>Ga0334889_1004538_pt1 | contig 12334 bp, 9 predicted proteins | sample GraSluR1_MG_2_FD_207222 | JGI IMG/M metagenome (GOLD analysis project Ga0334889, IMG submission 207222) | Sludge microbial communities from methane-producing bioreactor in Wageningen University, Netherlands - Granular Sludge_8_08-R1 | ecosystem: Engineered > Bioreactor > Anaerobic > Unclassified ... | reverse complement strand
ACATCGTAAATAGGTTCCAGCACAATGGGATAGCCTACTTCAATGGTCCAGGTTCCTTCTGCATCAATGTAGGTAAATAGATAAGTGGTATATCCAACCCACCCTTCGGGAGTAATGTTTTCAACCGACCAAACAGCATCCATTGGGACCCTAACGCCCTCCAAATTAGCCTGGGTAATACCCCAATCCTTGGCTTCATAGACTTCACTTGCTATTTCAGGTGTTGGAGAAGGAGTTGGCGATGGTGGATTTGTGCAGCCTACTAGAAAAAAAAGACTTATTAATGAGATAATAAATAAAATATTTACTTTTTTTCTCATCTGATACCTCCAATCATATAAAATAATGCTTATTATATCATTAGTATTATAGATTAGCCTAAAGTTAATGTAAAATGGAGAAATTATTGTATATAATTTAGTGTTTAAAAAGAAGAAATAGAATTATTCATTAATTTATTCCTATCTTATTTTTTGTGTAAAGGAGAAAACCATGGGCTATAAAAAATTATTATTAACATCCATCCTTTTTCTATCGATATTTTTATTTGTTGGGGTATTATGGGCTGAATCGGATTCGAATCAAATCGATGATGTTTTGATGAACCAACTGAAAAGAGTATTTGCTGGAGCAGATACTTTTGAAAGATTTCCTGGAGTGTTACCAGAGTCTAGCGATGGTATTGTTATTCAAGAGATCTACCAAGCATTTGTTCAAGGGGCAGAAAATGGTTTAATTTTTAAAATATCAAGTCCCGGATATCGTGACAATATCGTTGTTTTAATTGCTTTCTCTTCTTTGAATAATCAGGTAGTTGGCATTCAAATCTTAGAACAAAACGAAACCCCTTCATTAGGGGATCTTATTACCCAACCAAATTTCTTAGTTCAATTTTTAAAAAAATCAATTAATGCTCAATTTGAATTAGGAGACGACATCGAAGCCATTAGCGGTGCAACGGTTTCTTCGGCTGCGGTTGCAAAAGCATGCCAAGAAGCTGCAAGTTTTTTATTGAACAAAAAAGGTGAAACGGATAATAATTAGAGAATTTCAATTAATTTATTCAGGAATTTTTATTGTTAGACAAATGAAATTTAGACACTTTTATTAATCGATAGTAAAAAAAGAAAGGAGTAATTGAGTGAAAAATAATGAGATTAAAGAGATTCTTTGTTTTGGTGATTCTTTAACTTGGGGTTGGAATCCGTTTGATAGGGGAAGATATCCTTTTGAGAAAAGATGGACCGGAGTTTTACAAAAAGAACTGGGTAAAGATTATCGAATAATCGAAGAAGGACTAAATGGAAGAACCACCATATGGGATGACCCGATTGAAGGGGAAAAGAACGGTAAAAAATACCTCATTCCCTGCCTGGAATCACACATGCCTTTAGATCTTGTTATTATCATGTTGGGGACCAATGACCTCAAACTGAGATTTAACAAATCAGCTTTTGATATTGCTGCAGCCGCAGATTCATTAATACAATTAGTTCAAAAAAGCCAAGCCGGTCGTGATTCTCAATCTCCTAAATCTTTGCTGGTTTCTCCGCCACCATTAGGAAAATTGACCGATTGGGAAGAAATGATGGAGGGTGGATATGAAAAATCAAAAAAGTTAGCCGGTTATTATGAGATGTTTGCAAGAGATCACCAATACTTTTTTTTCAACGCAGGAGAAATTGTAAAAACCAGTGATTTGGACGGTCTCCATTGGGAAGAAGGAGAAAATTTAAAATTTGGGAAAGCAATTGCTGCCAAAGTGAAACAAATTATTAATATTTAACTCCTTGAATTATAGCCTAAAAGTAAAAAATATGTTAAATATTGTTCTTGGTGTTGCTTAATGAATATACGTAAAAAAATTATTATAGTAGTTACGTTAGTTATGATTGGTTTAGTTGGAACATTATTGGTTTTTGCTCGAATGGTTATTCTTAAAAATTCTATTATTCTTGAGCAAAAAGATATTATGGTGAATTTGGACCAAGCAGTTGACTCTGTAATAGCCGAGGTACAAAACCTTGATGTAATGACGGCCGATTGGAGTTATTGGGATGATACCTATCAGTTTTTAACTGATAAAAACCAATTTTATCTAATTAATAATTTAAATGATGCTACTTTCAATAATCTCAGGTTGAATTATGCCCTTTTTATAAAAAATTCCGATGAAATAATTTATAGCAAGAGCTTTGATTATCGCGAGATGCGACCGTTACCCGACAATCAGGAGTTTATAAAAGAGGTTGTTACTCTCATTTCTAGTACACAGTGGCCTGAATTAAATATAAGTATATCGGGAATATTATCTCTTTCCGATGGTCCTCTTCTGGTTTCAATCCGACCGGTATTAACTAGCCTTAATAAAGGTCCTTCGCCTGGTTTTCTTGTTTTTGGCCGATGGCTGGATTTGAAAGAAGTCGAACGTTTAACAGAAATTAACCACCTCAAACTTTCACTTTATCTTATCGATACCCAAGATCTTCCTCGAGATGTTGAACAAGTTAAAGCACAAATGCTTGTAAATCCTACCTATCTTTTCCAACCTCAAGAAAAAAACATTATTGGATTTGGCTTAATGAATGATATTTATGAAAAACCGGCTCTTATTGTGAGAGTAGAAAAGCCCCGAGTAATTTATACGCAAGGAGTTTTTACTCTCAGTTACTTGATGGTTGCACTTATTATAGTGGGAGTTATTTCACTGATTGTTATTTTCTTTTTATTGAGAAAAATTGTTATTTCTCCTCTTGGACAACTTAACCAGGTTGTTCAAAAAATTCGCACGAGTCAAGACTTGACTCTCCGAGTTCCTCACCAGGGTGAAGATGAGTTAAGTAAATTAAGCCAAGAAATAAACCAGATGTTAGATGAGATCCATCAATATCAGAAGAAATTACAAAATAATGAATTAAGATTGAGAACCTTGTTTGAAAACACCATGAATCCAATTTTTATCATCAATTTGCACGGAGAATTCGTTGAGCTCAATCAAGCTGCTTTGCATTTTTTTGAATGTAATCAAGATCAAATATTAAACCATAAGATTCAGGAATTCCTTTCGGAAGAAAGTGATAGTTTTTTCGAGAACCTCCAATCTTGCAATAAACGCGAATCAGTTGAGAGAGAATTTACCATCCATAGCCTGAGTAAAACATTACTTTTAAATCTTCTCCCTCTTAATATCGACGATACTATTTTTTTGTACTGTATTGGACAAGATATTACAGCTCGTATCCTTCATGAAAAACTTCTTTTTTCTGAAAAAGAATACTTGTCAGTCACCTTAAAAAGTATTGGGGATGGAGTAATCGTAACTGATCAAGAAGGAAAAATAACTTTAATGAATTCGGTTGCTGAAAAACTTACTGGTTGGAATAACAATGAAGCACGTGGACAGCTAATTGACCAGGTTTTCCATATCATAGATGAATTGACTGGAAAAGAATATAAAAATCCCTTTCAACGAGTTCTTGAAAATGGAGAGAAAATTGAATTAGAGAATAACACCATTTTAATCTCTCGGTCTGGAAATCAATATTTTATCGCTGACAGCGCTTCGCCCATTCGGGATATAGGTAATAAAATTATAGGATTTGTTTTAGTATTTCGAGATGTTTCAGAAAAAAGAAAAGCGATTGAGCATATTAAGTTTTTAAGCTTTCATGACAAATTAACCGGGCTTTATAATCGTGCCTTTTTTGATGAAGAAAGTAAAAGACTTGATACTGATAGACAATTTCCTCTTAGCATTATACTGGGAGATGTAGATAACTTGAAATTTTTAAATGATACTTTTGGGCATGAAACCGGGGATATTCTTCTTAAGAGAATAGCTAAAATTTTAAAAAGCGTATGCCGAAAGGAAGATATTATTTCTCGGTGGGGTGGAGACGAGTTCATTCTCCTTCTTCCCCAAACGCCTCAAGAAAAAGCTTTAGAAGTATGTGAAAGGATAAATAAGTTATGTCAGGAGAGCCAGGAAGAATTGTTACCACTCAGCATCGCTTTGGGAGCAGCTACTAAAAAGACAAAAGATGAAAAATTCCAAGATATACTTCGGGAAGCTGAAGACCAGATGTATCGGAATAAGATCCTAAAATGTAAAAGCCATGGGAACGAAATTGTTCCTTTTTTAAGAAAGCTGTTGATGACAATTGAAGGTGAAAACGAAGACCATTTCCAACGTGTTTGTAGACTTGTCATCGCGATTGGTAATTCATTAAATTTGCCTGATAGACTATTTTATGAATTAAGACTTTTATCAACATTCCATGATATTGGGAAGGTGGCCTTGCCAAAGCAAATCCTTGAGAAAACCGGAGAACTTTTGCCTGATGAAAAGTTTATCCTAAAAAGACATCCAGAAATTGGATATCGAATAGCAAAATCTTCTCAGGATCTTTTACCAATTGCCAGTGCTATTTTGTCATTTCATGAGTGGTGGGATGGTTCTGGGTATCCTCTTGGTATAAGAGGAAATGATATTCCTATAGCTTCAAGAATTGTTTCTGTTGTTGATCAATTTGATCATTTAACTCAAGATCTCTCTCATCGCAAGGCAATAACCAAACAGGAGGCATTAGAAAAAATTAAACACAATGCTGGGAAAAGATTTGACCCCAACATTGTTGAAGTATTTACACAAATAATTATTGAAAATGGAACTGTTATTCAATAAAAAAATTTCTGCAAGCCAGGTCACAAGTGAATTATACGATGAGAAGCGTATAAAGCTAAGCAAAAAAAACAGCCAAACTCATCTATTCCCATTTGAGGTTCCAAAGAACTCATCTTTTCATTTTATTTATTTTTCATTTTTATTGGTTTGTATTTCAATAAACCAATCGATTAACCACCGGGAGATGCTCATTTTACTTGGTATTTGTGGAAGATTTTCAATTGTAAACCAATCGGCGTCTTCGATTTCTCGATGATCAATGGTGATTTGACCACTTAGATACTCGGCTGTAAAAGCTATCATAAGAGACTGAGGGAATGGCCAATGCTGACTTCCAAAATAATGGATATTATGAACTTCGATCCCGACTTCTTCGCGTATCTCTCTTGATACTGCTTGCTCTAAAGTTTCTCCAGGTTCGACAAACCCAGCAATAACGCTATACATGCCTGTTTTAAAACGGGGAGATCGAGCTAATAAAATCTCATCACCCTTTTCAATTAAAATAATAACGGCAGGAGCCAGTTGGGGGTAATTAATTAAGCCGCATTGAGGACATTCTTTGGCCCGTTCATCAGTTTTAAGTATGGTAGCATGACCACAACGCCCACAAAACTGTGTAGTTGAATCCCAATAAAGTAAGTGAATTGCACGCCCAGCAAGGGCTAATAAGTCATCACTGATCAAACCAAAAAGTTGACGCAGTCCTAAAGATTGATACCCGGATGGAATAGATGTTTTAGGATTCAGCTCTGCTCCAAAGCAATGGATCGAATCATACTGACCCAAGTACAACTGATTTGTCAAAGGGAGTTTTTCTTGTTCTACAATATTGAGAAGTGGTATATGATAAGAACCTTGTTTTTCTTGAATTAAAAGCTGGTTCTTGTAAAAAATAAACCACATGCTGAAACTACCAGTATCTTGGGGAGGAGAATAAAAGGGGGTAAAATTATCTAATAAAGAACTTTTCTGCCTTAGCTTCGCATCTGTAGTCATTTTTATCTCGCTTATTTTTTTTATAAAATAGTGAAATCAAATTTATAAAGGTTATAATATTTTACCGTATTATTATACTACCAGGAGGATTTATTGCTCATGAAAGTATCAAGAAATAGCCATAATCAAAAAAAAGGCAAACACTATTTTTTAATTAATTTTTCCATAGTTTTTCTTTTACTATTTTTATCTGGTTGTTTTATCCTGGTTGATATTACTGATAGTCCTTATGGTTATGCTGGTCGATGGCAAGGCTTGCCGCTTTTCGAGCCAGGTGAGGATTATGGGAAAGACAAACCAAGTCAAATATTCTTTGTTCATATAAATCAAATAGGAGAGAAGATATTTGGAGTCCTTTCTCGAGTTGATTCGTATGGTTTTTCGGAAGGTCCAATTTCAGGTGAACAAAAGGATAAAAATATCACCTTTACCGCGAAATTCCATAGTGAAAAACTGACTTTTGAAGGTTTATGGGTTGATGATCAAAGAGCTTGGGTGGGGAAATGGTCAAACGACCTCGGACAAAAGGGGCAAGTACTATTTGAAGTTCATAAATCCAACGCTGACCAATCAAAAGGATTTTGGACCATGAAAAATCATTTAACTATGAAGGGAGGAGTTGGGAAACCAGTTGTTTTTATCCATGGGATGAACAGCGATGGAAGCCGGTGGAATAAATTATTAAATGAATTGGAAAAAAGAGGTTTTTATGATAATCATCAAGTTTGGGTATTCCAATATAATTGGACAGAATTAATTGCAGTGAACGGCCTTGATCTTTATAAAAAAATGAATGAAAATGGAATTGAAAATCCGATTATTATTGCCCATTCCATGGGGGGGTTAGTAGCTCGGTCTTATATTGCTCAAGGTGGTACGGTTGATAAACTGATCACATTTGGCACGCCGCATCTCGGAACCCCCTTAGCAGACCTTGGTGCCAAATTGCTCGGATCAGATAATTTTAGCACTTGGATTCAAGAGTCTCTCATGCCAGGGGTTGCCGACATGAAAGAGACTTCGTCTTTTATTACCGATCTTTCTTCCAATCAAAATGATATCGAAAACCGAAAAAAATATATTGTATTTGCTAGTATTATAGATAGCCAACCAATTCATACCACAATTTGTCAAAATGATAATTGTCAGTCAAAAGTGGTTTGGAAGTGGCAACGAAATGACTATTTCGACAATCTGACACTTATTTGTTATAGAATGATCCCTGGTGAGAATGACGGATATGTTCCTAAGGATTCAGCGCTTTTTAAAGGAAATACAGTTTTATCAAAAAATCAATATTTCTTGAACGGTTTCCTTGATCATTCACAACTCGTAGATCCCGAAAAATCAACCGAGATTGTTTCGTTTCTTATGAACTTAGGGCAATAATTCATTTTCTGTTTAAAAGTTTAATTCAATTAATTGGAGGTTATTTTTTATGCCTGGTGTAAGTGGTCATGTTGCTTTAATTACCGGGGGAAGTCGCGGTATTGGAAGGGGAATTTCTCTTCGTCTTGCTCATGGAGGAGCAAAAATTGCTATTAATTACTATCAAAATGAAAATACTGCTCAGGAAACGCTTGACCAAATACGTTCCTTAGGTGGTGAAGGAATAGCTTTTCGTGCTGATGTATCAAAAAAGGACCAAGTAAAGAGGATGTTTGAATATATTCAGGAGAATTTCGGTTTGGTTGATATCTTGGTCAATAATGCTGGAGAGGGTCAATTACGGAGTAAGTCAACAACGATTGTAGATGAGGAAATGTGGGATCGACTTTATCAGGTCAATATCAAAGGTGTTTTCTTATGCTGTGCTCATGCCCTACCAATGATGATAGAAAAACAGTGGGGAAGAATTATCAATATTTCTTCAACAGCGGCTATTACAGGTGGGTCTTCAGGATCACATTATGCCGCAACCAAGGGGGCAATCATTCCTTACAGTAAGGCTTTGGCTCGAGATTATGCTTCACAGGGAATTACTGTTAATGTTGTTGCACCTGGAAAGATTGAAACCGATCTTTTCCACTCCACCATAACACCCGAGGCTATTCCTCAACTTATTAAAAAAATACCAGTTGGTAGGTTAGGACAACCTGCAGATATTGCAGAAAGTGTATTCTTTTTTGCGTCTGAAGAGGCCGGGTTTGTAACAGGACAAGTTATGGTTGTTGCTGGTGGATATGCTTAAGAGCGGATAACGGGAAATAATTATTGAAAATTTTTGCAATTCATGACTGATAAAGGCTAAATTTTATGATTACCCAGTGAATTGACTTTCATTGTTTGATATGGTATAAAAAAATGAAATCGATTTCATAATAAAAAATTCTATTCCGAGATAATAAATCCATACTAAAATAATTAATGGTAAAACCAAAATGCCTGAATTATTAGTAATGGAAGGAATTAACAAAGCGTTTTTTGGTGTTAAAGTCTTAAAAGACATTCAATTTCGTCTTCACGAGGGCGAAGTGCATGTTATTTTGGGTGAAAATGGAGCGGGAAAATCTACACTTATAAAAATTTTAAGTGGTGCCTATACCCTTGATTCGGGGAAGGTATTTTTAGAGGGGAAAGAAGTTGACATGGCTTCTTACAGCCCTGAGGTTGCATCTCGCCTGGGAATTGCAACTATATATCAAAATTTTCATCTAGTTCCTCACTTATCCATAGCAGAAAATATCTCTTTATCTAATTTTCCAGTGAAAAAAGGAGGGATCGATTGGAAATCAGTTCAAAAAAGAGCAAGAGATGTTTTAGAAAATATTCATTTTTCTGTAGACCCCAATACTTTGGTAAAAAAATTAAGCGTATCCCAGCAACAAATGTTGGAAATAGCTATTGCCTTGTCAAAAAATGCCAAAATCATCATTATGGATGAACCAACCGCAGCAATTAGCAAAAAAGAAGTTGAAGCCCTTTTCCAACTTATTGCTGATATTAAAAAGAAAAAGGTCGGCATTATCTATATTTCTCATAAATTGGAAGAAATTAAAGTAATAGGTGATACGATTACTGTTTTACGAGATGGAAAAAACGTTGGAACAATGGGAGCCAAAGAAGCAGAATTAAATGAGATCGTTAGCTTAATGATTGGGAAGGAAATGAAAATCCTTGAAAAGAAAAAACAACATCTTTCGTCTGAAGTGATGATCGAATTAAAATCTCTCCGTCGTAAGGGGATCTTTGAAGATATAAGCTTTCAAATAGGGAAGGGTGAAATTGTTGGATTAACCGGTCTTATTGGGGCTGGAAAGACAGAATTGGCTCGGGCAATATTTGGTGTTGATAGATTAGACGCAGGCAAATGTTTTTACCAGGAGAAAGAAATCAACATAAAGAATCCAAAGGAAGCCGTCCAACACGGTATAGGATATTTACCTGAGGATAGAGACGTGTCTGGTTTATGTTTGAATATGCCAGTTAAAGATAACGTGACTTTAGTTTATTTAGCCAAATTGAAAGAAAGACTATTTGGTATTCCTGCTGAAAAAGCTTTAGCTCAAAAATATATCAATCAATTAAAAATTAAAACGACCGGTGTTTATCAACAGGTTAAATATTTAAGTGGTGGCAACAAACAAAAAGTAATTTTTGCCAAGTGGTTAGCTGCCCATTGCCAATTTTTGATATTAGATGAACCTACTATCGGGATAGATGTGGGAGCACGGGAAGAGATATATAATCTTATATTTGATTTTGTGGAATCTGGAGAAAAGGCGGTACTTTTTCTTTCCAGTGATATTTCAGAAATCCTATCGGTTAGTGATCGAATTTTAGTTATGTCTCAAGGACGGCTTATAGCTGAACTCGACCCAATCACGACTACCAAGCAGGAAATAATGGCTCGATGTTTAAATCTTAATTAAAAGGATTGGAAATATGAACCAAAATCTTCCGGGTGAGCATCGAAAAAATTGGGATGTTTTAAGTATTTTCCAGTATTTGTATCAGCAGCAATCCATCTCTATGTTGTTTATTTTAATTATAATGTGGGTCATTCTTTCTTTACTTTCCCCCTATTTTTTTACGGTTAATAATCTTTTTGAAATTACCCTCCAATCAGCAGTAATTGCTTTAATAGCAGCAGGTGAGTCTTTTGTTATCTTTTCCGGGGGGATTGATTTATCGGTGGGTTCGGTTTTTGCCTTTTCGGCAATTGTTGGCGGGCTGGCTTTGCAATTTAGTGGAAGCGTAATCGTGTCTTTAATGGCATCAATTGGAGCGGGACTTTTTGCCGGGTTTTGTAATGGTCTAGCTATTATTAAATTAAAAATTCCGCCATTTGTTGCGACGCTTGGAATGATGGGGATTGCTCGAGGGCTGGCTTTAATTTTGTGTAACGGAGTGCCAATTTATGGCTTACCGAGGGAATATTTATGGATTGGCCAAGGAAGAATAGCAGGGATTGTGCCAGTACCTACAATCATTGTTATCATTTTGTTTACGATTATGTATTTTGTGTTAAGAAACACTCGTTTTGGAAGGTTTACTTACTCTATAGGAAGTAACCCCGAAGCAACCCGGCTTTCAGGCATTAAGGTTTCCTCGGTAACATTGGGAATTTTTATGATTTGTGGCATGTTCGCAGCGATTGCAGCAGTCATTGAATCGGCTCGATTAGGGACCATGCAACCTGCCTCGGGAAATGGATACGAGCTTTTAGCGATCGGTTCGGTTTTTATTGGAGGAGCTAGTATTTATGGTGGTGAAGGTAATATTTTTGCTTCTTTAATAGGAGCTTTATTGGTAACCACTATCCGAAATGGTTTAAATATTTTAGGAGTATCGGCTTTTTATCAATATGTAGTAAATGGTTTAATTATTATTTTCGCAGTTGCTGCTGATCAAATTCGTCGAAAACATTAATTGAGAAAAAATGACTTTTAAGTCATTTTTTAATAAAAAAAGGAGGTTGGATGAAAATGAAAAAATGGTATTCTGTTATTTCGTTAATGTTAGCTGCTTTACTCATTCTTGGTTGCTTAACCGTTGCTTTTGCTCAAGATGAAGGAAAATCGAAAACAATCGTATTTATCCCCAAATCAACTGATGTAACCTATTGGCTATTTCTCCGTAAAGGTGCAACTGATAAAGCGAGTGAATTAGGATATACAGTTGATTACCAAGGTGTTGCTACCGAAGCTGATGTAGCTGGGCAAGTAAATTTAGTGAATAATATTGTTGCAACCAAACCAGCCGGTATACTGATGGCAGCTACTGATGCAAAAGCGTTACAACCAGCAGTAGAAAATGGTATAAAAGCTGGTATTCCGATTATCATGGTCGATTCTGGCATTGAAGATAAGACAATTCCACTCGCCAATATTACCACTGATAATTTTGACGGAGCATACCAGGCTGGACTTTTACTGGCTGAAATGATTGGTGGTAAGGGTAAAGTAGCGAATATTGGGATTACCGCTGGTTCGCAAACCGGAAGGGAACGAAGTGATGGTTTTATCGAAGCCATGAAAAAGTTCCCTGATATTCAAGTACTTCCGGTTCAATGGACAGATGCTATAGCTGCAACTGCCATGAATATAGCTACTGACCTACTCAATGCCAATCCTGATCTAGTAGGATTTTACTCGGCTGCTGCTCCTATGGGTGTAGGAATTGCTCAAGCTCTTAAAGCCAAGGGTTTGGATCAAAAAGTGAAGCTGATTACTTTTGATCCCAGTCCAGAAACCTTACCGTTATTTGAAGAAGGGACCATCAATGCAATTATCGCTCAAGATCCTTACCAAATGGGATACCGTGGCGTCGAAATGTTGGATAAAGTTATCAAAGGTAGCAAAATTGAAGATAATGAAAGGGATATCCAAATTCCAGTTGCAATCATAACACCTGAAAATTACAACACACCCGAAAGCCAGAAACTCTTACAAACTCCAGATAAATTTTAACCGTTTTATTATAGTTTAAAAAAAACAATAGAGTACCAAATAGGTACTCTATTGTTTTTTTTAAAGACAATTTATCTCTCGCAGGATGGACAATCGGTTGTTCCACTACCTGGTGAGCCAGTTATATCTTCTTTTATAAGCCATAAACCCTTTTTTTCTGAACGTGCCTTTTCTTGTTCACCGAGTAGATAATTAATCATGTTTTTTCCGGCAGTATCTTTATCAACTTCGGCTAATCCTTCGGCTATAATTTCCGCATTAATTATTCCAATTTCATGTTCATCATTCTCACATTGGCAAAGGTAGGATAGATAACCAACCCATACTTTTTCTTCACTATTATGGCCTAAAGCGAAGTCGAAGTTTAAACTTGGCATATGAACAAATTTTCTGAGTTTTTCTTTTAAAAGATCGGTTATTCCGGCATAAGCTATAGGAAGCTTCACTCCAGCTAATTTAATTCGGACCTTAACAGTATCCTTCCCACAACAATATTCAGCTACGACTACATTAGCTTGGGAAACTCGAACAATGGTTACTGGAATGATATTTTCTTGAGCTCTTGCGACTTCTGCCAAACCACAAACAAAAATTATTGTTAAAATAATAAAGATAGCTTTTTTAGCCATCCATGAAAACCTCCTTATCTTTTCGATGATTATCTCATAGATAATCAGGACAAAGCGCTTTGCCAAAGTAATACACTCAAAACTATAAATAAAGATCCTAAAGCCAATTT
>Ga0334889_1004533_pt1 | contig 12337 bp, 9 predicted proteins | sample GraSluR1_MG_2_FD_207222 | JGI IMG/M metagenome (GOLD analysis project Ga0334889, IMG submission 207222) | Sludge microbial communities from methane-producing bioreactor in Wageningen University, Netherlands - Granular Sludge_8_08-R1 | ecosystem: Engineered > Bioreactor > Anaerobic > Unclassified ... | reverse complement strand
AAACATTCCTAATTCAAAAATTCAAATCAATTTATGAAGAAATAGTCGAAAATAAAACATTTTACAACAGATGGATAAAAAAATTCATAAAAGAAAATAATTAAAATTTTCAACGTCGTATACTATAGTTTCCATTATTCCAGAAAAGCATAAGTTCTTCTAATTTTAACTCTACGATTGCGCTTTTTCATTTTAAGATAAAATGTTATTCAGTTATCTTAATATAGACTTTTCCTCCACCTCTTGATTTTTGGCCTCCAAGTCTATCTATATTTGATAATGGCTTAAAAACTAGATTATTAATAATCTTAATTCTATTTTCATCCAAATCATCCATTTCTACTCCATTTAACCATTGATCTACAACTTTATCGCCAATTTTCCGTGTTTTTCCGAATGTGTAACTTTCATCTTTCAATATTATTTCTAAACTACCCTCAAATTTGGTCCCAGGTAAAACTTGGTCTCCACTGACAATCGCACTACGAGCAGCAGTATTTAGTTTTCTATCTATCCGTATGTTAGTTTGTTCCATTCTTTTCTGTCCAGGAGTTGTAGCTAAAAAATTGTTAAATCTTAAGAATCCCATTAAACCATTGGCCCCAAATAAATAACATACAGGACATATACCTTTCTCTGAAATTTTCAATTTTTCTCCTTCAAATTTTATTTCACAATTTCTGGACCTATAATTTTTTAAGCTTTTTTCAGCTGGTGTTGGTTTTGATGCAGGTAAACATGGAACTAACAAATTTTTATGGTCTAAATTAAAAATTTTCCTTAATTCGTCAAAATGTGTTTGAATGTACAACTCTGTAGCATGCCTTAAAGCGCCTTTAAAACTTGTGGCTGGAATTGCAGGCACTTCATTTATCATAAATATAGGTGACTTTTTCCCTGTCAGAGGATTCGGGCTACCCCCTATATGCAAAAAAGATCCTTCCTCGACATCAACGGTTATATTAAAACAATATCTTTCATCTGTCCCTATTTTCTCTATTTTAGATTCCTCTAAACTTTTTATTTCATTCATCTATCATCACCTGTGGCAATTCAACAAAACTGCTAAGCTTCCCGATTATGAATGCTCTCTCCTCTAAAGAGATATTTGAAGCATATAATCTTTCAATATACTCTAAGAGACTTTTAAGAGGCATTTTTGCTCTTCGATTCTTTTTAATTTTATATAAAACATATTCCTCAGTTATCTGCAAATTTGTTTCTTCAATAACTTTCCTAATGTCATCTAACAAGCTATTACTAATACTACATGATAAAAATCCAAAATCATTAAAATAATCCATCAATTTCATCATTAAAAAGGAATTAGAGGAATTATCAATCATAGATCGAGCTAATCTCTGACATTTTTCTCTATTTCTTATAAAATGTCTTATTTGCATTTTTTGCTTATGATCATGAGTATTTTGTAATTTTCGCTTTTTATTTTTTATTTCTTCATCTATAATTCTTATTTTGTCTTTAACCATAACTATAAATTCTTCTATGTTCATTTCGTGTTTTTTCTTTAATTTATTCATTTCCTCTTTTCCGAAAAGTTCTGCACCAGGATGATAAAAAAATATATCCCGATCATTCAAAATTTCTTTGATTATATGTTTTATTTCATCCCCCATTGTTATCACCCAATAAAAACACCGGTCCTTTGACTTCTGAGCCTTCAAATAAGCTTTTAATATAAAAAACCAGTTGTCTTTGAAGTTGATTCAAAAAGATAGCCATAAATAGGTTTAATAACTTCCTCAATTGAGAACTTCTCTTTATATTCACAAGGAATTCTTGTATTCAAAATACCTTGCTCTATTTTAAACTCTTCTAATTCATTGTTGCAGATCAATTCACATTTACCAAACCCTTTCGAAATCAATGCCCCTAAAAATATTTTAAATTCATTTGGAAGTTCTAAATCATCATTTTTTACAATATAAATTCGTCCTTCAACATTGTTTAGAACTTCAACCTGTAATGGGATTTTACTTATCTTTGTAAATCTCTCTGTAGGAGAATAAACAAAATAATTTGATTTATATGAATCCAAAACACCAGCTGCGTGAAGTTTTTTATTTCCTGTCCATTTCCTCAGTGCCATGGTTATAGTACTCCACCTTAAGGTCTTAGAAGATGGTCTGAAGATTCCACCTTTTATTCTCTCTCCCAAAATCAAAGAATCAGATTTTAGTGTATATTCTAAGTATTTTGGCATTTAATCACTCTTTATTTTGATATAAGTCAGAATATCAGCAGGTTCAAATCCCATTTTGAATATGGCTTTCTGTAAATCAGGATGATCTTTCTTTCCTTCAATACTTACAATCTCCATATATGCCAGTTCTTTGGAAACATCTGCCATTTTTGCCAATTTGTATAATGCAGTTTTTCCTCCAAGATTCAAATTTAGCAATTCGCTGAGATGGCTTAGTTTAACTTTCATCTCCCCTTTTCCCGTTAGTTTTATGTCAATATCGCTTTCAGGATTATCTAAATATTTCCAATGCTCAAAAAATGGATATTTAACATTAGATTCTGAGATAACCAGTTTAATGGGAGATTCTACTGTTTTCTTAAATCTGGGAAAGTATTCATTAATCAGAGAATTATAAATTCTAAGTATTTTCTCAACATTATTTGATTTTTCTATTTTTATGCAGAGTAAATCATCTAACACTTGTTCAACATTTTCTTCACCGAATTCAGAGATTATATGATCATTAAATAGACTAAGAAAGTTTTCATAGTCCCATTGAAATTCAGATATTACCGAAAATCTTATATCTGCATTTTCTTCAGGATTAGGAATTTCTAAATCCTTTAAATATTTAATATAAAGTTCTTTTAGGGCATCAATTAATATATCGAAATCAATTGAAATTTTTAACCATGCTGTCCTGATACCATCTTCATAGGTCCATTTTGCCAATTTTTTTAAACTTTCTCCTTCTTCCTGTATTTTCTGGCAATATTTGCATAATTCTTCCTTTATTTCACTCTTTTCATCGATTCTAGGATATTCTGCTGGAGCCATTTGACATATTTCACAAATTGGAGGTTTAATTTCTGAAAATAATTCTATGTATTCCGTTCCTTCTTGCATTAAATAATTATTTTTTTCTTTTTCTATTTCTTCTATCTTCTTTTTCCATGGCTTTTCACAACTTTTTCTAACTCCAATTTCGGCTTTTTTTTGCTTACTTTTAGGTATTCTCTGTAATTGTTGTTTTATTTTAAGTTCTGCTTCGTTTTTAAGATTTTTTGCTTCTTTGTTTAGTTTTTCTGGATCAGGATGAACATTTCTTATTGTTTGTGATCGTTCAGCAAACTCAAACCAGAAATTATATTTTGATAAAAACTGTTTTAGCAAATCAATTTCTCTATTTTGTGGTAAAACTAATAGAAGCTCTTCAGATGCTGAAAACAAAATAAAGTCACTTAAATCATTATTTATCTTTTCTATTGTACTTTTTAAACTTCTAAAAATGTTTAAATCTTTAACACGGAATGGTTTCTGTGAGAATCTTAACTTAATTCTAATGACGTTAAGTATCCATTCATTTTCTTTTTCATTGTAAATATTGGTTATAATTTCTTTGCTTACGTTATTCAATAATTCATCTTCAATTGAATAACCAGCATCTCTTAATATTCTATAAAACTTGCCTGTAAGTGCTGAATGGGTATACAAACTGGTTATATTCGCCCCTAAGGTGGAATCTTCGGCCCTTTGAATAAGGTAATTATAATATTTTTCGAAAAAGTCTTCTTTCCCAGAATTTTCACTTATAAACTTCAAGATTTCATCTAAATTCAGTGGCCTAAAGTATACATTTTTATTTTTTATTTTTTTAAACGAATTTTTCCATAATTTGAAAACCATATCATTTGTGCCAATATTACGAATACCAACCCTTGATGTACTTGCTGCAAGATTATCAGCCATATCTAAAAGAAAAAGAGATGATGAATCCGGAAATATCTCAAAATCCTTCCCATGATGATGTTTACAGACACCTTCAAACGTAGAATTTTCGATTTTATTATAATTATAAACTAAATGAGGATTACTATGTGGAGAAACAGCTCCTTCAACTCCAGGAAATTCTGTATTTTCACATAATTTCAGTATATCATGAATTTCAGGCACTAGCTCTTCATCTGTCATTTTAACGCGTCCATTACAGATTTAACTTTATTTAATAATATATATCGAAAGATATGGTTTCCTTAATGTTAAATTAAGTTTTTAAAGTATCTTAGCTAAATCATCCTCATTCTTCATAAAATCAAAATTAAACCCATTCTTCATGGAATAAATGCATTCCTCCCCATCACCAATTTTTCCTTCAGGGATTATGTGGAAATAACCCACTTTATCAAGATCTTGAGTGGCTATCAAATCATCTAAATCATTAACACTTACTTGGAAAATAAACTTGTATAAAATTGATGAGAATTCTTTTTGCAATAATTTCTTGGCGCCAAAGTCTTTTTGAACTTCCTCAATGGAATTTTTATAGTAATTTATTAATTCTGTTCCATCAACAATATTATTTTTAATTATACGGATCCCATATCTATCTTTCAAGTATTTTAACTCATTTAATGTGAAAATGAATTCATCTCCATGTTTTTCATATGATTTTTCTAGTTCGCCTGAATTCATGGATTCTATTGTTTTATTTTTAAGCCATTCACTGTTGATAAGGATATCAATAGTACTTGAAACATAAAAAGAGCATTCATTATCTTTATTCTGTATAATATGAATTCCGTGCTTGTCCACGAGTTGAGAGTATTTCAGTGTATTCCAAGATTCAAGATTATTCCTATCCATGATAACAAAGTTATCCTCTTTACTATCATGTATTTCATTTAACTTTCTGGAAACTGCATTATAATAATCTAAAACATGCTCATAACTGTAATTTAGGAAGTTATCAAGAGTATTTGCTGTTTCTTTTATCTTCGTGTCCACTTCTTCCTTATCGTAAATATAAAGATGATCAAATTGGTTTTTCCGCTTAATTTTTATGATATAGACATTTCCCTTGATCCGTTCGTCATTGAATTTATCGTTAAGTTCACGACTCCGATTGCAACGTCCTTGAACTTGTTCAATAGAATCTAAAGTTGCGAAATCTCTTATTACAAAATCGAAACTAACATCAACACCTGCTTCAATACTCTGAGTACTAACTAAAATATATTTATTCTCATCAGTAGTATTGTTAATTTTGTAGATAATCTTCCTTTTTTCTGAAGGAATTATAGTTGAGTTTAATAGATCAGTTTCGAAACCATACTCCTCTTTTAAATCATTAATCATATCGTACACTAATTTAGACATTTTAATGGTGTTTAGAACAATTAAACCCTTAGTGTACCCCTTATGAAAATTTTCTTCCAAAATACTTTCAAAATGGGTATTAAATTCAGATGTCTTCTCTGACTCTAACAATTTTATTGCGCCTTGAACCCTGGCTCTATCGAAAATAGGATGTAAGAAATATTTTCTTGTATCCTCGATTAAATGAACATTGCTATAATCAAACGGAACATCCTTATTGATTTTCAACTTATTAAATTCCGGTAAAGTGGCACTCATTATAATGAAGTAGATATTATACTTGTCTGAAAGTTCATTAATTAGATAATAAAGACTGGTCCAATTTCTTAATGGAAGAGATTGAATCTCATCTAATATTACTACTGAATTCGTCAAAGATGAAAGCGAATACTTATATCTTTTTTTATTTTTTATTAAAGGGTTAAATAAACTTACAAATGTTGTGAATATCACAGGATAATCGAAAAAATTGTCTTTCATTATAATATCTGATTTATCTTCATCAGATACATAAGGGAATATGCTCTCAGACGCAGAATATATTTTCCTTATTTCATTTTTATCTTCGCTTAAACCATAATTATCCTTTATGACATCATAATTTTGCTCAATAATGTTTATGAATGGCATTGCATAAATTACACGATTGATTCCCGTATTTTTTAGTATATCTAAAGCTAATTTCATTGAAGTGTTAGTCTTCCCACCACCTGTAGGCATGTTCAGGTAGAATATCTTATTATCCTCATTCGATTTCAAAGATTTAATCAGATTATATGATGATTCTTTCAGCATTTCTGTCCTTAATTCATTGATTTCAGTTATAGCATCTATTTCTTCTTCAGATAGTAAATCTTTCTGCGAAATATTCCTGGAATTTTTATTATAACCTAATTTATAAAACTTCTGTTCCATGGAACTTTGAACAGACTCATTTATTCTGTTATTCCAAATTTTTGAATAATCTTTAACTGATTCTAAGTTTTCATTAGCCATGGAACTGGCAATGACATCAGAAATAACTAATAAAGAGTATAGATAAGAGTAAAAGAATGAAATAGCTGGATCTTTACTTTCTATTAAGAATTTGTACAAAGTTTTTTGAGCATCCTGATGAGGACTTAAATCATCAATATCATCGGGTTCTTTATTGAAGTAATATTTTGAGAATAAATAGAAAGTATTCTCTGAAAGTTCATTAGAATCCCAAACGAATTCTTCTTGATCTAAAATATCTCTTACCGAAGTATGGTGTCCATATATAATATATGAACATAATAACATTATGATATTATTTTTTAAGTCCAAATTATCGATTAAATACGATGAATATAATAAAGAACTAACATAAGAATGATTTATCTCAATTAAATCTATAGATTCATATATACCATATTTTTTAAGTACCTTTGAAGTATTCTCATTTTTTAATCTATTTAATTGAAAATTAAACGATACTTTAGCCGAATCATGAAATTCTACCATTTTATCTAAAAGTTCCAAAAATAATTCATAGGTTATTGTTATATAACCTCGTCTTTGGAAATGCTTATAAAAATTCTTCATCGTATTAATATCAATAAATTCATTAAAAATTAATTTAGTCTTGTCTATATGGTCATTTAATGATTCATTGGGATGACCCCATATTAATATTTCATCATCCCCAATATAAAAAATAGAAGATTCTGGATTGTATTCTAAATCAAAGAGATCCATTGATTTTCACCTATCTCTTTAAGAAACATATTTTGATCTGACTTTAATTCAAAATTGTTAAAATAGCAGTCGAAGTCTTCATTCATAGAATAAAAGGATAATGGAATATACTCAAAGCTGGTGAAGTTATATCTTTTAACAGGATATTCTTTTATTATGTATTCAAAATGGCTTGCAAGACGCTTTATTTGATTTTTTAATCTTCCAAAGACAACTGTTTCAAGATTTGTTGATAATTGTGGGTTATCTACGATTTTCCTGTTTAAAACTCCATAAATATGTGGTTTCGCTTCAAAAAATTTCGAGGTATTATCCTGATTTAAAATAAATGTGTTGACATTTTCTAAATAATTTTTAAATTCATAATTAACTGGAAATTCATTTCTACCCATATATAAATTATAAACTGTTGAATAGTTTTCAAGATTATCTATAAAGACTTTCTCTTGACTCTTTAAGTGTTCTGGAAAGCTTATATATAATCTGTATTTAGGATTAATAAGTAAATCTTGTTTAACATTTAGCATATCTTTCTTATCATTCCCGTAGTGAGAATTAAATATCACTCTTTTAACTTTAAGGTCAAACAACGATTGAACTGATATCTTTACATCATATAGTTCTTCAATTTTATACACTCTTCTACCATCAGATTCATGAAAATCGTCGAATTTATAGCCCAATATAGCTCCAATCATCCCAATAAGTACTGTTTTTGGTGGAATTAGATAAGTGAGCAGTCCTCCAGTATTAGAAAATGATTTTGTGAAGCAACCGAAATTACTCCACATGTCCATTTCAATTATGTTATTATATGGCATCCCTATCACTGTCTAAGGAGATCATTGGGCTCCGAATATTTAATTTCAATGTTGGGAAGTGTTAACTTTATCTCTAATTCGGCTGGATCATGATACACATCTATCTTCTCTATGTGATCCTGATATTTTGATAACTTGGCTTCTAAAGCAGAAGTATCAATTTTGACAATTTTTTCAGGGTCTTTAAGTCTTTTTCTCTCCATTTTATTTTTAATCTGAATCAGATCTTTGAGTTCTCCAAGATTTAATGCTTTAACATTCCCATCATCTTTATCATTCTTAAACTTGATTAATAAAAGCAGTTTTGAGTCAGTTTTTTTACTGGTAGTTTTTCTTAGGTTTGTTCCATACCATAATGATTCTATGAAGAGTTCTAGATCTCCCTGTGATAAAAGTTTTGAATAGTTATTAGGATTTATAGTAATATCATAAGATATAACTGCATCATCAACTACAGCTTCAGAACCAGTTGTTTTTTGTTTACCATCTGCTCCATCAGCAAAGGGCGCACCTATCTGTAATCGTTTAATTTGAGCGTCATTTATATCTTTTCCATAACTTAATTGAATTGGGCCATATATTTGTTTTGGTTCATTTTTAAAACTGAAAGTCCCTCCAAACATTCTAACATCTGGGGAATTCTCTAATAATTTATCGAAATCATCACCAAAAATATTTTTGAAGATTGTATCTTTAGTAAGATATTTTGCATCGGATTCCTTTACATCAGGTGATTTACGGGGATAGAAGAAAACTACATCTTTTTGTTGATCAATATCTTCAACTGTTTCATGAATATATCGTCTAATATTGTATTTTATACACTTATCGGTTGTAAAAACTCTTCCATCAAAATTTCTTGGTGAATTATCGACAAAATCACCGTTAGGGTTTCCCATTATTGTTTCCGTTAAATATATGCCCTGATAATAATTCCTTACATCTTCACTCATTTCAATCACCACCTTTTTTCAGTATATTTTCAGTATAATAACCTGCAAAAATTGAAAGCAGATAATCTTCAAAAGACAGATTCGTTTCTTCATTGAAAAGCGAATTTAAATCACTTTCAAATAAATTAAATACCAATTTACCTTTTGGGTTCATTTTCTGTATGTAATAATTATTTTTCTGCAGAACTTCGGTGACAAAAAGGTTTTTGATATTGTTTCTATTGGCATTTGTTACGAAATTACCGAATATGTCCTGCTTTTTCCCACTTTGATATTTGGTGCTATCTATTAACCTCAGAAACTTACCGATCAGATAGTATTTCAAAGAGGGATTTTTTTGAATCAATTCCAAAATTTCTGTCATATTTTCCGGGTTTTCCCGGTCATATGAGCTAATAGCTATTTTTAATTCGTCTACATCGTCTTTTTTCAACATATTATCACCTAAAAGTTCCTTATTTAACATTAAATAATAATTCAATCGTTTTAAGATCAGATATTTAGGTTCTTCCATGTTCTTGGTGATTTTTATTAGGCAGTTTAAAACGATTTCATTCAGCATACTCTTGTCAATAGCATCCGTATTCAATTCATAAATTAAGTTGAATATAGCATGCATGTATTTTGAAAAAATAGTGAATGTTTTAGAATCTAAATTACCAACTATACCTGTCCTTCCCCTCAAATCCCTAGTGTAAATCTGGTAAAAATGATATAATTTAGTATAATCCAATTTAGAATCTCTTATATTGATGAAATATTGTTTAAAAATTTGTTCAAATTCAAATATATTTGTTATAACTGGATGTTCATTTTTTGAAGGTTTTACTGTTTCGTTAAAAGACAAATATTCCAGCTTATCCCCTTTGTAAAGAGATATCTTGTTAAGTTCATTTGTATTTTTGTTTTCTTCATTTCGCACCCGGGCTAGATAGGATTTATAATTTTCGATATATTTTTCTATAACATAACCTTTACCTTGCTTTTTCTTGGTATACAAAGCTAAATCAAAATTAAAACCATCAATATTATCCAAACCTTTATTTATTTTCTCAAAAGAAGAATTTTCTTTACTCATCTCTCTTAAAAAATCACCATAGTGACCATTAGTACGTTTAGGAATGATTAATATGTTATTGGGTAAAATTTTCATTAGTTTATCCTCAGCAAGCATAGCATAAATGGCGCATGTTTTACAGAATTTAAGTCTCGAGTTCTTCATCGCCGTATCCTTGTTATCATCATAATTAAAGGAAAAAGCTGCATTACCCATTACAAAATCGCCCATTGAAGGATACACATTGCCATTTGAATCACAAAATGAACATGGAGCATCGTCAATTTCTTCGAAATTTTCTTTTCGTTTTTTAATGAATTTAGAGTAGTAATAAAAAATATCATTAAGTAAATCTATTTCTGAATTAAAATGACATGCCAAATAGAAATTACTTCTTTTTAGGGCTTTAGAACCCTTTTCTTCTTTAAACTTAATTAATTCATCAACTATGAACGCTTTATTCTCATAAATCCAATTGTAATAATTTTTTATAAGACTCTTGGTATGTTCAAGGGAAAAATCTTCAAAAAACGTTACTAAATCGTTAATTTCTTTTGATGAAAGCGGAACTTTAGAGACGTAATCATTACTATTTTTATAAATGGAACTGATTAATTCAATGAATTCTTTATCATTCCCGTTAGCATTTTTCGAACGTTCTACTTTTTTATAAAATTTATTTAATTTTTGATCATCCTTTTCGTTAGCTTTATCTAAGAAATCATGGTCTAATTTTAAAAGAAAAGGTGTAATCCCGATTAAATTTGAATTAGAAGGTTTTATAACCATTTGGTCCGTTGTGATGTAATAATAAGTATTATAGATAGATTCATTATAATAGGGTACTCTATCCTTTATGGGTTTTATATCCTCAAATTCGAAATTCTCCAAATCTTGATTAAATTTAATGATGAATAAATAATCTCCATCCAAATTAAGATTTTTACCAAACTCATCTTGCTTATTTTTGCTTAACCATCCACCAAACTCTATTAAGTCCACTATCATTTAATCACTTATCCTTTAATTATTAATCAACTACTTCAACCATCCCAAACCCCATACTATTCCTCTCACCAACTCCACAGTCATAAGCAAACTTCACAAGCCTGGGATCAGCCTCCATTTCAAATTCCATCATGTAACCTCGATGAAAATCTCCTTTAATTTCTATCCGGCGTCTTTTACCTGTTTTCATATCCGGCCTCAACTGCACCCATTTATTGCCATCATAATCCCCATAAAAGGAAACATATTTATTTATAAGATTTTTCTGAACGCTTTCATAGAATCGTTCATCTCCTGGTCCTAGATCCCATATCTTCAGCTTCCCATCGACTTCTCTCTTTATACTCGCAGACACTGGAGACATGGTTCTCATCCTCATCTTTTCCTTAAATTCAGGCTTCTTGAGTAGTTCGATCTGTTCAACGAGCAGTTTGGTCCCTTTAAAATCCACTTCGGTGTTCTCCAAGTGGCCTTCCACCAGGCTCTTTATCAGATTATCATTAGGAGAAGAAATATAAAAGGAAAGCTTTCCATCCTTAGAGATGATACCCTGTTTAATACGCTTCCAATCTGAAAAATAAATCTGAGAAAAAGTAAAAAATTTAAAATCCTTTGAAAAATGAAGTTTAGCAGCTAAATCAAGGTCTGCTATCTTACGATAAATAATAGCAGATAGAATATGGTTGTAATTAAATGGAATCAGATAATTAGCTTTTGTTGATGATAGACTTATTTTTAGTCTCATTTAAACTCCGTGTATTATTTATTAGGACATTGTTAGTCTCATCTGTATTGCCTATGGGTTTATTATTGTATATAATCTTTACTATTTACTAACAAACTTTTTACTCTAGTGCTCTAGCAGCCTTCTCCCTGACCTGATCTAAGGTATACTCCTTCACAATCTCACCATCTAAAAACACTGTTTCCAGTGAGGAATTATTGATTCTACCTCTTTTCGAGGTTTTACCTTTATCTGTTACTGGTTCTTTGAAGACATCCCTTCCTCTGCCATTTATCTCGGCATAACTGCATTTCATGGCGAATTTTTGAGTGTCCCTGTTTAATTTTTGTAGTAGATATCCTCCCATTCCAAATGCTATGTTGCTGGCTGAATAACCTTCATTTTTTAATTTATCCAGTATTTCATGGATCATATTCAGGTCGACACCGTCTCCCTGTATTACACGGACGTTATCGAGCACCCTGTAGCCTCTGGAGTTTTCTGTGCTGCCGAATTTCTCGTCAAGTATCTTCACCACTTTGGACACTACTTCAGGAGGATGTCCACTGTCCGGTCTTATTACGATGGTTGCACCGCTGTCTACCACTTCCTGACGTAATTCTTCCCCCCAGATATTTTCTACTGCATTGTAGATGTCGTAAGAATCTGATACTACAGCCATCAGAGAATTTG
>Ga0334889_1004531_pt1 | contig 12349 bp, 9 predicted proteins | sample GraSluR1_MG_2_FD_207222 | JGI IMG/M metagenome (GOLD analysis project Ga0334889, IMG submission 207222) | Sludge microbial communities from methane-producing bioreactor in Wageningen University, Netherlands - Granular Sludge_8_08-R1 | ecosystem: Engineered > Bioreactor > Anaerobic > Unclassified ... | reverse complement strand
GCGCAGCACCAGCGTGGGCTTGCCCAGCGCCGGCGCTTCCTCCTGAATGCCGCCGGAATCGGTCAAAATGAGGTCGGCCCGCGCCATCAGATGGGCGAATTGCTCATAGCGCAGCGGCTCCAACAGATGAATGTGCGCGCGATGATCCAGAATTCGGTAGGCCGGGTCGCGCACGTTCGGGTTCAGGTGAACGGGATAGACGATTTCCACCTCCGGGTTTTGGTCAGCGATATCGCGGATCGCCAGGCATAGCGCCTCGAAGCGCTGTCCAAAGCTCTCGCGCCGATGCGCCGTGACCAGGATGAGCCGGCGCCCGTCGAGGTCGAACCCCAGGTCTAACCGTACGGGGCGGCTCACTGTAAAGAGGAGGGCGTCCACCACGGTGTTGCCGGTGACGAAGATGGCGTCATCGGGCACATGCTCGGCGCGCAACGCCTCAGCCGCACGTTTCGTAGGCGCAAAGTGGTAGGTCGCCAGGACGCTGGTTACCCGGCGGTTGATCTCCTCCGGGAAGGGGTCGTCGCGGCGGCTGGTGCGCAGCCCGGCCTCGACGTGACCGACGGGCCGGCGCTGGTAGAACGCGGCCAGCGCCGCCACCATGACGGTTGTCGTGTCGCCCTGCACCAGCACCAAGTCGGGCTGCACCTCCTGCAATACCTCATCTACAGCCGCCAGCGCACGGCTGGCGAAGTTCCCCAGGCTTTGGCCGGGCCGCATCAGGTCCAGGTCGATGTCCGGCTCGATCTCGAACCATTGCAGCGCCTGATCCAACATCTGCCGGTGCTGGGCAGTAACGCAGACCAGGCTCTCGACCTGTGAGCGATGTTTGAGCAACTCCCAGATCACCGGCGCAAGCTTGATCGCTTCCGGCCGCGTACCGAGGACAGTCAGGACCTTCTTCATGTCGCCGCCGCAGGCATTTGGCGCACTGCCGAAGAGACGCCCGGCGCAAAGCGCGCAGCCGGTTCAATTCGGTCCCAGTGCTCGCGGAACCACCCGATGGTGTGTTGCAAACCCTCAGAAAAAGGCGTCGACGGACAATAGCCGATCAGTTCTTGCGCACGCTCTACGCTAGCGCGCAGGCGCGGCTTGGTGTCCCATTTACGCCGCGGCACGAAGCGGATGCCGGCCGCGTTGCCGGCGGCCTCGTTGATCATCTCCGCCAAGCTCAGAATGGTCGTCTCGGCTCCGGAGGCGAGGTTGAACTCCTGCCCCACCGCGCTATCGAACACGCCCGCGCGCAGCAAACCGTCCACGATGTCGCCGACATAGGTAAAGTCGCGGGTCTCTTCGCCTGTGCCGGTGATCGGCAGCGGCAAGCCCTTCATTGCCCAGTAGATGAAATTGGGGATGACGTTGCGATACTGGCCCGGCGCCTCGCCCGGCCCGTAGGAGTTAAAGAAGCGCGGCTTGACCACGGCCAGGCCGTAGTGGTGGTAGAAGAAGTTGCAGTACAGTTCGCCCAACATCTTGGTGATCTGGTAGGGGCTGCTGAGATGCAGCGACATGTACTCCTCGCGCAACGGCAAGGGGGCGGCGCTGCCATAGATCGAACAGCCCGACGAGGCATAGACGAAGCGCTGAACGCCTGCCAGAACCGAGTACTCCAGCAGACGCAACGTGCCCATGCCGTTGACCAGCAAGTCGCGCTCCGGGTGATCCACGCTGTTCTGATTGGCGAAGAAGGCGGCCAGGTGATAGACGATGGCGGGACGCTCCAAAAAGACGCGCTTCAGCAGCACCTCGTCCAGCACATCGCCTTCCACGAAGAGCACGCCCGGCAGCGACGGCACATTCCAGCGCTCCGAAGACGAGAGATCGTCCAGCACGATCACGCGTGCGCCGGCCTGCGCAAGGCCGCGCGTCAGGTTGCTGCCGATGGCGCCGGCGCCGCCGCTCACCAGCACGGTCTTGTCCGCGTACGCCCCCAAGTAGTCGATCATGAATTGCCTCCGTTGCGCCTTATGCTGTCCAACAAAACAGCTTCGAGTTGATCGATGCACGCCTGGCGCGAGAAGTGCGCCTCCACATAGGTCCGGCCGCGCCGCCCCATCTCCTGTGCCAGGCTCGGCTGTGCATGCAGTTGGCGGATGGCTGCGGCCAACGCCTGCGCATCGCCAGCGGGGACGCACAGACCGGCCCCGGCCTCCGCCAGAATCCGGCGCGCGTCGCTTTCCGAGGGCAGGCTAGCGATGACCGGCCGCGCCGCCGCCATGATACTCAACAGCTTCGAGGGCACAACCGGCGTATGCAGTTCCGGGTGCAGATTGATCAGCGACGCATCCGAAGCAGCCAGCACGTCGGGGTAGACCGCCCACGGCTGCATGGGAAGCCACACGATGTTCTCCAGGCCGAGGTCGCGGCTGCGGGCGAATTCCCGCTCCTTCTGCACGCCGTCGCCCACCAACAAGAACAGGATCTCCTTCTCGTCGCGCAGGCGGTAGGCGGCATCCACGACCGCGCCCATGTCCTGCGCCCAGCCCATCGTGCCCGCGTAGGAAACGACAAAGCGCCCCTCCAGCCCATGTTGGCGGGCGAAGCCGTTGTCGCGTGCGCCGGGGCAGATGCGTTCGGCATCCACCCAGTTGTACACCACATGCACGCGCTCCTCTCGGCCGCCGCGTTCGATCACATGGAGGCGGTTGCCGGGCGAATGCACCGTCACGGCTGTGACCAAGCGGTGCACCTGGCGTTCCATCGCCTCGAAGAGGCGGATCAGCACGCCATTGGTCAGCATGCCGAGTTCGACGGCCTCTAGCGGAAAGAGGTCCTGAATGTTGGCGACAACCGGCATGCGCCGAATTCTGCCGGCCATCGCGGTTAGCCAGGGCAGCGGCAGGGGCGGCGAGAAGACCAGGATCACGTCGGCGCGCGGCCCTACAGCAACTAGCGCGCCGAGCCATAGCCCGAAAAGGAAATGCTGCAAGCCGCGCGCAAACTTATTGGCCCGCGGCAGTTGCGGAATGCGCACACGACGGACTGCTATCCCGTCGAGTTGCTCATCCAGCCGCATGCCGCGGCGATATTGCGGCGCGAGATCGGTTACGTTGTAGGACGGGTAGCCGGTGAGCACGGTCGCCTCGTGGCCGCGCGCCTGCAAACTGGCGGCCAGTTCGTATATCAGATGCGAGGCGCCGCCGATCTCAGGCGGAAAGTTGATGGTGACGAGCAGAATCTTCATGGCGACCAAGGTTTCCGAATGTTCTGTCCCTCTTGACAATGCTTTCATAGAGCATGACCAGCCGTTCTACATACGGCGTCACGTCGTACTCACGCACAGCGCTCTCGCGGCTGCGCCGCCCCATGAGACTGCGCAAATCCGGTTCTGCGGCCAGGATCATCAACCGTTGAGCCAGCCCGGCTATGTCGCCCGGCGCGATCAAGAAGCCGTTGAACCCGTCTACGACGAGCTCCGGGATGCCGCCCACCCTGGCGGCGACGATCGGCAGTCCCGCCGCCATCGCCTCTAGGATCGCCATAGGCAGCGCCTCGTGATGTGAAGGCAGTGCAAAGACATCGCATTCACGCAGCAATTGCGCAGTAGCGCGGCCTTGCACCGGCCCAATCGTCTCGCACAGCCCACCCAGTCCTAACGCTTCAACGCTTTCGCGCACCTTGTCGAGATCGGCGGCGTGCTCCGGCGGGCCGGCCAAGCGAAGGTGCATAGCACAACCTCGTGATTTCGCCACGGCCGCCGCCGATAGCAAGTCAAAAACGCCCTTCCGTTCCCCAACCGTACCTAGGAAAAGCACGCGCATGACATCAGCAGGATAACGCGGCGTCTCGTCGGCGAATTTCGTTATGTCAATGCAGTTGCGCAGGACACTGACGCGCGCGCTGGGAACGATCGCGGCCAGTTCTCCTGCTCCTTCTTCCGAGACCTCGATCACCTGATCCGCCAGGGTCAGCACGGTGTGCGTGAACCGCTGCGCTGCGACGCCGCTTCGACCGTACGCCTCTACGAAATTGCTGCCGTGCATGTGGAGGATCGCCCGTCGTGCGCTCGCCCTTGCAGCGAGGACGTAGAACGCGTCCTTGTACCAGGCGAGGCCTTCTGACGTGTGAATGTGGACAATGTGGGGCCGGAAGCGAGCAAGCGCGATCGCGAAACGAGCGTACTGCGACAGCGCGAGTGCGACGTTCCTGGCGGTCAGTCTCCCAGATTCGGCGCCGGCGCGGCGGCATACGGTCGGCATGTAGCGAAACTGCGCCCGGCGCTGGAGCGTAGGCGCAATCGACTCCACCAGCGAGCGAATGCCGCCGATCGTACCCTCGCCAGGCCCCACCATCAGCACTCTAGTGGGCATATATCTCCTCCGCCGGAGCAGGTTCCGGCCTAGCCCGCACATACGCGCCGTCGCCGCGCAGGTCGCCCAGAAGCGCGTCTTCGTACTGGTCGACGACTGTCTCCAGTTGGTATGGTTGCCAGCTTTCCTGCGGGGCGCGCGGCGCGTCTCCGTTCAGCGCTGCGTCTATCGTCCCGGCAAGCTTCATCGCGTCGCCGACCGGCGTCAACAGGCCGTAACGGCCGCCTGCCAGTATCTCCCGCGGCCCGCTTGGGCAATCCGTCGAGACCAACGGCGCCCCGCAGTAAAGCGCCTCGATCAAGACGCCGGGCAAACCCTCCCAGCGTGAGGAAAGGACGAACGCCCCGGCCCTCACCATGTATGGATAGGGATTCGCCACAAAGCCGGGCAGCCCTACGTCGTCCTGCACGCCAAGCTGTTGCGCAGTCGCTTCCAACTGGGTCCTTTCGTCGCCTTCACCCAAGATCAACAACCGCGCAAGGCGAGAACGGCGCACCAGTGCGAATGCGTGGATGAGGGTGGTGAAGTCTTTCTGTGCTTCCAGGCGCCCAACAGCCAGGATGACGGGCGGCGCGCCGGGAGTAAACCAGGGGTGAGCCAACGGTTCCAGCGCCTTCTGACGCAGGCGGGGCGTGATGATTGGGTTATAGATCACGCGAATCCGCCCGGCGGGCAGTTTAACGCACTCGGCCAGGTCTGCCGCCACCCCCTGGGAGACTGCCACGACGCAATCCGCCCAGGGATAACAGCTTCGCATCAGAAGCGGAACCAGCCGCATGCGCACGTCTGTCGCATATGCCTGGACCTCGCTCGACAGCGTATTGCGTTCGCTCACGACCAGCCGGTGCGGAATGCCGGTCAGACGCCGCGCCCACAGCGCGACCAAGTTGGCGTGCAGCACCGACAGCATCGCCGCCGGTCGCTCGCGCCGCAGATAATCGACCAAGCGCGGCAGGCTGGCGAGGACACGCGGCGCGCCAAGGTCCACAAGCCGCACCGTCTCCGGCGTCTCCGCCATGAACGGCCCCGACGCGTGCGCCAACACCAAGTCCACCGGGTAGCCGCGTTCGGCCAAACCGCCCGCCAGCTTGATCATGGAACGCTGCGCGCCGCCGGCGACCAGGTCGGGCACGAAAATTGCCAACCGAACAGAGGCGTTCACCATGTCAACCAGCCTTCCATCACGCGTGGCGAATCTACGCTGCCTGCGCGACCGGCGTCCGCACGGCTTTCGAGGATGAGATGTGACGGCAGCGCCAGCAACGCCAACAACAGGAAATAGGTGCGGTCGGTCTCGACGCCGCCGCCCTTGATCCACGAGACCAGATACCCCGCCGTGATGGCGGCGATCAGCGCATAGTAGGGCATGAGACGCTTATCGCCCGCCCGCCTATCCCGCAGCCAGTAACGAACGAATGTCGTGGCTGCGCTGACCGGCACGATCAAATAAAGCAGCAAGCCGGGCAACCCGGTCTCCGCCCAGATCGTCAGAACAGGGTTATGGATCGCCACCATCTCGAATTGCCCTACGCCCCTGGTCGCTTCGACGTACCCCACCATCGCCTGAGGCGCATTGAAGATGCCGACGCCAGTCCAGGGGTGGTCGAGGATCATCCGCCACGCGGCCAGCCACAGGTCCTCGCGCCTGCCCAACAGCGTATCCCCGCGTTCTACGGCAAAACGCGCAGCCAGCGTGGTGAATACAAACGGGGCCAACAACATCGCGGCGAGCAAGATCACCAAGCCGAGTTTTCCCCAGATGCGCGTGGGCTGCCAGAGCCAGAAAACGGCGAAAGTAACCACGAACGAAATCGCGCTGCCGCGCGATCCGGTCGCCGCCGTTACCAGCAAGGCCAAGCTGATGAATAGAGACCCTACCAGCGCCGCTGCCGTTCTGCGCGTCTGGTCCACGCGCATGGCTTGCCAGAGGACGCCCATCATGGTCACCAGCGCCAGCACCCCGGCTTGATTCTCGTTCATGCCGAAGATTCGCAGGCGCGCGCCCGGCGCGTATCCCTCGGCGACGAAGGCGGTTGCGCAGGCGGCGATCAACACCCAGCCGCAGAGCGCCAGCGTCGCCATTAGCCCGTCCAACTGGTCGCGCGTTCTGACCAAGTTGGCGATGAGGAGCAGACAGAGCAAGAGACGCAGCGTGTAGGTTTGGATGCCGACCCACGCCGCGCTTACGTCATCCGCCCAAAAAAGCGTGACCGCCGCCCAGCAGATATAGACCAGCATCCACCGCGCCGCGCCCGTGATGACCACCTGGCGGCGCTGCACGATGACGGCGAACAACCAACCGCCGCATGCAACCACAGTCATGCCGCGGTTGAGGTCAGACTGCCAACTCGACGCCAGGATGCCGGCCGGCAAGAAGACCGCCGCGATCGCCGCATACAGCGCCCAGACCGGTCGCCGCATCCAAGTGACGAGTGCTCCAAAGCCGCATACGGCTAGACCCACGAGCAGCGGAGCGAACGGCGATCGATACGCGATGTAGGATGCGGCGGCTGCGCAACTCAATGCCGCGGCCAACGCCGTCAGGCCTGCCTGCCGGGCGAGCAAACTGCGTGGCTGCGCAACCCTCATGAATTCCATGTGTGCGCTGCTTTCGGTTCCCGGACAAAAGCGTCAATCACGGTCAAGCGTCCAGCGCGAGAAAAGGTGTGCGTCGCCGCCACGCTTGCATCCCAATCCGGTCTGACGGACAGCGCCGTTTCCTCGGCGTAGTCTGTAAGCGAAAGACGCAAGATGCGGTTCAAATCGAAGCCGTAGCCATATGTTTTCGTACAGTCTTGCGACGGCCGCAACAGCTCGCTTCCATCGCGCCACACACCGCCTGCCGGTCGTCCTTTCCTGGAATCCGCGACCAGCGGATTGAGCGGATGGGCGCGCCATGCGTGCGTGACCGGGCTGCCGGCGGAAAACAGGTGCAGTTGGGCATAGGGGAGCGAAACGCCGCGGCCGGCGATGCCGGTGAACAACCACCACAAGCCGTCGTGAGGGAGCAATGTGCTGTCTACCGCGTCGACGCCCTCCATCAGGTTCATGCGGAAGCGCCACCTATGCGGGAATTCCACGCATTCATACAGCGCGATCGTGCGGTTGGCGGACGATTCCGGCGCCATGAAGTAGCCGCCCTCCCATGCAAACACAAAGGGATAGGAAAGATGCCAAGGCCGCTCCAATACCTTGACCGCTTCGGCGCAATCGCCTTGCTCGTCCATTTCGAGAACCGCGATGTGACCTTTTTCGCTTCGGAAAAGATACTCCTCCACGAAGATGTAATAGCGCCCATCGGCGCGCACGATGTGCGGATCGGCCCAGAACCTGTCGCGCGGCGGAGTCAACGGCCGGAACCCCGCAAAGGAGGCCGGCAACTCGTCGCTAAATGCGTAGAGCAGCCGCCACTGCTCCAGATAGAGCGCTTTCTGCCAGACGCGCCGGATGATCCTGGGCGCCAAGTCAGCCTTCATATGCCTTCGCCTCGAACACAGCGCCTGCGTGCGAGCCGCCTTGGGCCACCCGAGGCAGATAGCTGTGCAAGAAATACTCGCGCAGCGCTATTTCGTCGATCCAGTACCGCCCCGGTTGAAACGTGAACGAGTCGTTGTCGAAGATGTACGCGCCCGCCACGTTGTCGACCTGTAGCCATTCCGAATTTTGTACTTGAGTAATGGGCGACATCTCGATGATTCGATAGGCGCCGTCTGGGCTATGCAGCATATCCACGGCCATAGCAGGGCTCTTGACGTACGCATTGACGTGCAGAGCGATGCGCATAGCCTCCTCCGGCAACGCGCGAAATTCGCCCAGATACATCCCCGAAGCGCGAAAATCTCCCTTTGGAGCCCTCCGGTAGTTGCCGAATAGCCAATTGCCGACCACGATCACGCGCACATCATAGCCGTCGCTAGGGATGTACTCCTGCAGATAGATGTAGTTCTTCTGCCGCATGGCCACCATATGCGACTTTCGCCCTGTCGGGGAGAACGCCTGCTCCACCAGCCGGTGTGCCGCCTGGCGGTTGCGCACCAACTCCACGCCGATGGAACCCGAGGCGGGAAAGGTCTTGGAGACAACAGGATAGGTCAAGGTATCGACCAGGCGATGCGCATCTTTGCGGTCGTGCGACACATAGGTCTTGGCAAAAGGAATACCGCATATCTCGGCTAGGCACGCTTCGAGCTCCTTGTCCTCGTACAGCGCGGCGTGTTCGGGGGACGGATAGGTCGCCTTGCCGAGATGCCCTTCGATAAAGTGATACTTCCTGCGGGTTTCTTCCACATCCCAAAACTCGCTGGACGGCATACCGATAATTGCGTCATAGCCCTGGACCTTTTCCAGCCAGTCATGCGCATGCAGGTTGTAAATGTCGTAGTCAAAGCCGTTGTACTCGAAGAAACGCCTGTATTTGGTCCATCTCGGGTATGGCCCCGGGTCCTGGACAACGCCGCAGCGCGGTTTGCGCAGTCCTACCGGCCAGTCAATGACTGCGGGCTCCGCAGCGTCGACAGCCTCGCGGTCATCGATGAAGGCGGGTTCGGCCATCGGCAGGCGCTGGCGCAGCCGTGAATAGAGCCGGCTCTTGCGCCAACGCCTCGTCATGGATGACAGTTTCGATTCCTTCTCCATCACGAAGCCTCCAGTCCAAGTGCGGGGCGAACGTTCGTCGCCGCCCCTTACGCGCTCGCCCGCAGCAAGCGCCGGATCATCCCGCGCACGCCCAAGCGCCGGACGCCGAAGTGCCACCGCGCGGACCAGCGGTCGAAGCGAATGCGCTGCGCCGCGTACCACTGCGCATAGGCCGCACCATCGCGCATCCGCAGAATGCGCGATGTGTGCTCCATGCGCCTCTTGGCGCGTGCGGCCCGGTCAACCGTCGCCACGCCGTCCGCGCACCAGAAGGAGTGCGCCTCAAAACGGGGCGATTCCCCGTGGCGCAGCCGGATCCGAATGCCTAGCCCCTCGCGATTCCTGGGCGCCTGGCGAACGGCCCATCCACCGCGGCTGTCGGCGATGTCGTCGAAGCAGAAATTGCCGATGCTATAGAAGATCGGGCGGCCGTCCACCAGTTCGCAGCCGCGCACCACATGCGGATGGTGGCCGATCACGCAGTCCGCGCCCGCGTGGATCAGCACGCGCGCCGCAAGCCGGTCCGCGGGGAGCGGATAGGCGAAATGCTCGTCGCTCCAATGCACGACGCACGCTACCCAGTCCGCCTCCTGCCGGATCGCCTGTATAGCTTGCGCCGCAGCCTCCGCGCCGGGCCAGCAATTCGGGCCCGGCACAGCCATCCAGTCCGGGTGCGTCTCTGGGAAGACCCAGTTGACTACAGCCAGCCGTCCCTCCGGCGTCTCCCACCATAGCGGCCCGGCGATCTCCTCTGGGCAAAGCCCAGCCCCTACTGTGACGAAGCCCTCCTGGCGCAAAGCCCACAGCGTCTCTAACAGACCGTCAGGCCCTGCGTCCAAGATGTGGTTGGTCGCTAGCGTGGCGAAGCCGGGCGCCCAGTTGTGCAACATTCGCGGCGAGTCCTTGAACGCCCTCAAGCGCGGCCCGCTGCTACGCGGCGACGGGTTGAGCGCGTCGCCGATGGGCAATTCCCAGTTGAACAGCACGCGCCAATCGTCCCCAATGCGAAGGCCGGCGGGAAGTGTCCACGCCCGTTGCGAGTTCGCTTCGTTCGCCAGGGCGATATCGCCCACTACAAATAAGTTCATGGCAATGCTCCGCCGCGCATTCCCCGTATTGCCAGATTCCGTATCAGCCGCCGGTCATCAGGAGTAAGCATCACGCGCCACACGAAGCCGGCGTAGACCAGCGTCACGGTCGCGGCCAGTGCTGCCAGGGCGAGCCAGCCGTCCGCCCCTCCAACCTGGGCGAGAGCATACGCCGCGCCGCCTACGAACAGCGTGCCGGCAACGCCCGGCGTCAGGTTCGGCAAGTAGCTCCACCACCGCAACCCCGTAACTTTGGCCGTGTAGATCGGCATGTACAGGCCGTTCTTGACCGTCCACGCCAGCGCGCCCGCCAGCGCCACCCCCATGTAACCCCACGGCCCCCACTGCGCCAGCGCGACGGCCAAGCCAAGCGCCGCCACCCCGGAGATCAGAGTCACGATCCCCGGCCATTTCACCTTGTCATACGCGTTCTGTACGTGCAGCAGCGGGCGCACAGACAGGCTCAGGCCGAGGTGAACCGTCAGTACAACAAGCAAACCGCTCAGATGAGCGAAGGAAGGCCCAAGCCACAGGGTCAGCAACGGCTTGCCGAAGCCGCACAACAGACCGACCGGCAGCGCCAATCCCAACCCAAGCAACCGCACCGCTTGCGCGGCCACAGACCGCACGCCGGCGGCGTCATCATGCGCGTATTTCGCCAAGATCACCGGCCGCACCACGACAGCCGCGGCGTCCGCCAGGTACTCGATTAGCAGGGCAAGTTGGGCGACGGCGGCGTAGCTGCCGGTCATGGCGGCGCCGAAATAGGCGTTGACGGCGATCAAGCCCGTTCCTTGCAGCAGCATGGCCCCGGCCATATTCACCACCAGCCACCCGCTCATGGACAAGAGGTCATGCAGCCGCGGCAGGTCGAATGCCGCCGGACGTACGTGCAGTTCCGGCGTCAGCCGGCGCCACAGAAGCACATAGCCGCCCATGCAAGCCGCAGCGCCGGCCAACAATGCCGCGCCGGCATACCAGAGGCGGGCAGGCAGCAGCACGAACAGCGCCGCGATCAGCCCGAAGCGCACCGCCAGCCCCGCCAGGCTTACTGCATTCCGCCAGACGAACCGGCTGTACACGAATGGCGAGACGGCGAAAACCCCTCCGATGACGGTGATAAAGAACGCCGCCGCGCTCAAAACGAACAGCCAGGACGAATCCCGCTCCCACCCTGCAGGCACGGTGAACAACGAGGGAAAGGCGACGGCAACGGCCACGACCAGGGGACTAAGACCGGCCGTAACTGCCAGAATCCCAAACAGGGCCGTGTTAAACGTCCGGTTGGCGGCCTGCGCATCGTGTCGCCCAAGATCGATTGCCAGGAATCGGCTGACGGCGGAGTCGAGCGCCGAGGTCACCACCGAAAGATACGCCGTGACCATGTGCACCAACGGAATGACGCCGAAGGCGGCGACGCCTATGCGGCCGATGAGAAACGGCGTCATCCATAGATTGGCGACAGTCTGCGCCCCGATATACGCGGCGTTGGACGCGACGTTCGCCATGAATCTCCGCTGCACCGACGCCGTGTCCGGCGCGGCAAGCGGCGCACCGTTGCTCACCGCATCGCCTATTACCGTCGTCGCGGGTCTGATCATGACGAGACTACCTCACCTCGATCAGCGGCACATAGAGCCGCGACTGAAGATCATCGCTGCACTCCGCCAGAAGGATAATGCCGTCCTGCGGCAGTAGAGTGACCTCGCCGACGCGCGCGCCGTCGTTGAAGCGCGCCACGCTCACCCACTTGAAGGCGTCGGCTACAACGTTCCCCTCGCCCGTAGCCATCAGCGTTGCAGCGGCCGTGTCGCCCGCATCAAATGGGAAGGCGCCCAGGTCGCGCCAACCGTCTTCTCCGGTCGTTTGGTCGAGAATGACGGATGCCGTGCCTCCCGTGTGCGTAATCCCCACCGTCACGCTGATGCTCTGTCCGGCGCGAGGCGCAACCCATGCCAACACGTGATACAACCCGCCAAAGGCAAGCTGAGGCTGATACACGGCGCTCGCCATCGTGCCGCCTTCGGCGACGAGGACAGATTTACCGAACTGCTCATTGCTTGCCGGCTCTATGCGCCATCCGGCGGAAGCGGCGATGGCGTCGTCGTCGATGCGCGTTTGAAAAAGAGGCGCTTGGCCCGCGTCGAGCTTGTAGTAGTTGCCGGGTAACGTGACCGTCCGGATCTCGGACGAGGCATTGACCACGACCAGCCCGTTATCGAAAGAGCGCGCCCAGACGCCCTGCGGACTGCCGTCCAGCGGTTGCGGTTCGCCTGTGGGGAGGCCTAAATAGCCGAGCGGCAGTGCGCCGCTGGGCTG
>Ga0334889_1004530_pt1 | contig 12353 bp, 8 predicted proteins | sample GraSluR1_MG_2_FD_207222 | JGI IMG/M metagenome (GOLD analysis project Ga0334889, IMG submission 207222) | Sludge microbial communities from methane-producing bioreactor in Wageningen University, Netherlands - Granular Sludge_8_08-R1 | ecosystem: Engineered > Bioreactor > Anaerobic > Unclassified ... | reverse complement strand
GAAGAAGAAATAATAGTACCAGAAAAACCAAGTGAAGAAATACCAGATGAAAAACCAATAGATACAACTAAACCATATGTACCTCCAACAATTGAAGAAACACCAGAAGAAAAACCAGTTATTTCTTCCTTAATAATAGGGATTGTTCTATTTGTGATAATTGTATTTATTTTATTTATTGCATATAGAAAAAGACAAATTAAAAAAAATCCTTTAAAAGGTAAGAGGTTAGTATAATCTCTTCCTAAAGGAAGTATTAAAAAGGTTATTTGTTTTTATTTAGAAAGGTGATGATATGCCAACTTTAAAAAATAAAAAAACACAAAAAAAATCAACAAAAAGTAGACCAAAATCAAAAAGAAAAACTAAACCAAAAAGATTAGATAAAAAAGAAATATTAAAAGAGAAACCATTTTCAGATAATACATTATCTAAAAAACAAGAGGTAAATACATTAACAATAGTAGCACCAATAATATTCTTTGTTTTAACATTAGCAGCATTTGGATATAACATATTTATGCCAAATGAGATGTATATAGAATTAATAACTTCAGTGGGATTTGTATGTTTTGTATTGTTTATAATAACATTTGTTTATTCAATGATGAAATTAAATAAGTGTTAAATTTTAAATCACACAACTTTTTCTTTTTTTATTATTTTGATCTTTTTTAATCAATATATTTTTAATGTGTTTTAACTTAATTATGTTTATATGAAGAGACGCAGGTTTACTGACGGCCCCTTTTTTCTTTTAAAAAAGAAAAAAGCCGCACGTTGCGGGAAAAAAGAAAATAGGTAAAGAGTGATGATAACCTGGAGCGCTGAATGCCATACTTTTTCTTTTAGAAAAAGAAAAAGTCAGGCGTGTCAAAAAGAAAACTAAAAGTTTTATCAAAAAAGAGATAAGTATCTATATAGGATAAGATAACTATTTGATTATCTGATATATCTATTAGTATTTTTATCTAGAAAAGAAAATATTAGATAGGTATTTTTTTAAACTTCTTTTTAAAAACTTATCTTATTAAATTTAAAACATGTGGACAGAAGAAATTGAATGGGTAACGAAAAAAATAGACAAAATTTTAAATCAAAATTTCAAAACAGGTTTAGATATAGGTTCAGAAAGTTTAGAATACAGAACAAAAAAACAACCATGGAATCAAACTTTTTATGATTATTTAAATTCTAAAAATATTCAAATTAAAACAATGGATATAAAAAAATCAACAAAACCAGATTACTTACATAATATTATCAAACCTATTAAAATTAAAGATAAATTTGATATTGTATTAGCAACTCATTTATTAGAACACATTCCAATTTTAGAATTGGGAAAAACAGTTAAAAATATTGAAAAATTAATAAATAAAAATGGAATTCTTATAGTTTCAGTACCTAATAATTATCCATATCATGCATTTCCTATTGATAATGGGTGGAGACCTGTTCCCAAAGAGTTAGTTAAACTCTTTAAAGGAAAAGTTTTAGCAACTTCCATTATTGAAACTGAACATAAATTAGATAAATACAAAGGACAACCAAATAGCAGATCAAGTTGTGTGATTCTAAAATATTAAAACAAACATTTTTAAACACAAAAGAGTACTAAAAATAACATGAAAAATGAATTAAAGGAAAACGAGCAATCAACTAATTTTGGAGGCCTATACTCCCAAATAAATATAAGTTTAAACAAATTAATCCAAAAGTAGAACTTGTTAACTTTGATAGAGCAACAGACCTTGATGAAGTTTTAAGAATTGCGAACTCAAAAGGAGTTAAACAATTTTTATCCTCATTACAAAATGAAGATTTTAGTTTACCTAATAAAGTGATTGTCGCAAAAAAACAAGAAATAGTTATTGGGTGGATAACGTATGTTATAGATGAAGATAAAATGAAATATTTAACAATTGCAATTGATTCTGAAACTGAAGAAAAAGGAGTTAGCGATGCACTTTTACAAAAATGTGTTGAAATTGCAGAAAGATATAATTTAACTGAAATCTCAACTACTATCAGATTAGATAATTTATTTTCACAAGGATTATTTAGAAGAAATGGTTTTCAATTAATTAGGGGCATTACTGGGTATGAGGCAAAATTATATAATTCATTTTATTAATCATAAACAAAACTTATGCAATGTAATCCACCACTATTTGTATAAAATAAATAGTCATTAACTGAAGTAGGATATATATTTTTATCTATAAAAAAGTTTCTAACTTCTCTATTTTTATCAGATGCAATTGGATATTTAACTCCTCTTTCTGGAAATAAAGGAATAAGTATTCGCCTATCTTTTGAATTTTTATCTATAAATGGAATTGCACATAAATAATATTTACATTTTATTAAATCATCAATTTGCATGGGAAATGAATGAATAATATATCCTAAACTTTCAAACATATGCCGGGTGTTTTTAATTAATTCTGATACTTCATTTGGTACTGCTTTTTCATAAATTAGAGGGATTATTGGTTCATTTAATACAACTTCTCCTGGTCCTATAATAGTAAATAATAAGTCTAGATGATACATTTTTGTTTTATCTTGCGGACCAACAATTAAAACAGTATCTACATTAAATTCTTTTTTAAATACTGATATAATCTCTTCTCTTTTATAGTCTGGATCATATATCAAATTTAATTCAATGTCATTTTCACCTACAAATAATATATTTTTTTTATTAAATCTATCATATGTAATATTTCCGCCTGTGAAAGCAACTTCTGCTCTTCTTACTTCAAACCCATTTTTTACTAATGCTTTTTCTAAATTTTTATTCGGTCTCCCATAGTAATGTTTTGGTAAGAGTAATATTGGTTTTTCTTTTTGTTTTATTAATTCCATTTGGTCTTGAATAAATAATCCAAGAGGGGTTTCTATTTCATAGTCGATTATAGATATTTGTTTTGATTTAATTTCCCTTTCAAAACGGAGTTCTAATCTTTCTTTAAGTCTAGTATCAACTAAAAATATTATTTTTGAATATTCAGGTAATGAACTAATTAATGTTTTCTGTGTTTCAAACTCAGTATGTGCATAATGCAAAAATATAGTATTTAATTGTCGTTCATATTCTGGATTTATCTTAGGCTTAGATTCATATCCAATAGACCCTAGAATTAAAGTTGAAGTTAGGACAGCAATTGAAAGGAACCTATTTTTTCTATTTTTTTTAGGTTTATCTGTTTGTTTTTGTTCATGTTTCATTAGTTACTTATAAGTTCTCATATTTAAAAATGTTTTTGAGTGTTTAAATATGTTGTAATTCATTTATATGCCCATTTAATTAATTTCAAAAGTATGTTGAATATTTAAAAACATATGCTTGGTTAAAGTCGACCACTAAATATTTTACACAAATATTTAATAAAATTAAATTTAGTTTACACTAATAAAAAAGTAATTTTCTGCGCTCTTCCGACGTTAAAAGTTATTCTATTTTGTTTTTTATTTATGTTTTTTGGTTTTTTTAATTTTAATTTTTTAAAATCTTATTCTTGAAAATTATAAATTGTTTAAATATTTAGAACACTCAAAAAGTTTATATTTCAATAAATTTAAATGTGTTGCTAAGGGTTATAAATATTCTCTTTGTTTTTAATGTATTTAAAAAATGGAGTAGGATAATCATTAAAACAAATACGGGAAAAATTATTTTAATTCTCTTGCTATTAATTTCAATCAGCTTTGCCTGGTGGAATGTATCTTGGAGTGATAGAATAACCTTAATTGTTAATTCATCCTTGATTGATGAAGAACTAACTGATTTTCCAATCCTTGTTAAATTAGATACAAATAGAGTAGATTATCCCCTAGTTAAACCTAATGGTGAGGATATAAGATTTGTTAATGAATATGATAATCTTACTTTTTCACATGAAATAGAATTATGGAATTCAAGTGGAGATAGTTTTATTTGGGTTAAAATACCTGAAGTTTCAAACACTACTAATACATCGTTTTATATGTATTATGGAAATTCAGAAGCAGAAGATACACAGAATGCTACTAATGTTTGGAGTAATGAGTATTTAGCAGTTTGGCACTTGTCAGAAACAGGTAGTTCCACTAGAGAGGATTCAACTTCAACAAGCAATGATTTAACTAGATATGGAGGCACTACTGGAACACCAAGTGTTATTGATGGAGGTAATATTTTTGATGGAGTAAATGATTATTTGAAATCCACTAAAACCATTACATATTCCTCAGATTTTACATTGGAGATGTTTATTAAAGGGGACCCTTCAGAAAATAGTGATAAGAGATTATTTTTTCAATATGATCCTGCAACTAGAGATGGAGTTCAAGTTAGAATTGCTCCAATGTTGTCGTTTAGATACCTTGAAAACAATGCTCAAAGTATTTCTTTTGGAGAAAATATTACTAATGAATGGCAATATTTTGTAGGTAGAAGAATTGAAAATAGAGCATATTTACGTGTTAATTTAACGGATTATAGTCCTGGAGATGAAGTAGTGGGTAGTGTTAGTAGTACAGATAATATTTATATAGGTCAAGACAGAGATAATGGAAAACGTTTTTCTGGTTCTGTTGATGAAATACGGATTTCTAATGTTGCACGTTCTAATGCATGGATAACAGCTTCATATTATTCAGAGATAGATGAATTATTAATCCATATAAAGCCATATTTAGGAGATATTAATTTAACTCCTTTAGAACCAACAACAGACGAAGATTTAATCGTAAACGCAACCTGCCATAGCACAATTCCAGCATCTACACTTACTGTCTTTGTTCAGATGTATAAAAATGGTGTGTTGTATGGAGAGAATCAATCACAAGAAGTAGTTAGTGGGGAAAATACAATTGTTTATACTTTAAATTCTGGAAATACCACTCCAGGAGAATCATGGCTTGCAGAAGTTTGGTGTTCAAATGGGAATTACACAACACAAAAACAAAACACTACTTCTAGAACAATAGATAATACTCCTCCAACTTTAGATTATTATAATATTACTCCAGTTTTACCTTCTACTGAAGATGACCTTTTGATTAATGTTACTTGTTCAGATGTTGATATCGGTGGCACTTTGACTGCTTATGTTCAAATGTATGTAGATAATACAGTTTTCGGAAGTATTCGTAGTTTAGCAGTAATAAGCGGAGAAAACACATTAGTTTATGCCTTAGATAATTCAGAAACATCTTCTGGAGAAAACTGGTCTGCAGAAGTTTGGTGTTCTGATGGATATTTAAATTCATCAAAAGAAAATACATCTGAAGTTTTGGTTGTGGGATATGCAAAAATAAATATTATTTCTCCATTAGACGGAGATGAAATAGTGCGGGGAAAAAATGATGCAGGTGAAGACTCAAAAAGTTATGTTTCTAATACACAAACAATAATTGCAAAAGTTTTTGATGTTAATAATATCTCTAAACCTGTGTTAGCAAATTGCAGTTTTTATGTAAATGATGCATATCAAGGAGATAATTCAACAAACGAGAGTGGATATTGTGTATATATATTTGATAAAACTGTGTTTGATGCTGGTAAATTTGAATTAAAAGTCACTGCTGAAAATTTTACAAATTCATATACTACTCAAGGGTCAGATAATGAATCAATAATTAATACGACATTAATAAAATATATAACAACCCTTACTCCAGAAAATTATAGAACTCCAGGCCCGTATTATCTAGTGGGGGATGCAGCAGTTCTTAAAATTGATATTACAAAAGATGGCAGTCAAGAGGATGTTACTGAAATTGAGGTTAGTTTATATGCAAGCAATGATGATATAAATCCAGTTTCAACAGTTGCTTACCCAAGCAGAAATCTTTTTAGAGTAAGTGAAGGGATTTATCGTTCAGTCAATGTTATTCCATTAGATTTTAACCCATCAAATGATGTTAAATGGGTTGTTAAAGTCAATGATGAAATTTCTGGTGTTAGGCAACCAGCATCATCTGCAAGCCATGCAGATAGAGAAGTTGAACCTACTACTGCAACTTTAATTGTTAATTCAATTGATGGGACTGGATCAAATTTAACTAATTATAGTTTTCAATTATATGATGCAGCTGGATATGCTCTTGAAAATAGATCTCTAACTGGGGGATTGTCAAGAGGAGTGGGAGAAAATAGTAATTATTCGTTAAGTGTACAAATCCCAGATTCAGAAACAATAATTTTAAGAAATATTAATATATCAAATTCAGAGATACAAATAATTCCACAATTTGTTGAAAATTATACTGGTGATCTTCCATCTAATGTTGATAATGTATCTTCAATTATTGCTTTAAATGGAACTAATATTTCTTTTGAAAATGCAACTTTAATATTTGAAAAACAAGATTTGAATATTAATTACATTTTCAAATGTTCAGATTGGTCGTTTGCAACAGGCAATTGCAGTGGTACATGGGATTCAAACCCAGTTTCATATTATCCTTCATTTGGAGAAAATGAAACACACTTCTGGTTCACAGTGACTGAATTCAGTGGTTACGGGGGAGGAGATGGAGGATCAACAATTAATGAAGTTTCCTTAATTCCAGATTTAGATATTTCCAGATTTTTACCTTATAATATAACCGCAAACATCACCAACACAACCGAATTGTCCTCAGTTACTGTTAATGTTTCTGCAATTAATGGAGAAGGTATTGCATGCTGGGATTATTATATCAATGGAACTTGCGGAAGTGAAGAACTATCTTCCCCAATGGTGGATCAAGGAGAAGGAATTTGGTTAAAAGAGAATATTTATCTAGATCATATTTATCCAGAAATTTATTTCTCTGAATCAGATATCACCTGGTATAATGAACCAGATGAGAATAGAATGTGGAGGGGAAATTATCATTTATTTAATTTTACAAATTCTTTTGATATGGAAAATAACATGAGTTTTTGGATCGAATTTAATTCAATTGCAGCTGCAGGTAATTCAGTTGATTTATCTGTTTATATAATTGGTAATGGTTCAAACCAAATAGGATTAGATTATTTTACTGAAGATTGGCGTTCGAAAGACAACACAGAATTAGTTGCAACATTAGATAGAAATATTGCTTTTCACCACACACATACAGTTAATTCTACTCATCACTTGGTTGCATTGGGAACTAATGCTGATGGGACTATTGGAAGTAAAAATATTAATGTTTCAGAATATTTTTGGGTTATCTTATATCCTGATTCTCCAAATACAGGTAGAGGTTGGGATTTGAGATATCATGATGAAATTTTATGCAGTAATACAAACGCTTGGTATATTGCTTCAAGAACTGGTGGGACTTGGAATTCTCCTGTTTTTCAAAACGGTTGTCCTGACGTACATATTCATATCGCAAGAAGAGAAACTATTGTGGATGGTGTGAATATCACAGTAACAGCAGTAGATCAAGTTGGAACAGATTATTGGACAGAAGAATTATATTTTGGTCCGTTACCAAACATGCCTCCAAATCCAACTTCAATTATTTATCCAATTGACAATGTAACTTACGATGGTTCAGAACATGGTGTTGACAATTTAATTAATATTACATGGAATCCTGCAACAGATCCAAACATTGGGGACAATTTAACTTATACTATTTCATTGTATTACGGGAATGAAACATTCATTGAATATTTAGTTAATGATACTGAAGAATTGAATTATGAGTGGAATATAACTGATGTTGAGGATGGAGATTATTACTTAACTCTAAGTATTTGTGATGATGAACCTCTTTGTGTAAATTCAACAATGGCAGGAAATTTTACTATAGATAGAATATATTCAGGGTGCATCAACCTTTCAAATTCTGATACATATCAAGGTTTGGTAACGCTTTCATCTGATACTTATTATATTAATAATAATGTGACATTATGTCAAGACAATTATATAATTGATGTGGGTTCAAGTCCTGCATCTGCATTAAGAATTAATTGTACTAATTGTTATTTAGATTGTAATAATTCTATTATTGATGGTGTTGATGACACAGGTTATGGAATTTATAATAATGATGAAAATAATGATGGTATTGGTATTTACAATTGTCATATAACTAATTATAATTTAGGTATCTATTTTACTAGTATTTCTGGTAGTGTTGATAGTAATACTCTTATTAACAATACTGCTTATGGAAATAGTGGAAATGGTTTTTATTTCTATAATTCTATAAATAATATTTTCAATAACAATAGTGCTTATGATAATGAACGCGGATTTTTACTTTGGGGTGTTGGCAGTTCAACGTTTAACAATACAATTGCATCTAATAATACTGCGAATGGGGGAATTCATCTTTGGAGTGATAGTTCTTCAAATAACTTTACAAATACTATTGCATGTGGTAATACAGATTATGATTTAAAAGATGCAAATGGGGGAAATACTTTTGAATCTTCAACTTATGACACTTCTACACCAGACAATTATCTTTATTTTGATAGAGTATTTTGGTGCAATAGCACCCCTTTTGTTCCAGCACCAATTAATGTAACTTTAACATACCCTGATGATGAGGCAGTAATTGAAACAAACTCAACAACTTTAAATTATACTGTGAATATCGGAGCAAACTGTACTGTTTATCACAATATAACTGGTTGGGGCCCAGATTGTGAAACAAATGAAACAACTGGAGCATCTTGCAGTGTAGATTCATTAGCAAATGGAGTTTATGAATGGAATGTTTATTGTGAAGAATCAATAAATTCATCTAACAATGATTGGGCAGAAGAAACCAATAGAACATTCACAATTGATTACACTGCACCTTGTGTAGAAAACATAACAAACACAACTTGGTCAGAATGGTCAGATGAAGAATGTATAAACACAACTCACAGAAACCAATCAAGATTCTTAACAGAATATGATTCTAATGTGTGTGGAACATATGAAAACGTAACATACACAGAATACCAATCAGTAGAAGATGAAACATGTGAAGAACCTTGTGTAGAAAACATAACAAACACAACTTGGTCAGAATGGTCAGATGAAGAATGTATAAACACAACTCACAGAAACCAATCAAGATTCTTAACAGAATATGATTCTAATGTGTGTGGAACATATGAAAACGTAACATACACAGAATACCAATCAGTAGAAGATGAAACATGTGAAACACCATGTGAAGAAGACCTTCAATTTACAGAATGGTCCTCCTGGTCAGATCAAGAATGTATCAACACAACACATAGAAATCAATCCAGATCTAGAATCGAATATGATTCTAATAATTGCGGATTATTTGAAAACCAAACCTATTTTGAGTATCAAGCGATAGAAGATATAACTTGTGAAGAACCATGTGTAGAAAACATAATAAACACAACCTGGTCAGAATGGTATAATATTACTGAATGCAGGATTAATGATACAATATCACAAGAAAGAAATAAAACAGAATATGATTCTAATAATTGCGGATTTAAAAATGTAACATATATAGAAAATCAAGAAGTTGAATGTGATTATTGTACAGAACATATAACTGGACCATTTAATACAATATGTAATTCATCTAATATATTAATCCAATATTATATTGATTCAAATTATGAAATTTGTTGTGCAATAACAGGTCGTGAAAGCGATTGCAATATTGATATCAATGAAACATATGCAAATCAAACATTTAGTTGTGTTTTTGTTCCTCCTCGTAGATATCCATCTAGTGGGGGTGGAGCTGCACCTGTAAAACAACCTATTTTACAAGAAGAGGATTTAATAGATTCAGAAGTTGAAGAAGAATTAATAGAAGAACAAGTAGAAGAGGAAATTATAATAAAACCAGAACCTATAATAAAAGAAGAAATAAAATTAAGTATAAAATGTAAACAAACAGAAGAGAGAATGCTTTGCTTTGTGACAGACGAAGAGGGAAATCCAGTACCAAATGAAGAAATAACTTTAATAAATCCAGATGTATCTTTAAGTACATATACAACAGATCAAAATGGATCATTTTGGTTTTTAGCTTCGCAAGAAGGTAGATACACTTATTCTTCTCAAAAATATGAAGTAATTGGTTCTTTGTTAATTGGAGAAATTCCTGAAATAAAAGAAGAAATAGAAGTTCAACAGGATTCAAAGGTATTATTAACAGCAACTGTATTACTAGTTTTTGGATTTATGATATATATTATAAGAAAAGAAAGGAAGAAAAGAAGACGTGGGCTATTAAGATACAAATAAGTTTTTATTTTTGTTCTTCTTATATTTTTTATGGATAAACGAAAAGAAATACAAAAAGTTAAAGATTGGTGTAAAAAGATAAAAAAAGAACGTAATAGGATTTATATTATTGAAAGAAATCCATTTAAGGAAGAGATATCTTGGTTAAGAAATAAAGTTTTTGTAGAAATTGATAGACCGACAGAAATTGCAAATAAACATTCAGTAGTTTATGATTCTACTACAGATTCTTTATGGGAATATATAAATGGCTCATGGAGAAAAATAACTTAAAATAATACACAAAATAGAAGTCAAATAATAAGATAAATATTTATTTAATTAAACAACTGCATATTTTATATCTACTAATTTTATGGGTTTTCCTTTTGGTGCATCATAAACCATTAAAATAGTTTTATCTTTTTCATGGATAAATGAAACTATTTCTTTTTTAGTTGCATCATAACCAGAAATAATATTATCCTTTATTTTCATTTCAATTGGATCATATTCAACTTTAAATAATGCGCAAGTCATTCTAAGATTATCTCTGACTTTTTCAAATAATGGATGTCCTTTAACAATATCTGATTTAAATTTTTTGAAATCTGGATTTTCTAATATGTCTGTATATATTTTTGCCATGATTAAAATATTGTGTTTTGTCTATAAAAAGCTTTTGGTACATTTATAAATTGTTAAAAATGCTTATTTAATTCAAGTAAAAACTCATTGATTTTATTATTAGGGATAGTACAGCCTGCTGCATATTTGTGTCCCCCTCCGATACCACCTACTTGAATTGAAACTTCTTTTAAAATTTTACCTAAATTAAGTTCACTTTCTTTATCAAGAAGGCGCGATGAAAATTTTATATTTCCATTTTCATCTAATGAAGCAGCTATTAACGGTTTGTCTCTTTTTGATAATAACATACCCGCGACAACACCAATAATAGATTCATCAATTATTCCACGTGCATCTATAAAATAAAATTTTCCAAAATCTTCTATATGGTTTTTAGCATATTGGACTCCTTCTCTCAAATTTTTTCTATGTACCAACAAAAGATTTTTTGCATCTTCATAATATTTATCGTGTTCTAAACAAACACCCAATCCAATATCAGTTCGATTATTTCTTCCACATGCATTTAATATTGTTGAAAATTCAACTGCATCATACATTTCACAATTTTTAGGTCTATTTTTTAAAAGATACACTTCTCCAATCAATTTTTTTGAATAGTCAACTAGATTTTTATCACATAAATAAGAAATTAAAGAGGTTATTAAAATCTTTTTTTCATCTGCGTTTAAATCATAATATGTTTTCCATTTTTCAGAAGTTTCATTTTTTAATATTAAGCCAGTACTCTCCAAAAAAGATTTTGTTCCATTTTCATTATTTGAAATCCCAGGTAAGTATGGGTCATCAGAATATAATAAAAACTGAATTAAGGGTCTTGCTCCTCTACCATATAGAGTTATATCTTGTGTTTTTTCAATTTCTTTCCTTTGAATTGATTCATCTAAGAGTTTTAAATTCAATTCCTTAAATGGATATTGAACGTCTCCTAATGCTCCAACTATTGCTAAATCAGAACTTGTTTTAAAAGTAAAATAAGCCGCACCAGAAGCTGATAATCCTAAACATCCATCATAACCAAATAATTCAGGATTTATTTGTAAATGGTTAATATTTTTAGTTTGATGGTGGTCTATAATGACTATTTCTTCTTTTAATTCATTAACTAATTCAGTTCCCCCTCCTAAATCTACAAAAATTATCTCTTTTTCAGTTTTAAGTTCTTCAATTGCAGTTTCATCTAGTTTCCTATATACTTTATTTCTATAAGGTTTATTCATATTTTGCAATGCCTTAATTGTAATTGCACCAGAAGTAATTCCATCACAGTCATAATGATGTACTACTAAGGGGTTCTTGAATTTTTCAACTGTTCTTCTAACTTCTTCAGCTTTTTCTAAAAAGTCGTTAAAACCCATGAAAAAATTATAACTATAACATTTTTATACTTTACTATATATTAAATAGTTATGGGAGGTTATAAATTATTGGTTATTCTGTTTATTGCTCTATTTATAACTATGTTGAATGCTGATTCTTTTAGGACTATTAATAATAGGTTTG
>Ga0334889_1004518_pt1 | contig 12394 bp, 11 predicted proteins | sample GraSluR1_MG_2_FD_207222 | JGI IMG/M metagenome (GOLD analysis project Ga0334889, IMG submission 207222) | Sludge microbial communities from methane-producing bioreactor in Wageningen University, Netherlands - Granular Sludge_8_08-R1 | ecosystem: Engineered > Bioreactor > Anaerobic > Unclassified... | reverse complement strand
AGCTGAAGCCTCATTTGAAACGCTAGAGTTTGAGGGTACGCCGGTAGCCTACGACGAGTCAATGACTTCAGGGGCTGTCTATCTTATTAACAAAGACAACTACAAGCTGGGTATCCTCAAGGATATGAACTTTGATGTCGTTGATAAGAGCCAACCCTACGATCAGCACGTTTCCATTCAACACATTGTGTTTGGTGGCGCAGCGTTCACTGACCGCAGAGCAAGTCTTGGTGCATTAACCGGAAAGACTGCTTAATATTAAATATTCTCACCTCCCATAGGTAGACGCCTATGGGGGGTCAGAGCCGAAAGGAGACCCTTATGGCGAGAAAAATTGTCGCAAGAACAGGCTTCACAGCCGCTAATGATGCCACCGATCTTAATCAGGTGGGAACAGTTATGGATGACGCATCCACGGGTAAAGCATACCGCTACATTCAAGTAGAGGATATGGATTTAGCTGCAAATGATGTTGTAACCTACTCTGACGCAACGGGCAAAGAGGTTACTAAGGATAGGGCGGGTGGAAGCTCTCTTGGCAACACGTTTGCTGGCGTAGCAGTTTCAACCCTAACTGATGAATATTATGGATGGGTTCAGATCGAAGGTCTGGCTACCTGTAAAGTTCACACAGGAGGCTCTATTGCTGCTGGAGCTAGGGTACAAGCAGACCCAACCAATGATGGTTGTGTTGTTGCCTATACCGCCACGACTTCCTCCACCGATTTGAGTTTTGGGATGGCACTTGCTGCTGATACCGCAACCACTTCGGCTGCTGGAACCGTTGCAGTAATGATTGATCTTTAATAGATTAGTCTGATATAAAGAGGGGGGCTAGAAATAGCCCCTCTTTTTTGTTATTATGTGCCTATGCCAAAAGCTCACGTTGGACTAGGCTTACCAACTCCACAAGTTTGCGATATAGAGTTTGCATTTGGCAACTTACCCCAAATAATGTTTGACGCCAAAGCTAAGGGATACAAAATCTCTTTACTTTACAAGTCTGGTGTTAGAACCGACTCAAATAGAAACTTCATACTAGACCAGTTTCTCAAAATCCCAGACCTTACCCACATTTTATGGTTAGATGTAGACCAGATATACCCCAAAGACATCATCCACAAGTTAGCCCAAGCCGATAAAGATGTTATAGGAAGTGTTTACTTTAAGAGATCTCACCCTTATGATCCTGTTGTTTATGTTAAGAACAATCAGATAGAAAATCCTTACACTCCAGTTGATCTATCTAATAACCCCAAGAAACCTTTGGAGGTGGATGGGATAGGCTTTGGTGGGATGATGGTCAAAAAAGAGGTTTACGAAAAGTTAGGCGATGAGAAGTGGATGACCTATGGTAAGAACTTTCATATTCCAACAGCTAAAGTACACAAAGAAACCCACGACCTTATTTTTTGTCAGACCTGCCAAAAGCACGGTTATAAAATCTGGGTTCATAATGACGTTTATTCGTACCATATAAGCAAAATAGCGGTAGGACTTGAGGATTATCACGCTGCGGCTGGTCTGGACGAGCCTCTTAAACATAGTAAAATCGGTGTTTTAATGCCATGTATTGATCGTGTAAAGGGAACTGAAACGATGAAGAAGCTGGCAGATAGTGCTGGCGTTGAAGCAGACTATTTTTTACTAATGGATGACGATAGAGTCGGCTATGTTAAGAAAATAAACGAGTTTGTTACAAATAGAGAGTATGATTTTTATGTTTACACAGCACAAGACGCAGAGCCAGGTGAGAACTGGTTAAAAATAGGACTAGATACCTTGCAGCGAACTCACAAGGGCGTTTTGGCTTTCAATGACGGTAAGTGGGATGGTAAGTTAGCTTCATTTGGAATGGTTAGATCATCGTATTTAAGACCGTTTTTTGAGGACTGTTACAAATCACACTATGCCGATACTGAATTATCCGTTAAGGCACACCTTGATAATCAATTAGCCTACAATCCAAAGGCTATTTTAAGAGAGTCTGATGAGGGCAAGGGTAAAAAGAAGGTTAGCGAGGATGATCGTAAGACTTTCAAAAAGAGGCAGAAAGAGATTTATAAGGTGGAGATGTTTGGATGAAAATATCTATTTCGGTCAATTCTCTTTCTATTCCTGGAGGACTTCAAAACTGGGCAAGAACAGTATCAGAAGAGCTTTTACGATTAAATCATCGTGTTACTGTAGTAACAGACAATATAGGAACTTATGCACAGGTTTTCAACTGCGAGGTTACTGATAAGTTTCCAAAATGTGATATATCCCTAGTAAATAATAAAGATTTCTTAGAGAGATCAAACGGATTCAAGATTTTTACTTCTCACACTTTCTTAACTGACAAAGGCAGGTTTTCAAAGGGGGCTGACGCTTATGTCAGTATTTCAAAAGAGATTCAAGATTTAGAGGCAAAAAGAGGCTTTAAGTCTACTGTTATCGGTAATCCTGTTGACTTTTCATTATTTAGATTCACTCCAACTAAAAAATTAGATAAGGTTTTGTTCTTATCAAAAGATGGTAGAAAAGCAACTTTTAATATACTTGAGGCGTGTCAAAAGATGGGGTTAAAGGTTTTAATTGTAGATCATGCAAACTATGCTCATATCCACAACATTATTAAAGAGGCGGATTTAGTCATTACATCTGGAAGATCGACAGTTGAATCAATGGCTTGTGGCAAGAATGTTCTAAGTGCTAATCACAGAACAATAATGAAGGATTTTACAGGCGCTGGCTTAATTACACCCGATAATTATTTAGAAAATATGAAAGATTGGTTTTCTGGTAGAAACAATCCTATATATTTTGATACAGATAAGTTAATAGAACAGATTAAATTGTATGATTCAAATTACTCACAGGAACTAAACAAACTGACCTTCAAACACTTTGATGCTAGAAAGAATGTCAAGAAATACCTTTCTTTATATGGATAAATACCAGACTAGATATCTACAACACCAAAAAAGAAAGAAGGAGTCTTTGATTAAACTAATGAAGAAACGCCATTCAGAGAGGATTTTTTCAGATAAGAAAGTGCCGGATAAGCTAGTGAAAAAGATTATAGATTTATCTAAACTAGCACCTAGCTCATGTGATAGAAAAGCAGTTGAGATTAAGATAGTGGACTCAAGAGATGACAAGCAATTACTTGGGGGATTGTTAGTTGGTGGGGTGGGGTGGATTCACAGAGCTGACAGGATACTTGTTTTGCTTGCCAACAGGGGGGCTTACAAGGAAAATCTTTACTATATGCCTTATTTAGACGCAGGGGTAATGATTAACCAGATTTATTTGATTTGTACTGAACTTAATCTAAAGTGTTGTTATGTCAATCCAAATGTAAGAGAAAATCACCTTAGATATTTTAGCGATTTTATAGATAATAAATTATTCTGCGGAGCCATCGCAATTGGATATGAAGATATTTAATGTTAAAAAAGCCATCGTTATAGGTACACGCCCAGATAGAAAAGATCAGTTAGAAAATTGCTTATCTAGTATTAAAACCGACTACCCTGTTTTAGTTGTAGATTGTGATGGGTATGAGATGGGTAAGATATACTGGACTTTACTAAACACTGATGTTGACGAGTTTATCTTCCTACAAGATACAGTTGAGATCAAAAATAACGATTTGTTTAAGATTTGCTTTGAGGACTTTGATAAATCAGTTTCAATTTGTAACTCTCCTAGAATGTTTGGCTGTTATATGGGCAAGTTTAAGCGGAGTATTTTGGAAAGAATGGCACTTAAACCAACCCAGACAAAATTATCCTCAGTAGAGTATGAGATGCAAATAGGTGATGATTACTCAAACTTTGAGATGCCCATTAAATTATTTGACAATCTAGGCAAGACTGATAAATTCATTGAAAAGTGGGGGCATAAGGTTATGGTAATCGAGAATGAATATCTAATTAAATATAAGAGCATATGGAACAGAAACATGTTATAGGGTATACAGGTGGCTCATTTGCTATACCCCACTTTGCCCACTACAATTTCTTTAGATTGTGTAAACAATTTTGCGACTACCTGGTTGTTTCTCTTAACACAGATGAGTTTATTAAAGAGTACAAGGGTAACCCCCCCGAATTTAGTTATTCACAGCGTGTGGAAATCTTGGGGAAATGTCCGTTTATAGATGAGATTATCCCCAATAAAGGAGGTTCTGACTCTAAGCCAGCAATTTTACAGGTTAATCCAGATGCGATACTTATCGGCCAGGACTGGCTGGCAAAAGACTACTGTAAACAGATGAATTTCACCCCTCAATGGTTGACAGATCATGACATAACCCTAATTTATCTACCTCATACCGATGGCATAAGTGCCACCATAATCCGCTCCAGGTTGTAAACTTTTGAATATCCCTCATTCTATAATGAGATTAGTTACTAATTTAATTGAAACGTATGTCCAAAATACAAGAGTTTGCGACTCAACTTGAGGCAGAAGTTGATGCACTAAAACAAAAATATGAAGAAAAACTGTCTGAGTTAGCCGACAAAGAGGCAGAGATTAAGGAAAGAGACAAGAAGTCAAAATCTAAGAAGTCCGATCTTGATTTGAGAGAGAAGTCTGTTGAAAAGCGTGAGGCAGAAGTTGCCAAAGGCTTAAAAAAGATTAGAACTGATGAGGAGATGACTGAGGCCTTAGCCGAAGCTACTCGCAAAACCGAAGCGGCTGAGAAGTTAAACAAAGAGGTAAGTGAGAGACTGGATCAAGCTAAGTTAAAAGAGTCGGAGGTGATGGAGAGAGAATTAGAGGTGACCGAAAGAGAGAAAAACTACAGACAAAAAATTAGGCAAGAGTTTGCCGATAGTATTCTAAAGAAATAATATGTCAGTAACCGTAAACGATATTTTACTAGATGTATCGTACCGAAGGGGTGAAAACGGAGTGCCTTCTGGTAATGAACAAACCAGAAGAATTAGTTTTGTTTCTCAAGCCTTTAGAGACTTAATGCGTGAAAACAAATACTGGTTTCATGTGACAGAGTACGCCACACAAACAGAGGGAGATGAGGAGATTTACTCCCTACCTACTGATTACAGGGAGTTTTTAGAGGTTAGAACAGATGGGTTACTCCGAGTGCCGCAATCAGAGGACACAGCCTTTAATGTTACTAGATACCCCCCAATGCACTTCCCCTTCTCAACAAATTACATCAACAATAAGTATTTTTATATATTCAACGATGAACTTCACTTATTGCCAACACCAGGAAGCGCACCAAGTGCGGTAAGCGTAACCTCAATTACAGTGTCCGGCACAACCGCTACAGTTGCGGCAACAGATCACGGATTCTCAAACAATGACTACGTACAGATTGCGGGGGCTTCTGTAAGCGAGTGTAATGGGTCAAAACGGATTACTTTAGTGGATGATGACTCATTTACCTACACAGTGGCAACGGGAACGTCCTCACCAACTGGCACGATTACAGCAACTGAGAACAACTTAATTATTAAATATTTTTATTGGGCAGATGCAGACTTTACTTCTTTAACAGATGAAGTTGACATCCCCTCTAGGTACAAGGATGCTTTGAGCGCTTATGTTTATGGTCGCCTGGGTCAGTTAGATGGAGAAAGGGGCGACGCAAGCGATGGCGTAGAGGAGTACAACAGCATCATAGAGGAGTTGAACAAAGAGAACTTCAGAAGGAATCTAGTCCGCACACCACTGTCCGATTCAATGTGGTAATGAGATTAGGAGAAACAAAAAATCCCAAACGCAAAGACGATATGATCGTCGGTTTTACCGGTGGTCTTAATTTGTTTCAAGATGAAAATTCTATCAAAGATAGCGAATTAACCGAGGCTAAAAATGTTATTTTAGAGGTTGATGGCATCGCCCCCAGACCTGGCACAAAAAACTATGGTACTACCTCAGGTGATCGCGTCATGGGGGCATTTGCCTATTACAAAAGTGATGGAACAAGGGAACTTTTGAGGTTTGCCAAAGGTTCAAATGATAAATTGCAAAAGTATGTATCTGGTACACCTACTGGTATAGGCACAACGACTTATGACGCTGATTCAAGGATGAACTTTGTACAGGCTGATGACAAGGTTTTTATATTCAACGGAACTGATAACTTGACTTATTACGATGGTTCAACAATTACTGAATACGCTGCTTTAACTACTCCCGTAGGACTTGGAGTTACTCCGACAGGGACGACTGGCTCAAAGACTTATTCCTACAGAGTGAGTGCTTTTAACGACACTGGGGAAACATTAGCTTGTGCCTCTGTTAATACGACTACTGGCAATGCTACTTTGAACGCAACAAACTACAACGCCTTGTCTTGGGATGCTGTGGCAAGTGCGGTTGGTTACAATGTTTATGGAAGGTTTGCCACGGGGTTGGGTGAAACCTACATGGCCACAGTTTATACTAATTCGTATGACGACAAGGGGGCTGACTCTCCTTCACTTTCAATTCTGCCCCCAGAGGCTAATTCAACCGAGGGTATTATTGCCTCAATGCCTATTTTAGCCATTTCAAGGATATTCACCGCTGGAATTAAGGACCATCCATCAAGATTGTCCTTCTCAAGCACGGGTACTAAGATAGGTGATTTTTCAACTCCTACCTATGGAGCTGGTGGGGTGGATGTGTTCAAAAACGATGGGGCTGATATAACTGCTATTATAGGTTTCCAAGGGGGGGTAATCGTTCACAAGGGGAACGCTATTTATAAGTTTTCATTTACCTCTGATGGCTTTCAACAGCTAGAGGAAGTAGTTAAGGGTTTTGGTTCGTGTTCGCATAGAGCTACCAAGCACGTAGAAAATGATATTATCTTTCCTGTTAAGAAAGATGGTCGTTTAGCTTTCTTTTCTCTGGGAAACCAGGAGAATTATGTCGCAACGGTCCTTCGTACTAACGAACTTTCTATCAAGGTTGAGCCATATTTAAGAAATGTTAGTTTTGAATCACTCGGTAATAGTTGCGCTACATATTTTGATAATTTATATATGTGTGCTGTTGCCAAAGACGGAAGTACGATCAATGACCGAGTGTGGGTTTTGGACACACGCTTTGGGGCGTGGGTTTATTGGGAAGGAATTACCCCTAATTGTTTTGTAACTTGGATTGACTCAGATGGCGATGAAGCACTTTATTATGGAGATGAGGAGACGGGTTATTTAGTTGAGATGTTCCAGGATTCAAGAGTGGATAATGACACCGCCATAGATGTTAGGTGGGCTACAAAAGCATTCAATCAGGGTCAGTTTAATAAAGAAAAACGCTACCACAATCCAACTTTCCAATTTAAGGATTTATCAGTTTCAGCAAGTATTCAAGGCTTTATTTACATAGACGGGGCTGAGGTTGATGCGGAGTTTAGTGTTACCCAGCAGAATAGATCGGGTGGGGGGTTTGGTGCAATTATCGTTGGTGAGACTTTAATTGGAGACGCACCCTCAACCGTAACTGTAACCGAGGGAGCAAGTGATGTTCCAATTGAAATTTATGGAATATTTAGGGGTAGAAGTATTAAATACTACTTTAGAAGCACACAAAAGAGAGCTTATTTTAAGTTCATGGCGCTAGTTCATACTTATTTAATTAACTCAAAACGATTATCAGATAACTATAGGCGCTATCCAAGCTAAACTTTTATCTAGCTTGTTTAGTACAATAAATATATGGCAAGAAAAAGAAAAGTCTTTGAAAGACGACCAGACGAACTACAATCTTATCTTGAAATGCTAGAGGAACTAGCAAAGAAGGATAGGGGTGGTGGTTTATACGAAGGATACGACGTTGATCCTAGAGCCTTTATTGTAAGTTCTGACAGAGTAGCCGATCCATCGGGACTAGGACAGGATAGATACTCCGACCCCGTTCGTTTTTCTCAATATCAGCAGACATCAATACCCTTTGAAGCACCCAATTTGGGTCAGGTTCAAGGCTATGATTTTCAAATGCCAGAGATGGATTATTCACAATATCAGAATCCTCGTTCAACTCCAGACAGAACAACAATACAAGCAGAACCAAATTCACACGAAGAATTAGCCCAATATGTAGAACAGATGATTTCATATCCTGTTACTAGAACACAGGATGGCGGACTTTTAATGTCAGATGGGAGTGTTAGATATAACGATGGAAGTATAAAACAGGCAACAGAAGCAGATATCCCAAGAGTTTTGAAAGAATTTAGTGATGGTTCGGTGATGTTAACTGACGGTACTATTTTCAATCCTAATACTAGAATTGGGAATGCTTATCAGGGAACAAGTGGCTTATCTAATTTACTTTTTGGTAGACAACAAACAGTAACTCAGGATTATGGAAATTACAATCCAAAATTTTACAGAAGTGGTAGACATCAAGGAACAGACTACAGAACCAGAGATTTAGACGAAGGATTTACTTTTGCTTTCCCATTTGACACTAAGGTTGTTCAGGTAATAAATGCTGACTCAGGAAGTCCTTATGGTAATTCAATCTTACTAGAACTCCCCGATGGTTCTAAGTTAAGACTTTCACACTTAAACGAGGTAATAAACGCCCAACCAGGTACGACAATCAGACCATTTGACTTTATTGGAACTCCTGGTAATACTGGTCTCTCAACAGGGGAACATTTAGACGTTGAGTATTACAACCCAGAGGGCATGATAGATAGTCCTAATAACTTTTTCTTAAAGGCTGAAGAATATGTTGACTGGAATCAAGTTAGCGACGCACTTAAAATCAATCAAGAAAACTGGACTCCAGAAGAAAGAGCTTTCGCAAGAGCAGCCCAAGATTTAATAAATGAAGGAATTGAAGCAAGCCCATCTCCTGATATGATTCAGCAGTATATGCAAGAGGATATGGGTCAACAGGAACAGATCCAACAAATTGAGCAACCAATGCAAGATTTAGGACAGAACATTCAACAAGGAATCGAACAAGTAGGACAAGCATTCCAACCAATGAGTCCACAACGACAACAGTTGGCAAGTGGGGTGGCTGACGTAGCTCAAAAGTTAGGCTTGGGGTCAGAGTGGGGAGCAAGTGAGTATTTAGAGTCTGGAGATCCAGAAGTTGCTAAACAAGCAAGGATTAGTGCTTTATCACAACAACCAAAAACCCCATACGAGGAAAGAGATTTTCTAGGAAAATTAAGACAACTGGCTGGAAATGTAACTGAGAGAATTGGGGATACATTAGGTGTGCCAGAGGGAGCTTTTTCTGAAACGCTTGCCGGTGGTTCAACTAAACGAACTGGTCAGGCCTTAGCTTCACAAATTGGGGGACAAGCACCAGAGCAAGTACCGGGGATTAGACAAAACATTAGAGACATAGGTCAAGATTTGGCGGAAAAGGCTCAAGGATTTATCGGTCAAGCTGGTGAGGGAATTGAAAGTCTAAAAGAAAAAGGAGTAGATGCTGTTTCAAACTTATTTAGAAAAGAACCAATGGAAATTGACAAGGGTCAAAAACAAGTTGGTGATGTTAGGGGAACTTCACTATTTGAAGGAACAGCTAAAACCGCACCAACAGATATTAGAGATGCCTTCTTTAAGTTTGGTGGGGCTGATGAGTTTTCAAAATATCTAGTTGATAGTGCTGAGGAGAAAAAAGGCGGTGCTTTAGGCACAGATTTATTTAGCAAAGAGTTCTATCAAGACCCCAACCGAATAGCCAATGTTTTTGGTCAAACATCAATGGGTCAAGAGGCTACGGGTAAGTATAAGGATTATCTGGGCTCTAACGTCAAGGAAGGCTTTGATGAGCCTTATAGAACTGAGGTAAGAGAAGAAGGGGACTATTTAGTTGAGTACAAGATTCCCGTTAAAGAATATTGGGAGAATAAATACTGGCAAGATCAAATAAGCCAGACACCAGATGTTCTAAAGTCTGATTTTAGCTATGACAAGTTCCAAATGCCAACGACCCAAAGAACAGAGGGGCAAAAGGGCGAGAGAACTCCAGGGTATGATCTACCAACAATTTTCAAGAGTGGTGCTGTAGATTTATTCAGAAAAGCAGGAACTGAGGTTGCTAAGAAGGCTAAGGATGTAAGTAAACCTTTGGCTGATGTTTATAGGTCAGCAACTCCAGGTGGCAAGATTCCAATTCCATCCGCTTCACAGAGTATATTCTCAATCCCAAGTTCAAGGGGTGCTTCTACATCAAAACAAACCTCTAGGGTTATTAGGTTGAGTCCAGCGGCACAGGCTAGACAATCTCAAAGTTCTGGTAGAAGTAGTTCTCAACAAATAAGTGAAAGAACATCATCACCTAGTGTAAGTTCTCAGACACCAATTCAACAACGGGCGCAACAGTTTGCTCAAAGAGCAACTTCACCTCAGAAACTATCATCCTGGACCAGACCTCCTGTCACAGCCCGACAACAAGCACAGGCTGATATGAGAAATCCATCAGTATATAAATCAACATCTGACTGGGTCAGATTACTAATGCAAAGGTAATATGTTATTTAATCTATTTAAGAAGAAAAAAGACGACGAAACCGATGTGGGGGGTGTTAAGGTAAGAACTGGTGCTGCGGCAACTCCTACACCTAGACCAGCTCCTCAGAGACAGGTTAGTTCTTTTAATAACAGACAAACTACTCCCTCAACCAGAATGTTGAGTGATAGATTGATGAACAATCAGAATTTAGTATCTGGGCGGCCAAACTATAAAGCTCCGCAAAGCCTTACTCCGGCACTTGATTCATTAACTGGCAAGAATATGCAACAGAGGTTTGACGATATATCAACTCAGGCTAAGGAAAGGGTTATGCAACCCAAACCACCTCCTCAGCCAGAATTACCAAAGCCTCAATTTGATCCCATGGGTCGCTATCAACAACTTGGCCAGGACAGACAATCTTTACTAGATCAACGCAAACAACAGGGTGAAAAGTATCTTAACGAGGCTTATGGGGAAAGACAAAGATATTTACAAGACTACATCCCAAGATTACAGCAGCAGTTTGCTCAAGCTAAAGCTGGAGTAGAAGAAGGCATCGGGTTAGCTGAGGGCGATGCTGCTATGGCACGAGACAGGGCAGAGGACGACTGGGGAACTGCACAGAGACAAGCTGCGATGACTAGACGAGAATCAGAAGCTAGAACCGCCGGTCAGTTTGCCAATTTGAATACATCTGATTCATACGGATTCGGTTCACACGGACAGGCTCAAGAAAATATTGAGAGTGATTTCAATAGATTTACCCAGGAAGGATTAAAACAAAAACAACAAAACTTCCACGAAATAGAAAGAGCGTTGCAAGACTATACCCTGCAAGCCAGACAACAAATCAATCAGATGGAATCCTCACTTAATGAGGCGGTTATGCAGATTGAGTCTGATATGAACATGAATGATATTGAAAAGAGAAACGCTATATCTCAACTGGCCATAGATTATCAGGATGGAGTATTGGCAATTCAAGAAAACTTACAAGATATCCAGTATCAATATGAAATGGCTCAGCAGGAAATGGCTAAGACTCAATTAAGCCCTGAATTTATGCAGACCGGAGTGCCTCAGAATGAAAATGATTACAGATTCTATATGGATAACTACGATCAATACGAAGAAATGCTGGGTGGAGGTCAATCTGGTGAGGTGATGGCTAGACGAGGAGACACAGTAGCTTTAATTGATGATGTCCTAAACCAAGGAAGAACCAAGGCTTTAACCGGTAACTTAAGGCTTCAGGGCGTTCCTTTAATCAACAGAATGGCTGTGGCCGACACCAAGGCTAAATTACAACAGATTCAGTCTCAATTAGAGATGGCTGCGGCTGAAATGATGAAGGGTCAGGGACAAATCTCTGAGGGTGAAAGAGAGATTATGAGAAACGCTGTTTTAGCTCTAAATCTTGATAAGAGAGGCACGTACCGAATCAGTGATGAACAGTTAAGAAGAACCCTTGAGCAAGCCAAGAATATTCTACAAAGACAGGGCGCGATACAAACGGGTGCAACACAAGTTAATCCAAACCAGTTCATAAGATGAAACAATTTGACATCCCAGCAGCCAAAAGAGCAGGAATGACCGACCAACAGATTCAGTCATTTATGCAACAGAACAATCTACAACCAGCTAAACAATCTTGGTTAACTGATGGTGAGACAGGATTAAAGGGAGCTTATAGGGGTGCTATGAACCTACTTAACTTGCCCTCCTACGCCCTTGGAGGGGCGCTAAAAGGGGCGATTGGGTCTGATTACTATGACAACCCTATACAAGGACTTGCGAAGGGAATTAGAGACAAATCATCTGTTTTTGAGGAAGTACCAAGAACCCTAGATATATTTGGAGTTCCTGGAATGGGCGAGGGCGAGTTGCCTGGGATGGCGGTTGGTTTTGGAGCTGAACTTTTAACTCCAAGTTCCTTATCTTTACTGTCTGAGGGTGG
>Ga0334889_1004512_pt1 | contig 12421 bp, 14 predicted proteins | sample GraSluR1_MG_2_FD_207222 | JGI IMG/M metagenome (GOLD analysis project Ga0334889, IMG submission 207222) | Sludge microbial communities from methane-producing bioreactor in Wageningen University, Netherlands - Granular Sludge_8_08-R1 | ecosystem: Engineered > Bioreactor > Anaerobic > Unclassified... | reverse complement strand
AGGTAACAACAGAATACTGATTCGGCAAACCACGCCCAAGAATTAAGAGTGAAATCAGTTAAAAAAAATTGATGAATGATGTAATGCGAATTGAATCAGATTAACTTCCATTTATCACACAGTCTCCTTGCCCCGTCTTGGTGCTGATAACATGAGTATTTCTGATCTTCTATGCTTCATCTTACTTTGTTATCGATCTGTACTTTTGTTGCAGCCGGAGAGCTTTTCTTTGATTCTTTCTTTTGGCGGTCCAAAAGAAAGAATGTAATGAATTATAATCATGTTCTTGTGTGTCGATATTTTTTTATCGTCATGGGCGTTTCTTTTGGCGGTCCAAAAGAAAGTAGTTTGAAAAGTCCGGAGAAAAGAACAGCAAGGAGGAAGGGCGGTTCGTGAACCGCCCCTACGTCGAGGTAAAAAAACAAACCTGTGAAAGAATAGCAAGTCCATGGGTAGCAGAGCAGGGAGATGTACCGCAATTTGGTAAATTGCGCTGAACAAGTTAGCAACTTGTTCTACATGAAATGAAAAACCAAAGAAGTGCAGCTACGAAGAAAAGATAAAATCAGAGCTGGAAGCTCCGGATACGAAAAAAGAGAAAACCTGAGGAAGGATTAGCAAGGAGAAATGACTGAGAGACGAGAGAAATTCTCATCTTCTTTACCGCTTGCTTTTCTTCCGCTGGTGCATCTGAATCTCTTTGCCTGCTTGGGTGGCGGGTGGGAATAGATAAATCCGGCATTGAAAAAAACAACGTTAATAAAACCGTCCGAGATGCTGCTTCGAAGAAACTGTTTGGCTTCGCCGAGCTCGGTCGCAGCCACAAAGAAAAGAGCACCTCGGTTGACGAACGAAACCATTTTCGTAGAGACGTGGGCTTGCCCCGTCTTGGTGCTGATAACATGAGTATTTCTGATCTTCTATGCTTCATCTTACTTTGTTATCGATCTGTACTTTTGTTGCAGCCGGAGAGCTTTTCTTTGATTCTTTCTTTTGGCGGTCCAAAAGAAAGAATGTAATGAATTATAATCATGTTCTTGTGTGTCGATATTTTTTTATCGTCATGGGCGTTTCTTTTGGCGGTCCAAAAGAAAGTAGTTTGAAAAGTCCGGAGAAAAGAACAGCAAGGAGGAAGGGCGGTTCGTGAACCGCCCCTACGTCGAGGTAAAAAAACAAACCTGTGAAAGAATAGCAAGTCCATGGGTAGCAGAGCAGGGAGATGTACCGCAATTTGGTAAATTGCGCTGAACAAGTTAGCAACTTGTTCTACATGAAATGAAAAACCAAAGAAGTGCAGCTACGAAGAAAAGATAAAATCAGAGCTGGAAGCTCCGGATACGAAAAAAGAGAAAACCTGAGGAAGGATTAGCAAGGAGAAATGACTGAGAGACGAGAGAAATTCTCATCTTCTTTACCGCTTGCTTTTCTTCCGCTGGTGCATCTGAATCTCTTTGCCTGCTTGGGTGGCGGGTGGGAATAGATAAATCCGGCATTGAAAAAAACAACGTTAATAAAACCGTCCGAGATGCTGCTTCGAAGAAACTGTTTGGCTTCGCCGAGCTCGGTCGCAGCCACAAAGAAAAGAGCACCTCGGTTGACGAACGAAACCATTTTCGTAGAGACGTGGGCTTGCCCCGTCTTGGTGCTGATAACATGAGTATTTCTGATCTTCTATGCTTCATCTTACTTTGTTATCGATCTGTACTTTTGTTGCAGCCGGAGAGCTTTTCTTTGATTCTTTCTTTTGGCGGTCCAAAAGAAAGAATGTAATGAATTATAATCATGTTCTTGTGTGTCGATATTTTTTTTATCGTCATGGGCGTTTGCTTCGTGCGCAGCACCGAAGGTTTATACAATGAAGTAACACAATAAAGCCAGAACTTCCCTCAAAGTTTAATACTTGACTTCAAGAATTGTAGAGATAGTCTAATCGTTTACTTGATATGTGGATATTCCATAAAAAGATCGTTCACAATAAGATGGAGAGAATCAATGAAAGTTTTAGTTATTTTCGGCAGCCCCCGCAAAAAGAATAGTTACTTTGTAACCAAAGCACTGGAAACAGAATTGAAAAAGCTGGGAGAAGTGGAATTTGAGTATCTGTTTTTAAAAGATATCGATCTTGCCACCTGTATAGGGTGCCATAACTGCCTGTTCTTTGGTGAATCTAAATGTCCTTTGCCAGATAATGTGAACAACGTGCTGGAAAAAATGCTAACCTCCAATGGTTTAATTTTCGTTTCACCGGTTTATGTCTCACATGTAACCGGCTTGATGAAAAATTTTATCGACCGCTTTTCGTTTCTATGTCACCGTCCGCAGCTCTTCCGGCAGGATCTTTTGGTAATTTCAACTACAGGTATTATGGGACTCAAGGATGTCCTAAACTATATGGAAAGTGTTTCCCAAACTTGGGGTGCACGCTCGGTTACCAAACTGGGAATAGTAACTCCTCCCGATAAAACAGCCGAGGAGATAACCAATGATCCGCAAATTCGACAAGCCGCTCTTAGATTCTATAAAAAATTAAACAAAGCTGCCTGGTCACCCAGCCTTAAACAAGTAATCCAATTTCAAGCTCAGAAGACATTCCTAACCTCAGCACAAGCCAGCAAATTCTCGCCCAAGGATTATGAGCATTACAAAAAACTGCAAGATAAAAGCTTTAATGTGCCCGCTAAAATTACCCTCTGGAAAAGGGTTATTGGAAAAATAGTTTCATTGATAGTAAAACTTAGCTCAAAAGGTTAACTGCTCTGGTAAAGATTGAAGTCTGAGCTTTCTTTACAGCTGATGATTAAGAGATAAACATGTTTGAAGGCAATATCCAAGGCTGGCTGAGACAACTGAGGTTCGACCCCCTATCACCCCTTCTTTCATCCGGAGATGACGCAATCCAGTACTTTGTGAGAAAAGATCTTTTGAAAGAAGATGCAGGAGCCATCTGTCGCCTGTGGCAACTACCCGAAGCTCAAAAGATTCTCAGGCAGCAACAGTCCGATGGTTCGTGGGATCGCTCCCTTGGCAGGAAGCAGCACAAAGATATCAACTACAACCTGATTGAGACATGGAAGCAGTTTAGATTTTTGATTGAGAAATATGGGTTCAACCGGGATGACCCCTCTACTGCCAAGGCAGCCGAATTTCTCTTTTCCTGCCAGAGGGAGGTAGGAGATATCCGCGGCTTTTTAGCCAATCAATATGCTACCTACTATACAGGCGCGATAATCTCGCTGCTCATCAAAGCCGGATATGAAGACGACCCTCGGATAGAAAGGGGACTACTTTGGCTTCTCTCTATGCGGCAGAATGATCTGGGCTGGTCATTGCCTCTTCTTACCCACGATTTCGACAAAGAAACTATGTATCGGTTAACAAGCCAATATGCAGAACCTGTCGAACCTAACCGGTCAAGACCTTTTTCCCATAACTGGACAGGGATGGTTTTACGAGCCTTCGCCGCACACAGCAGGTACCGCAAGTCAGAAGCGGCTAAGAGAGCAGCAAAGCTGTTGAAATCAAGATTCTTTCAACCTGATTGCTATTCCTCTTATCATTCAGCAAGTTACTGGGTGAAATTCCAATATCCGTTCTGGTGGAACAATCTTGTGGCAGCACTCGATTCCATTTCGCTGATCGACCCCTCAAGAGACGGACAGATGGAAAAGGCGGTTGCCTGGCTCATAAACCATCAAAAGGAAGATGGACTATGGAAAGTGACCTACGTTAAGGGCAAGAAAGACAAGGATGCCGGAACAAGAGAGACAAGATTATGGGTCAGCCTGGCAATCTGCCGCATACTCAGAAGACTGAGCTGCCGGGATTCATAAACCCAGAGGATTATAGATTTTGTACCAATATATGGGAATTGATTGTTGTCGCTTGCTTCTAATTCTCTGGCTCAGTTCATTTCTTCTTGACCCTGTTTCAATAATAAAGATTATATAGCAACTGCTTACTGAAGATTCCTTCAGCAGAAACTCATTAAAAAAGATCAATAAGGGCATTGATCATCTACTCTGCCCTGTTTCATTCATTAAAAGAGGTGACAAACAATGCGGTCCGTCAGAAGAAAAGAGAGAGAAATCAAAAGAGAGGAGGCTTTGGGTATCCTCAAAAAGGGTGAATATGGCATTTTATCAACTTCGGGTGAGGAGAATCAGCCTTACGGTGTCCCGGTCAATTATTGTTTCATCGCTGACTGCATCTACTTTCACTCCGCTCCTGTAGGACATAAAATCGCTAACTTCCGGTATAATCCGAAAGTATCGTTTTGCGTTGTCGGTAACACCAGCATAATCCCTGCCGAATTCAGTTCTAAATACGAGAGTGTCATCGTCTTTGGTCGATTGTATGAGGTTTTCGGTGAAGAAAAACAGAAAGCTCTGGAAGAACTTCTGCGTAAATATTCAGCTGACTTTTTTGCAGCAGGACTAAAAGAGATTGCTTCCCATCAAGATAAGACAAGAGTTTTCAAAATATCTGTCAATGAGGTCAGCGGGAAAGCAAGAAGGTGAATCCCTTACACCTATTCCGCGACAACCGATGTTTGATCTTTTTTTGGTCAAATAGGTGTAGGCGATGCACTTGGTACAGATAAAAACTGAGAGTTGATTTATTCCCGGTAAATTCAAAATCCAAGAGCAAGATGCCCTTGCTACAGACAAAAAGTTCAAAAGCTAATTGCCTCCTTTCCCTGCCTGTCTTTAAAACCATTCCAATTCTGCTTCCCGGTATCAGATTTTTCTGATAATCTGAGCTTGTAATTCTGAGACAAATCCGTAGAGTAGCTAAGGCATACCAGAGAGTATCACTACAGTCGGCCCGGGCTGACTGTAGTATTCTGCTATGATTTAGTTGTAATATCCCGGGCATTTTTCGTTAGATAAACAAAACCGCACAACCGATCATCTATGGAGGGCAAAAATGAAAGGTAAAGGAAACAGCAAAGCCGAACTCTATGAAATTCTCAGGCTGAAACAGAAACTCGAATTACCGGAAGAACCCATTATCCCAAGAAGTCTCCGGCAGCTATTGAGTCCGACGGTCAAAAACTACTTTGCTGCGGATTTCGAACATCAGAGATTAGCAAGGATGACGATCCGTCTCAGAGGAAAGACCGATAAGTATGTCTTTCAAATATCAAACGGTTCGCAGCAGATAAAACTCTATGAACCGCATAAATACAAAAACGACGTTTATACTCCTCTCCGGCTCAGAACGAGAATGATCATGCATCTCGCTTATCATACCCCTTGTTCTGACGTTAAGGAAAAGATCCGGGAACTGCACTGCACCTATCCCTATTATCTGTTAAAGGATAAACCTGTGCATCTGAGACTGCTGAACTTCCGCTTCGAACCCGAAGCCATAACCGGAGACGAGCTCGATCTTTACGAAAAGAGAGCTGCCGGTGAACCGGATCCTGAAACCGACAGGCTTCTCTGCACCTTAGTCTATCGCCGCAAGAAGAGTATCGAATTTGTTTATCAGGATCAGGATGAACAGTTCTTTTACGCTCTGAACAGGCGAAACGGCAAGTTATCCAATCTTCTCCATTTTATTTGGCAGGATGAACTGCAGCAGATACCTCGTTGATCTGTTGCTTGCCAATGTCATGAAAACGGAATAGATAGCTTTACTAATCTATTCCGAACTGCTTCCGGGCTCTTACCGGATATTCTGAAACAAACTGGAGGTATGAACTATGAAAGCCGAGTACACGAGAGCCATAAAAACGATCAGCGGGAGAATTGGCAGCTTCGTTCATCTCAAGAGGAAAACGGGGCTAAGAGCGGTCATCCGTCAATTTGTTAAACCGAAAGCCGGGGATAACAACCACAATTTTGGTGCTGTCACGAAGAATTCGGCAGTAATCTGGAAGGAGTGCTCAACAGGTTTCCGCAGCGATCTGAAACGCTATGCCGGATACCTGGCAATAGAATACTCAGGTGAAGAAATCCCTGCTCTGACAAACTTTGCTCATTTCGTCCGGTTCTTATACCGCTTCCGAGACTTGAATCCCGGTATTGATCTGGCTGTGATCAGTAAGTCCGAATTGGAAGCCGCCGGAGCTCCTGCCTCGGTCAGGGAGATCATCGAACAGGGTCTGCTCCCGGCGATACCTGAATATCAGGACCTCACCGAAAAATGGTAAGCATTTTTCAGCTGCCAATCACTCCAATCCTGCTTTGAACAGAACAGATGTGATGAATTCGATCAGGAATCCGTAGATAATTCCCATGATTATTATCATCAAAAACAGATTATGCGAAGAAAACATGGGATGGGCAGATCCCGACAGGATGTTATAGGCTCTTGGCAGACTGAATATAAGCCCAAACACAACGCCTCTGACTATCCAGTGAAGGAAGCGGAACCTGTTCACACCGAGGGCAAAACCCAGGAGAGTTCTGCTCAAAACTATGCTGACAGCCCGATTTAGGGGGATATTCGGTTGATTGCCCGCTGCCAGAAAATAACAGATAAATCCGAACAATAAGCCGAGTATTGTGCAGAGCAATAGGCGGGTAACTTTTTTCATAAATCCTCCGAATTATCGCTGTTTATAAATGCTAAAAACCTAATCTCCTTTGACCAAATAAAAATGTCTGCTCCTCATCTCCTTGCTGCTTGTAAAACGTTTTGCAAAAGAGATAAAAATAAGCGTTTATCCTGTTAACAATGAACAAAGAGAAAATTTCTGTCAGTTACTCCCTTGCTAAAGATATAATCAAGTTCCCTATTGAGTTGGTTAAGCCCGGCTTCTTTGGCATTTCCCTTTAGAATCATTCCTTAGCCAAAGAGAAGTTTTCAACCTTTTTGAACTCATAACCTCCATTGGCTGGACCCCAAACCTGCTCGCCATCTTCATTCATACCTTTATCCCAAGAAATCATCATATCCGAAGTAATCGTTACTTCTGATTCAACATACTTGGCACCATGCATACCGCTGCCGCAGGAAGAACCGATAGTTCTGCCGCTGAAAACCGGATTATGGTCAAAATGCCCTCTCAAAACGACACCGCAATACGGTAAGGGAATTAAATCAGAGGGTGTGATTTCGGATAATGGAGACTCTAAAGTCCAGGCACCGGCAAATTTTTCTGCATCCGGTATAGTATATACCTTACTTTCAAATAATGTATCGGTGTATTGTGTTATCTTGTAAACTCTTTGCCGGTATGGTTTTGAGGGAGTTGAAGCTAAAGATTGTTCCACATAAAGCCAGATTTCACCTTTTCTGCTGCCCCATATTGGTTTCATGATCAAACTGATATTGTAATACGATTCATCGCGTTCAGCTTGTTCTTGAGACGTGAACCTGCCTGACATCCAATCAGCCAATAGTTCCAAATGATTTTCACCGGAAACAGTTTCCTCTTCCTCTAATGCTCCCAAGGAGAGACAAGTTAACAGGATTAAAGTGAGGAAAAGTAAGGAAACAATAGATTCATGCATCTTCTGAGATAGCATTTTTTACTCCTCATAGCTTAAGTTGCCTGAAATCAGCAGAGCTTGTTATTCTCAATTTCTTTTAGAAGGACTTACTCCGGGATCCTGACGCAGCGAAACCCGTAATCGTAATGGCAGTTGGTCGGAATGAAGTTGTTACGGGTAAAAGAACGGAGGTAGTAGGTGTAAGCGACGCTCCAGCCACCGCCCCGCACCACACGGGAATCAGGATAGGAATCACCATACCAGCTGTCTGTCCAGTTAAAGACATTACCTGCCATATCATAAACACCAAAAGGTGACTGCATGTCGGATGTCTGAAAGTCCTGATAGGTCTGACCATTATAGAAACCAACCGGAGATGTTCCATTATCCCAAGGGTCGCCGCTATTCAGGTAATTTGCCCGGCTGCCAGCGAGCGTGTTACCCCAGGGAAAGGTATAGCCTGTCATGCCACGGGCTCCCTTCTCCCATTCATGCTCAGTAGGTAACCGCCAGCCATGATATTCTGCAAAATGCCAGGCTCCAAACCAGGTTATTCTAACTACAGGATGATTCATGTAATCAGCAACTGTGAAACCTGAGGGGACATTCAGAATAAACTTTCCGTTGCTGTATGATATCTGGGCATAATTCCAAGAAGCAGGTGTTCCGAGCTGATAAAAGTGATAATTCCCCGATTCCCAATGCACATCTCCCGGATAAGAACCCTGGACTTCACTGCCTGATAACCAGACATCACCCGCTGCATAAGCTTCCTGCAGATATGCCAGATACTGACCATTCGTAATTTCATATTTCATTATCTCGTAATCATAATCGATATTTTCAATACTGGTATAGTTTACTTCTTCTTCAGGTGGCCCATAGGTGAATTCTCCCGCAGGGATTAAACACCATTCTATCTCTTGTGGTAAATCAATACCTGGTTCCGTAGATTTGCTGCAGGAAGCCATTACAATTATAACTGCCAAACATGTAATAAGAAACAAAAAAAACTTCTTCATCCTCTTCCTCTTCTATTCTGATACAATAACATTGATTTTAATTCTCTCTTTCCCGGCACCAGTTCCAGATGCCTACCCTGACCTGTTATAAACATAGGATTAACCCCCTGCACACCCTGAATCAGTCAGAAATGTTACATAATTCTTTTTTCACCTAAGCTGCTTGCCCTCTTCTATCCCTTTTTGTCTCAAATATCCTTGCCGCAATGTTTACAAACCTTTGCCATCTTCTGTACAGTCTCAGCACAGTAAGGACACCTCTTCTGATTAGCTCTCCTGATTATTGTTAAAACAGCCAAAAGAATCACTCCTATTACCAGGCTTCCGATAATAGTCGGTAATACCATGAAAAATAACTCCATTCTTCACCTCCAACAATCGCGAATTTCTATTCTCATCCAGCCATATTGTCAATATTTCTTTACATCAGTCGTCTTTTCCGGAGAATAATATTCCTGTCTTTTCATTCTTAACAAAAAAACTGCGGTTAAAAAAGTATTGCTTCTGCTGAACTCAGAATAGAAACACGCAGGAAGAATCTCCTCCGGTCATAAGTAATCCTTGAAAACAAGTGTAAGAGGAAGGGAAGAGAACAGACTTTTGAAACACTGCAATAAGCCTATCCAACCTTTTTTCATGAAAAGAACAAGCTTAGCGGTGGAAATGAATAGCTGTAGAATAGATTTCCGATGCTTCGCTTTGCTGAGTTTTCATCATTTTTTCTACAAGATTATTGCTCATTCTAATTGCCTCTTCTTCATCTACTTTAGCAAGTTCGATCACCGTTTCGGCATCTTCATTTGATATCATTTCAAATTGTTTTTGGCTGGGACATAAACTCTCGCTCAAATCACCCGGTTCAAACTTATCTAACTCATCGCCATAACTGCGTTTATTGGTTTTGATTATCCTTTGCCCAATGTCGCTTAATAAGTAAATAAATAACTTGTCTACAAGATGTTGCCCAAATACATTGGGGTAAAAGGAATGGAAGCACGTGAAATTTATTGCCGTTGTGTAGTTTCTTACTACCTTTATGCGTCCTCTATTAAAAACACCTAATAAAATTGGAGCTGGTTTTCTTTTTTCTATTTTATACCAGACATTCCGTGTTCTCGTAAGATACCTTTCTTTATAACCAAGCCTTTCACCCTCTTCAATATATTTTCGAACTTCAGGATTATTGTGCTCTTTAACGTCTAAACAATAAACCGGTTTATCTGCATTGTATAAGCAATCAAAATCATTATCCGTAAATAATGCTTTACGTATTGGGGAGCTTTTTGTAATGCATTTACAAATATTATTCTTGCTCAATTTCCAATATTCGATTGTTGATTTATTCAGAGCAAAAAAACTGTTTGCGCCTGTAGCAATACCCCTCGTAAATGTACCATACAGAGACATCTTGCAGAAATTATCAGGAAACAACTGCTCAGAAAACAGAGACAAAATAATGGGAGTCCATTTTTTGTTGTACGGCAATTCGGAAGGGCTGATTGTTCGCTGATAGAAATCACTAACATCAGATACTCTTTTGATTTCTTCATTGCTGTTGACTTGTGTAATTTTTATATCTTCTCTTTTTCCGTCATTTCTACAAAGAAGAATACAGACCGTTGTAGTAGCATCCGGAAAGATCTCTTTTTCATTTGAAAAAATCACTATTTGCTTTATCAAATGATTCTCAAGGAGGCTTTTCTTGATCTCCTTCCCATAACCAGTGTTAAAAAACTCGAAAGGCATAATGTACGCTAAACTCCCGTTCACTTTTAGCTCACTTAACGATTTCACAAGGAATACAGAAGAGATATTAGAGTAACCAATGAATTTTTTGCCTAATTTTTTTTCGATTTTTGGTAAGATATCGTGACGATTAAGAAACTTCTGAAACCTCATATATGGTGGATTGCAAATGATCCCGTCAAAACTTCCGGACTCAGCTTCGAGATAATCACCATTAATGACTTCAAGATTAAGACTAAACCCATCATTATTAAGAAAAGCTAGTATGTTGTTATCAATCTCATATCCAATAAAATACGGTTGTTGTCCGGAGTGTCTTTTTACTACTTCATCAAAAAAAACGCCTAAACCAAACGCAGGATCAAGTATAGTTTCTGGATTATCCTTCATAACCCACTTAACCATAAGACGGGCAACGGAAGGTGGCGTAAAAAACTGACCGTAATCCTTCCTGTGTTGAATATTGGTTCTTTCTATGTATTTTGACTCAAGCATTAATAACATCCCGAATGAATATTTCGCTATCGAGATATCCCTTGCCACCTTCAAAAGTGACATAAAAAAGCAAACGACCTCTGTCTAACTCCTTCAAGGCAGATTTGTGATCAGGCATATCAATTCTCCCAAGTACTTCTTTACCTATCTTTACATTAATCTTAATAGTTGTTTTCCTTTGATTTTTAACGTCCCTCTCAATCGAAAAATGATTACCATCATTGTTGTCGTTTGAAACCAATGTCAAAATATCTTTAAAGGATATAATATATGCTTTGTCAAAGAATACTTGTAGATAGAAATGTTTTACATTGTATTTCTGAATCCATCTGTTAACGAGAGCTATATCCTCCATTTTCGGTGTAATGCTCAGATAATCACGTTTGTGCAGTATCTTGATATTCTCTTTAATCCCTTTTAGTAATTCCGTTAGATTTCTCAAATTCTCTGTTAATGACCATGAAGGACAACGAAAGTCTAATTCCCTAAAAGTATCCTCAGTAGCATTTGATATTAGATTGTAAATAGTTTCGTTTTTGCGTCTTAACAGATCACCGAGATCAGAGTTTACCATGGCTATTCTCATTTCGTTGCATTTTTTTATGGCCTTTTCTTGTCTGTCATTCATGAATTCCGCATATCTATCAGCCAAAAATGAACTTGACCTTACTTCGATCGCAGCCACAGCTTGCCTGATGTGTTCATCATTTCTTATGTCAATACTTCTGTCCGGAAAGTCGCAGTCCTTAAATATAAGAATATCCGGTCTCTTACCCATATCGTTGAGTTCTCTCTGATATTCCTTATAGAAATCAGCAAACCCATCATCACCGGCAGCTATTGCCTCGGCTCGTCCATATTCAATAGCAAAGTATTCACCTGAATATTCATTGATTGCCCTCAGAACGATTTGTTCTGCCCAATCACCCTGTTCCTTGTTTGTAAGAAATTCAGAGTTCGCCATGGTTGGCGGACGACCAGTCATCTTTATCTCAGTATCAATCTGAAGAGGTGATTGCTGTATCAGGTTCAGAATATCTTCTTTGTACATTTACTCTCCTTCTCGTTACGATCACAACTCACCGATTAAATAGTATCGTAGGCATTGTATCCATAATATTCCTCGGCGCTTTCCTCTTTATTGGACTGAATTACACCCTGAATATATCCTTCCATTACTTCGCTTCTTGATTAACGATACCATTTATCAAGTCTAGTGTAATCCGTAATGCTCTTTTGTCCTATGTAATCTCCATATATAAAAAGATAATTTGCCCGTCAATGATAAAAAGATAAGTTGATAAGAAGGTGAAAGTAAAGATGCCCTTCCCCCATTTTATCTGAACCTTGAAAATGAATTGCCAAATCAGCTAATTCTATGAAAGGAGTCTTCGAATACCTCTAAAATAGAGTAAGGTGTTTCAGTTACTACGTTGTAAAGATGATAGTAGCTGAATAATGGTATCCACCCATTATTTTCAGAACCCGACAACTGCACCTCCTGATTAGCTAATCCCTTGAATGGAATCTTAGAATACCTCTTGAAACACTCGAATCTTACAACTGCTACATTGGCAAGGCGATAGTAGATAAACCCAAATAATGCAGTAGAGTTTTGATTATCGATTGAAATCTCCATTTTTTGAATCAGAAATCCTGCTTCTAAGACGGTATTTCTTGCCTTGAATTTTCTACTGCATTGCAGTTAAAATGTAA
>Ga0334889_1004505_pt1 | contig 12432 bp, 9 predicted proteins | sample GraSluR1_MG_2_FD_207222 | JGI IMG/M metagenome (GOLD analysis project Ga0334889, IMG submission 207222) | Sludge microbial communities from methane-producing bioreactor in Wageningen University, Netherlands - Granular Sludge_8_08-R1 | ecosystem: Engineered > Bioreactor > Anaerobic > Unclassified ... | reverse complement strand
AGGACGCATTGCTGGAAATCAAACAACTTTCCGGCATTAAGTTTGATCCAGAAATTGTGGAAAAATTTGTTACAATGATCCAGGCTGATCTGGACAATTAATCATTCACTATTGCGATATCTGTTTGCGTTCATAGGAGGATTGATGAGCTTAATATATATTGAAAGCACCAGTACAAATCCCTATTTCAACCTGGCGCTGGAGCAATATGTTTTTGACAGCCTGCCGCGCACCAATGATTATTTCATGCTTTGGCAAAACGACAATGCCATCATTGTGGGCAAACATCAGAACACCATTGAAGAAATCAACGCTGAATATGTGAAACAGCATGGGATTAAAGTTGTGCGCCGCCAATCGGGAGGGGGGGCGGTTTACCACGACATGGGTAATCTGAATTACACACTGATATCTGATGCGGTTGAAGCAAACAGGTTGAAATTTTCAGACTTTTGCCAGCCGGTGGTAAAGGCGTTGGCGCGCATGGGTGTCATGGCAGAAATCAGCGGCCGCAATGATATGACCATTGATGGCAAGAAATTTTCAGGCAACGCCCAGTATGTGAAACAACACCGCATTATGCACCACGGCACCATTCTGTTTGATTCAGACCTGTCGGTAGTGTCGGCAGCGTTGAATGTTTCCAAAGATAAAATTGAATCCAAGGGGATTAAATCGGTGCGCAGCCGCGTGACCAACGTGAGAGAATATCTTCCCAAGGATATGCCCCTGGAAGAATTTAAGAACCTGTTGAAACATTATATGGTTGATGAACAGCATGTCCCGCAATACTTTCTTACGCCTGAAGATGTGGCAGCGGTGAAGGAATTGCAAAAGACCTATGAAAGCTGGGAGTGGAATTACGGTTCATCGCCAAAATACAGCATCCGCAAAGAGCGGCGTATTGAAGGTTTTGGCAAAATCCAGATTATGATGGATGTGGATAAGGGTGGGATCATCACCAACTTTGCCACATTTGGCGATTATTTCGGAGCCGATGCAGATGATGTTGCAAAGGCGATCATTGGGCATGCTGCTGAAGAGAAGGCTTTGCTAACCGCCCTGGCTGACCTGGACATTGGCCTGTATTTCAATAACCTCACGCGTGAACAACTGATTGAAGTCATTCTGCAATAAAAAAAAGCTGCCCATTAAAAATGAGCAGCCAGCTTTTGCCTTGTAAGGAATCCCATCTTACACGGTCTTGACATCTCTCTTTCCAAGCCAGATGATGGCCAGCAGGATGAAGAAACCGGTAAATAACAGGCAACTGATAATTAATTGCCCTGAGCTGTACTGCATCTCATCGGCTGGACCATTTCCATGCATACCCAGGCTGATCAGTGAATAGGGAAACCATATGCCATAGCCCTTGGCCAATGCAGCCAATCCGGCAATACCACCTACAAGAGCCATGCCAACCGGTATTGCGAAACTGCGGATCACAAGAGAAATGAAGAGTTGCAAAGCAGAGATGACAATGCCGCCAAGGGCGCCGTAAAACAGCCAGGAAAAAAGTTCGGGGGGGATCGGATTGTCTAAACCAATCAGTTTACCTGAAAGGATGAACAGAAATCCGGTCCAAACCTGTGTAAGAATCACCATTGTCGAAACCATGATTAGCTTTGCAAGGTAAATATAACCGACACGAACAGGCGCCGACATGGCAGCATTCCAGTTGTAATGAGTGTGTTCCAGGCGCCACAGGTAGGAGCAATAAACCCCGATAACTGCCGGGATGAAGAAATAGCAAGAAAAAAGGGTGTGCTGCGTCCACAGGCTGTACCATTTGTCTTGCAGGATTTCTATATTCATTTGGTAATTAAAGGTTCCCATCACCGCCGGCAAAATGGGCAGCGCAAAGAAGGCCAGCCAGACCGGGCTGCGGCGCAGTTTCATTCGTTCAGCTCTAATTGTTCTGATAAACATGGTTACCACTCCCTGTGAGAAAAGATTACGCGTCCGATAATATACAACACCAGAAATTGGACCATCAGCATCACAAACCCTGCCCAATCGATTGGCGTCAGGTAATAATTGGTTATGCGTGTAGCCCGATCCCAATCCATACCGATAAACATTAGCACGCCGTAATATCCCCAGATGACGAATTTTTGGAAGCTTTGCGGGAAAAACAGGGAAAAGAGGCCGAAAAAGGAACCGGTTAATCCAACGGTCAGCGCTACCATTTGATTGGTGAACAATAGCGATAGCACTTGCTGCAGCAGCAGGACGCTCAGGTTGACGGCTGTGGTAAATAACAGGTAATATCCGAACAGTTCAAACGGCGCTTCCCCGTTAAAACCTTTGAGGTAACCTGTAATCAGGATGGTCAAAATCTGGAATAGTACAGCCAGTATCATATAGAAGGCGCCGCATAGAAACTTGACATCAAAGATGTGACCGGAAGGGATGATGGTGTTGAGAAGTTTGAGGGTTTGTCCCTTGTGTTCAACGTCACAAATGCGTGAAGCTACAACCGCACAAATCACCGGCATCATTAGGGAGTTGAGCAAGGTAAATTGAAACAGGCTGCTTATCCAGCCTTGTTCAAGATCACGGACATCCATGCGCGAGAATGACCACAATGCCCACATCAATTGCGCGGCAATCATTGCCATGACTACCAGGAAAATTTTTCTGCGGTGGGTCTTATAGAATTCAATTGCCAGTGCTTTAATCATAAACTCACCGCCATTCCGGTTAACTCCAAGAAGATATCTTCAAGGCTTTTCTCACGCGCCTCAATGCGCACCAATCCAATGCGGTTTTCAGCAAGGCAGGCGGTGTAGCGGGCAAGCAATTCATCTTTCGTATCAGGTAAGATTAAATAGCCATCGGATTGCTCAAAGAGGATGTTGTTTCCCTGGAAAATTTTGGCAGCCATGGGGTTGTTGAGGGTGCGAATGGCAATATTGCGCTTGCTTTTCTGGTGCAGGATATCGAGGCTGCCCTGAAAAACCAGTTCACCTTTATGAATGATTCCCACGCTGTTGGCAATTTGGTCGATCTCGCTTAATAAATGGCTGGAGACAACCACGGTCATGCCGTATTGATTGGGAAGCGAGCGAATCAGCTCGCGCATTTCCTGCATGCCGGCCGGATCGAGACCGTTGGTGGGTTCATCCAAAATTAACAATTTGGGGTTGCCAAGCAGTGCACATGCCAGCCCCAGGCGCTGTTTCATGCCCAGTGAATACTGGTTGACGATTTTGGTTTTTTGATTCTCAAGCCTGACAATGTGCAGCACCCTGTCAATTTCTTTTTCAGGCAATCCACGCAAGGTCTGAAAAATCCGCAGGTTCTCCGCGCCGGTTAAATGCCCATAATAGCTGGGTGATTCGATCAGGGACCCCACATTTTTCAGTATGGATAACCGGTTCCTGGAATTTAACGGGTATCCCAAAATCGTGACAGAGCCTGAAGTGGGTTTGACCAGTCCCAGGATCATTTTTAACGTTGTGGTTTTTCCGGCGCCATTGGGGCCCAAAAAGCCGTAGACGGCGCCTTCCGGAACCTTTAGATCCAGATCTTTCACACGCATGACTTTGTCATATTTTTTTCCAAGACCTGTTGATGTGATGATTTGTGCCACGGTAAGTGACTCCTTCTTTATAAAAGTTTTCGCAAGTATAGTGACTAAGCCTTACGTGAACTTGAAGACAATCTTACATTTTCCTTAATTTTGCGATTTGTTGCGAAAAAAATTATTTTTTACAGTATGATGATTTTGGAATGAATGATGAAAGATATTTTTGATTGCCGATTGCTGATTGTTGATGATGAACCTGAACTACGCAAAATGGTTAAGGACATTTTGCTCAGAGAAGGTTATCTGCGAGTGTTGACGGCTGCCAATTGTGCACAGGCGCGCCAGTTGTTTCAAACCGAACAGCCCGATGCTGTAATTTTGGATGTGATGCTGCCGGATGGCGATGGTTTTCTCTTGATGCGTGAGTTCCGCTCCTCGTCATCTGTTCCTGTACTTTTTCTTTCAGCGCGCGATGAGGATGAAAACCGTTTGCTTGGCCTGGGATTGGGCGCTGATGACTATATCACCAAGCCCTTTTTGCCGAGAGAATTAATCTTGCGGCTGCGCGCCGTGTTAACCCGCACCTATTTTCCAATAACCAGTAAGAATGAAGGCAAACCAATTTTTCATCTTGGCGCTGCTGAGGTTGACCTGAATACGGGTATTGTGGCAACTCCCACTGATCAATTCACTTTAACAGCCAAGGAATATGTCTTGCTGGAAAAATTATTTGAAAACTTTGGACGAATTGTCACCGGCGACAGTCTGTGCCGGGCAGCCTGGGGAGATAACCTGTATGGTTATGAAAACACCCTGATGGTTCACATTCGCCGCTTGCGCGAAAAAATCGAGCCTGTACCTTCGCATCCCCGCTATCTGATCACCGTCAGGGGGCTGGGTTACAAACTTTGTGACGGGGAAATTGAAAAATGAAAAGTATGCTGAAAATTCTAACCCGTTATGTGTTTTCTGCCGCAGGCATTGCGCTGATTCTGTTGATGCTCAATCTTACCCTGTTGCTTGTTTGGTTTATACAGACCAGTAAAAACGATATAAGAGAGTTCAGTACTGCAGAAGTTGCGAGTGAATTAACTAAAGAAAACGGTGATTATCTAATGTCCGATAGGGGGAAAGAAGCAATCAATCAGTTCTATCAGTGGGCAATGCTGTTGGATGAAAAAAGTGGCAAGGTGATCTGGAGTGAGAAACTGCCAACTGATGTGCCGCGCGAGTACACAATATCTGATGTCGCCAGTTTTTCCAGATGGTATCTCAAGGACTACCCGGTCTATGTTTGGAGGCGCAGTGATGGGTTGTTTGTGGTGGGCGCCGCCAAAGATAGTATGTGGAAACATGGCGTTGAATTTCCATCAGACCAATTTGAAAAAACAATAACCTGGTTCCCGTTGACTGTTATCATCAATTTAATCGCAGCATTATTATTGGCATTGATCTTGGGGTTTCGTCTCTTCAATTCTTTGCGCCCCATTTTTAAAGGAATTGATGATCTGGTGTTGAAAAAACCTGTAGAAATAGCAACCAGCGGCATATTGGGTGACCTGGCAAATAAGCTCAACCAAACGTCTGAGCAGCTTCAGCAACAGGAGACTGCATTGCAAAGGCGCGACAATGCCCGCACAACCTGGATTGCGGGAATTTCACATGACATTCGCACGCCACTGACCATGATGATGGGCTATGCCAGCCAACTGGAAGACAACCCAAATTTGTCTTCGGATGAAAGACAGCAGGCTGGCATTATTCGCCGGCAGGCTGAAAGAATTAAAAAATTGGTCAACAACTTGAACCTGGCTTCCAAGTTGGAGTATGAAATGCAGCCGTTGAAGTTGGAGAAAATCGATCCAGCCGAATTGGTCCGCAACCTGGTTGCGGGTTTTCTAAATAATGGATTGGATGACCGTTATTCAATCCATCTCAATGTTGAAGGAGATAACCATAAAGCATTCGTTCAGGCTGATAAGGAATTGTTGGGGCGCGCAGTAAACAACTTGATTGAGAACAGCATTCAACATAACCCGGATGGCTGCAACATCCTGGTTACATTGAGGGCAGATGCCGGGCATTGCCTGATTATTATCTCAGATAATGGGAAAGGCCTGCCAGGTGATGTTTTGAACAACCAGGGAGCTTTTAACGCTCTATCTGCCATCCCATCACACGGACTGGGGCTGATGCTGGTGCAGCAAATCGTCAAGGCGCACGGCGGCGCAGTTGAGATGAAAAATTTGCCCCTTGCAGGATGCCAGATCAACCTTCGATTGTCGACTCAGTGAATACTTTAGTGATCATCATAGAAAGCAGAAACCAAAGGAGGTGGGCAGTCTTTCCAAGCACAGGTGTTTTCAAAAAATCTAAAAGAATGGTGACTTTGATTGTCCCGTGTCGAACAATGCTACCCATTAAAAAAATATTTATCCTTTTTAACCTTACAATTACTTAAGAAACCTGGCACTGATTCTTGCGGGTAATATAAAAACATCGTATACTACTTTAGCGTAAAAGGTTAAAAAGGGTATATAGGGTTGGGTCATGGTTTAATTATTGCTTGAATTTACTAATATTATTGCAGCCATCGTTGAAAGTTAGAGAATAATTTATAGATGAATATCATAATCACCGAGGTCAATGGCTGGTCAAAAACTTTAGAAGTAAAAAAAGCGATTACACGGATCGGTAATGCGCCATCCGTTGATGTGCAAATTCCATCCAATTCAATAGCCCCCCTGCATTTACAAATTTTATCCAACCCTGAACTCCCGACTGGCTGCCGGGTGGTGAATTTGGCGTCCCAACTTGAAATCATTCATAATGGAAATGTTTCTCCACTTGAATCTTATTCAACACAGGATATCAATGACGGCGATGAGATTCGGTTGGGAGAATACCGTTTAACCTTTCAGGTACCCTTTTCGACTGCATTCATGCGCACATGCAAAAGCATCGAAGCAACGTTGAATTTGACTGACACTACATTGCAGCCGCACCTGCCTTTAGACGGCATCCTGACGGTGAAGAATGAGGGAGATCAGGATGCCTGCCAGTTTCAAGTGTCATTGAGCGGGTTACCTGAAGATTGTTTCCACATTGACCCCATTCCATTGTTGTACCCAGGCGCACAAGAAGATGTTCGAGTGCGCTTTTTTCATCAAATTACCTATCCACAGGCAGGCCGGCACGATTTGCTGATCACGATCAATGCGCCTGATGATTATCCGGGTGAAGAGTTGGTGATCCGGCAGAGCCTGTTTGTGGCGCCCGTGTTCAAGCAAGCCATGGAACTGCTGGATGATATTGCCCTGTCACCAGCGCCAATGGCGCCGATCATAGACGGCAATTCTGTGGAACCTGAGATCGCGAACCTGCGAGCTGAACCAGAAGATCAGTTGAAGCCTGCTGTTGAACCAGAGATGGAAGCTGAACAGCGACTGGCGCTTGAAGAAGAGCAGCAAATCCCTGTTGTTGAATCAGCAGATGAACCCGCCCTGAGAAATTGGCAGCAACCTGCGCCGGAAGATGAGCGGCAATTCCCTGTTGTTGAAAGTGCGGATGAGCCCGAATTGGAAAATCAGCCGGAACTGACGCCAGTGGAAGACCAACGGCCACCTGCAATTGAAACGACGGATGAGCCTGTGTTGAAAAGCCAGCCAGAGCCGCTGATGGCGGAGGAACAGCATTTGCCGCCTGCCGCTGAAGTGACGCCAGGCGGCTGCCAGCTCGGAACCCGTAAAGCCATCCCAACCCTCCATGCCGGTATTGACTGTCAAGCATGATGCATTGAATGAATTGTGGCCAGATGAAACACCGCATGAAATCTCCCCATCACCTGAGGATGTGCAAGACCTTGACCTTTCCAGGGTGAAAGTGGTGCGCCATCAAACTGAAAATTACTGGGAAGAAAACTAAAAGGACAGTGCACGGCAATGCAAAATTTGTTACAAAACGCCTGGTTTCAATTAGCCCTCAAAATCGCCCTGACTGGCGGGATTGTTCTATTTATGATCGGGTTATGCGGGCTATTCATTGCCGGATTGCAGCGCCTGTTTCGGGTCACAGTTCAGCGGGTGCACACTCTGTACATAAAAAACCTGGGGAATGTGGCCAGTGTGTATCACTTGACTGCCGAATCGCTGGAGCCTAATTTAAAATTTCAATTCTTTCAGAATGATATTCCCTTAACCGAAGTTGAAGTTGCGCTTGAACCGCAAGTTGTCGCCACTGTTGTACAAAGGCCAATGGTTGCGCCAGCGAATAACAAACCTGCTGCAACCAGCGCTGCGCCTGCACAAACCCTGGCCGCCGCAAACAATGCCCAACCGAAAATGGCCTTGCAAGGTGCAGGAGGGGCGCCGGGTGCGGGAAAAGCCGCTGAAAAAGTTGTTGCCAAAAGCGGAGCACTGGCCAGTTTGCTGGGCACCCTGGGCGGTTTGCTGCCGGGCAGCCTGGGAAAGTCGCTTAAAGAGCAGGGTGCAATGGTGCGTGTAGCCCAATCAAAAACCAAGGATGTTGCCCAAAAGCCGCAAGAAATGCAGCGCAAACTTGACCAGATGCAAAAAGATTCGGGCAAGCTGGGAGTGAAGACCCCCAATGCCGCTTTGCCACAAGCCGGTCAGGCAGCCATGCCTGAACCTACGCAAATATTTTCAACCGGGCAGGTTCAAACAACGGCTGTGCCCACGGGCGCAGGCGGCCAACCACAACCCACTGGTGCAATTCCGGTTCGCTCAGCTGCGGCGCAGGTCAAGAAGTTCTATCGCACCAGTGAAGCCGGCTCGGAGGAAACTCTTCAACTGACCTTGCAAATCAGTTCCAAAAGCAGGGTTGCCCCCGAAGGCAGTTTCCTTTATACAGTCAAGTCGCAGCAGGTTCCGCTGGATAAATTTGATAAAGAAATCACCCCGCTTTCCAGGCAGGGGGTTGTTTATTTTGGAAGTATTGGAAAATGGCATTACTGGTTGCCAAACTTATTGAGTTTTTTGGTGGTGTTAAGCGGTCTGGCAGCAATTGGTTATTCCATTTACCGGATTTGGATACAAGCGAGTTGAACTATGGCTGAACGAAATAACATCCCGCTTGAACAAAACCCAACACCAGCGGTTAGCGAATTTAACTTCGATCAACCGGTGGTAAATGTTGGCAGTCACCCGGACAATGATATAGCCATTAGCGGCGGCGGTGTGATGCCTTTCCATGCCTCATTTGTTAGAAAGAACGGCACATTTGACGTGATTGCGTTGGCTCCTGAAGCGGATATCCTCCTGGAAGGCGATCTGCTTCGGGCGACCTCTGCCAGCCTGAAAGAGAATCAACGCATTGACCTGGGAGAATATGCAATTTATGTTCAACCGGGCGCCACCCCGACCGGCATGCACCTGACGGTTTATAAGGGAACTCAGACAGGTATTGAAACACAGATCGATTCTCCTCAGGCGGCCGCCAGCAGCGATGGCGAACAATCCATCCTGGTCAATGTTCTTTCCCAGCAGTCGGAAGTTGAAGTTGAGCAAAGCGCCCTGTATGAGTTTGAGATTGTCAATGCAGGTCAAATTGTGGCTGGTTTTCACGTTGCCATCCAGGGGGTTCCCGGCGACTGGGTGACCATCACTCCGCGCCTGGTCAACCTGAATGAAGGGCAGCGCGCTATTGTGCGCGCCAGCATCACACCGCCACGGGCGCCAACCAGCACGGCTGGCAAACATGCATTGAACCTGGTGGTAACATCGCCCAATTATCCGCGTTCGCGCAGTGTGACGCAGATCGATCTAACCATTGCACCATTCTATGATTTCCAGGTGGGAAACCTTGAACCGCGCCAACAGCACATTCGCTGGGGTGACCCGAAAGGGAATGTGAGCTTGCCGATTAAGAACCAGGGCAACAGTACCACCAATTTCAACGCAATGGCCCTGGATGAAGAAAATGGCTGTACCTTCGATTTTGTGGTTGGAGAAGATTCACGTCTCACGCGGCAGGCTGCGGTGAATATTGAGGCTGGCGAATCGTGCAATTTGCCCATTGAAATCACTCCCAACCGCAAACCGCTAATCGCCTTCCGCAGTCGGCGCTATCATTATTCCACCACATTGCAGGTGGCAGGGCAAGCCGTTGCGCCGCAAACAGTGAGCGGTTCAGTGGTCAGTCATCCTTTGCTGGGCTGGTGGGCGATTTTGCTATCTGCCTTTATGGTGGTTTTGGGTATTTTCTTCCTGATTCAACCACGCATCAATTCTTACCAGGTGGCTGCCGGCAAAGATTTAATTGAACTGGGTGACAGCACCACGCTGGAATGGGCGGTTTCACCTTTTGCCACCCGCCTGAGTATCTCGAATGTTGACAAAGAAGTCAACCGCAGCATGAAACACATCACGGTGGCGCCCACCCAGTCCACAACCTATGAGCTGGTGGCGGGTAACTGGATTTCAGGCCTGATGGGAATGGACCGCAGGCAGTCCATCACCGTCCTGGTGGTGCCGCCCACACCCAATATTGCGGTTTTTGATGTGGATAAAACTGCTGTGGATAAGGGAATCCCGGTAAATATCCGCTGGTCGGTAACCAAAGCAGACAAGGCGCTTTTAACCATTGATGATTTGGTCACAGAACTGCCCTCAGATCAATTCAGCGGTCAAAAGGAAGTGAACCTGGAAAAAGATGCTATTGTGACGCTTGAGGCCAGCAACCTGAGCGGCACAGAACTGCGCAGCTTTTTTGTGAATGTTGTGCCGCCCCATATTAATGTAAAAAAGTTCACGGTTTGGGTCAAGACGAACAAGGGCAGCACCACAACCACAGCAACAACAAAAGCCGCGGCTGTTGCATCTCAGTCCTCAAGCGGAGCAGTGCACACAGCAGCAATCGTGCCTGCCGGCCCCCAACCCGGACTTGCGGCACAGGGCACCGATTTTCCATATAAATTTGTGGAGCTGGTGGAAGACAAGAACAGCGACAACGGTTACCGCGTACAGTTCTATCAATCAAACCGGGAACTGGACAAGGGCGAACAGGTGATGCTGGAGTGGGAAATTGACGGCGTTGAAAATGTGGTCATTGCCCCCTTTGCAGAAACACTGCCTGCCAAAGGAAAGCAGCCCTATTTCCCCCTGGAGTCGATGAATTTTGTGTTGACCGCCAAGAGCGGCGAGTTGGAGCAAATTTTTATGCTGCCGGTCAATGTTTTCACCGGTGATCCACCAACGGCGCCCACCATTGATTTCTTTAAAGCTGTGCCCACCAAGATGGTAGGCAGCGGCGATGTGCAATTCTCCTGGTCGGTTTCCAAAGCCTGGACGCATATCCAGCTTGCCAAGGGCGGCGACGATGGCGAAGAAGTTGTGGCAGACTGGATCAATCCGCAAGGATTTAAGACCGTAAATGTGGAGGAAAGCGCCACCTTTTTGTTGAAAGCCTGGAATGGTGAGTTGTCCACAGCTTCACCGGTGGATATCACTGTTGATCCTGATCTGCTCAAGATAGCCCTGAATATTGTGGATGTTTACACGGATGCAGGCCGTTTTATGGTGGGGCAAAAAATTACCGTCACCGTTGGTTTTGACAAAATACCATCAGATAAACCCAAGCCAACCGGAAAAGTGACCGTTACAGATGGCTATTCAAGCTGCACGATCACGCTCCCGGCTTTGTCCTGTGATCTCACATTTAATACTCCTGGCGAGAAAGAGATTACTGCCAGCTATGAAGGCGATACGATTTATTTACAGGATGATTCGCCTCCCTATTCACAAAAGATACTTGTGCAAAGCGCCCAGGTTGATCTGGTGCCGCGCTATTTTGAATTAGAAACAGGCAATGACATTACAGACATAACAGACCCGGCCACAGACCTGGATATGGATGAGGGACTGCGTATCATGGTTGAATTGCGTCCCAAGAATGTCAGCATCCCGGATGACAGCAAGAGTAAAGTTAATGTCAGTATTTGCGAGCAAGATGCCACCGGTACTTTGATTGACGGCACGTGCAGTTTCATCGGTGGCGCAACGGCTGCCAAGGCCACCGATGGAACCTTTAGCAGAACGATAGGTTCTTTTTATGCTGATATTAAAATCAACCGTTTCACCGTTTCGGGTAAGCACTTGCTGCTCTTTGACTATTTCCATGACAGCGGTGAAATTGATCCGACCAGTTTTGAGCAGCCCAATGTAACCATTGGCCTGGTGGAATTTTTCCTGAACTCGTCCATTTGCAGCACAGACCCCGATACGCTGGCGGGTTGCAAATTGGGTGCGCCTGACCCGGCAAACGCCCAGGTGACATTTGGTTTCAGAACCACTGATCCCAATGCAGACCTGCAATCCACGCTGCCTTTGCCTCCATCATCAGCCTTCACCTTCAACGCGGTAGGTCAACCAGGGGCGGGCGCCACCACATGGAGTTGCTCTGTTAAAACAGTAAGCGGCATTTTTAAACTGGTGTGCGACGTAACCGGATTGGACCCGCTTTATAACCCGTGGGATGTGACCTATACCTTTGATAATTCCATCGGCGGTTCTTATTACATGGAAAATCAAGAAGTGCCGGATATTAAAACCAAAACCTTCCAATTGGAAGTTCTACAAAACACAAAAATTGTATTTAGTGATGTAAGTTCTTTCAAAGTGGGGCAGGTGGTGAATTTGACCGGCTCCAGCGGAATTGTCAGCCTGAAGGATGCGAAAGGAACGGCGATCAACGGCGCCATCACCCTGGAAGAAAAAGATGGGAACAGCCTGGCGGTTTTTGCCTGCTCATCAGCAGTCAATTGCCAGCAAAACTCCAGCACGGGCGTAATAACCATTGTAGATGCCACGGCAGACAGCACAGTGGTGTTCAAGAAAGCCGGCAGCCTGACCATAAAGGCAACCTACGCCGGAAGTTCAGGAACT
>Ga0334889_1004473_pt1 | contig 12524 bp, 8 predicted proteins | sample GraSluR1_MG_2_FD_207222 | JGI IMG/M metagenome (GOLD analysis project Ga0334889, IMG submission 207222) | Sludge microbial communities from methane-producing bioreactor in Wageningen University, Netherlands - Granular Sludge_8_08-R1 | ecosystem: Engineered > Bioreactor > Anaerobic > Unclassified ... | reverse complement strand
TGAGTAACACGAGTCTATATCACAATGATTATCGTCGCGACCATTTAGGAAACAACCGGGAAGTGTGGCTGGGAAGTTATACACGTGATGGGCACACATATCCATCAACCACCGTACAACGCACCCAATACTACCCTAGCGGATTGCCTTGGGAAAGTGCGGAGAGTGATTATTCAGACACACAACACCGTAAATACAACGGCAAAGAGTTGGTGGAAATGCATGGCCTCGACGAGTACGACTCTGAAGCTCGTTGGTTTTATCCCGCTATTATGAGAACCACAACCATCGACCCACTGGCGGAAAAGTATTACAGCACTAGTCCTTATGCATGGTGCGGGAATAACCTTGTGAATAACATAGATCTGGATGGGAGAGATGTTTGGGAAATCACTGATGAGGGCAGAATAATCAACCGCATTGAAGACAAAACACAAGATGCGTTTTATATGGTCGCTAGAGACGTAGACGGTAATTATCAGCGTACGTTCACAACAGATGCAGAGGGTAATAGAAAGTACCACTCTATCTCGTTTAAATATAAAACTATTGAATCTCAGAGGTCAATTTCATTTTCTCCTGACGAAAAAACAATAGACACCTATGATGTATACAAAATAAGAGGCGATAAAGAAGGCACACAATTATTTGAGTTTATGTCCAATAATGTAACTGGAAGTGGAACGTCTGTGGAAGTTAGCCAAGCGATGACGGGCGTTCCCGGTGACAAGGGTCTTAACTTCATTACAACTGGACACATGAGGGCAATAGAACCAGGAATGACGCATTTCCTAAATGGGCAGCTTTTGCATGGATATACAATCCGAGAATTAAACCATAGCCACCCATACAGTCCAAATCCAAATAATAGCGATATAGGATTTGCTACGGAAGTTAGTAATATTATGATCCAACGAAATGTTCCTGTTCCTACTTTCAATATCTATTATGTACCTAGTAAACAAAAAATACCTTTTGGTAGATAAATGTCAAATCTATGAAAAACTATTTTTTAATAACATTATGCTGTTTATTGATATTTTTAGCAAAGGGACAGCAACTTGGTAAGGAAACATGGACAGAAATTACCCATGAGGTTAAACAACTTCTATTTATCAATGAAAATATTCAGTGCGAATTGGAAAGTTTGATATTTCACACAAAGCAGGATACGATGCTAAATGACTTTAAACGTTACAAATATTTTCATTTGTACGTCAGAACAGAAACAAGTAGTAAAATATTCGATTTTTGGTTAAGCAATTATCCTTATAAGTCTAAAAATCTCATTGGTTTTTTTGTTTTACGAGGATATTTAGTTTTTGTCCACAATGAGCTACCCGATTTTCTTAAATCAACAGAACATACGACAAAATTTTCTTATACTGAGCATAAAGTAGGTAACATTTTAATGATGGAGGACGACACAGGTAGTTGGAGTATTGAATATACAAAGCCTTCATTTAAAGTATTACATTACCCTGCTAAACGAGCCTTTGAACTTATCGGTACGGAGATGCAGTCAGAAAATGAAAACGAATGAGAAACAAGGCCGCTTCAGCGGGTTATTTTTCTCAGCCCCCCTTCAAACAATCCTACTCCCTAGAACCTTACCAGCCTATTTACTAGATACTTTCACCCTTTGAAAAAACAGATCCGCCCAACGCTTTGTTTAACCAAAAATATTTGTATTTTTGCATCTCTTTACTTACTTTACACCAGGCAGTCATAACCTTTACATAAAAACAAAGCGCATTTACCTTGAAAATCATGTTAAATTCCAAATATTTGCGCGCTATAGCAGGAAATGTTGCCTACAACCAGATCAAATAGAAATTAACTCTTTTACAATATGAAACGAGCATGTAAATACTTTACATCCAAGATCAGGGTAATGTTGGCATGCGAGTTCCATACGACCGTTGAAAAAACAAGTATTACCGTATGAAAATAAAAATTTTGTTATTTATTATCAGCAGCACCTTGCTTTGCAGCTGTAGTTCGTTTTATCAACTCATTAATGTGAGTCCGTCCTCGAATTTAAAAGAAATTTCCTTTTCGCAAGAAACACCAAATCCGCTTTATCAGTTTTATTACGCGGATACCTTGGCAAACGACTATTTGAGCGAATTAAGAAAGCAGTACGAAATTGACGTTTTAGTAAAGGAGGAAAAAAGCGAGCTGGACAAAATAAAGGCGGTACTGGACTGGACGAGTAAGCAATGGGAGCACAACGGCAGTAACAATCCGACTAAACAAGATGCGTTGACCATCTTGAAAGAGGCTCGTGAAGGGAAACAATTCCGCTGTGTAGAATATGGAATTGTTGCAACAGCAGCTCTCAATAGTATCGGCATTCCTGCCAGAACTTTAGGGCTTAAAACCCGGGATGTTGAAAAAGTGATGCGTGGTGCAGGACATGTTGTTACCGAAGTTTATTCATCTGAACTGGGAAAGTGGATTTTTATCGACCCTCAATTTAATATTCTTCCTGTTTTGAACGGAAAGCCTTTAAATGGAGTGGAATTTCAAAAAGAAATTTTCAATAAGAACACCAATTTGAAGCTGATCAATAAACAAGGTGAACTTAGCAGAGAAGACGCCGAAAATTATATCAACTGGATTGGGAAGTATTTGTATTATTTCGATGTTTTATTCGACCAGAAAACGATGAGTTCGGGCAAGTTCATCACTATAAACGGAATGACTAAATTAACATTGGTTCCGGTGGGACGAAAAGAACCACGCATTTTCCAACGACGGTATAAAATTGATTATAGTTATTACACGCATTCGTTGAATGACTTCTATAAAAAACCTGAAAAAAGATAATATGCAACGAATAAGCTTTTTTCTTCTGCTCTTTGTCAATTTTAGTCATCTTCACGCTTCTGAACATCTGAAAGTGAAAATTCTCAGAAAACTGGAAAATGATAAAGTGGTAAATTATACTGTCAATAAATTAATAATTCAGGGAAATTCAACAAAAACCGAATTCTCGAAGGATACCCTTTTCATCAATAGCTATGGTTCGGCCTCGTTTCGGAAAAACACAGAAGATAGTGTGTGGGGGTATGATTTTGTTGCTACCGACAGTTTAATTCACCCTTATTTCAAATTGCCTCAGAAAACAACAAAAGTGTATAAAAATGGCAAGCTACTTACGGCGATGGTGAGCCCAAAACAAAATCGGTATATCGAAAAAGGAATTCGGGAGCTGAAACCGGAGGAGCTGGAATTAACTGCAAAAGGACAATTAACCGATTGTATAGCCATTCTTAAAGACCCCAAAACAGTACAATTAACAGATACGCTACTGAACAAGTCGGTTTGTTATCACTTTAAAACCATCCATAACGGACTTACCAATTCGCTGTATATCGCTAAGAAAACCCTTTTTCCGGTAATGTTGCGAATAACAACCAACACCTTTCAACCCTTTATTGAGGAATACAGCTATAGTCATTTCAACTACTCCACGGTACTAAACTATTCTGAATTAAGTAAATCTTCACGGCAGACAACGCCCGTAAAAGCTGTCGTAAAAGAAAACGACATTTTACCCGATTGGGAACTCTCCGATTTGCAAGGAAACAACTACTCATTAAACAATTCAGAAAAGTATAAAATTATTTATTTATCAATGATACATTGCGGTCCTTGTCAGGAAGCAATACCTTATATCGAAAAAATGTACGACGAATACAATAAGACGGATTCCATTGAATTTGTTGTGTTTTATCCGGTTGATGATAAAGAAAGTTTGATTCGGTATGTGCAACGAAAGAATATAAAACCAAATCTGGTTTACAATTCGTCCGCGAAACAAGAAAAGAGAATAGAAATTTTCGGCTACCTGAATATAGGTTACCCTACTTTTTTAATCGTCGACAAGGAAAACAGGGTACGGCATATAATTAGCGGTTTTAGTAAAAACATTGAGTTAAGGGTGAAAAAAACGGTTTCAAAATTCTGGAATTAGATGGACTCAATCACCATATTCAGGAATGTACAACCGGTTCGATGCATGAGTATTTTAAGCTTGAGCAAACAATATCACCCGGGGTTCCGGAACTTATCGGTCACTGGCTTAAAAACACAAAACTCTTACCATGAGAACAGTTTATCAACTAATCAGTAGTGGAGCTATCGTAACAGCATTACTAATGACACTTTCGGCTTTCTGCGGATTGGAAGACATCCCAACGATCGACTCCGGAAGTATCCGTATCAACGGAAAAATCCTGAACTATGATTCCAGTCATAGAACAGGTACTATTTCCTATTTCGACGCCATAACCAGAACGCCGGAAACCGAGGTTTTCGTAATTGACAGCACCGGGCAGTTTAGCGTATCCTTCGAGCTAACCCACGAAGTTTATGGTTGTGTTCATCTGAAATACGCGAATCGGATTTTCAATTTATACATTGAACCGCACCGCACCTATCATGTAACTTTAAACGACAGTGAATTTAAGTTTTTAAGTCCGGACAATCCGGCAGGAAATGAACTATTGGAATTTGAAACCGCATTGAACAACGATCTGGGAGCCGAAATACAGCGTGTCAATTCGGTCCATAACCAAAACCTGCCTGTTACCGAATACATTGCACAACTAAAAACTCTTGAAGCCCAAAAACGATCGTTTTTAAAATCGTATACCGCGAAACATCCGCTCAGCGACACGTCCATTACCATACTCACTCACACGATCAACTACCAAACCGCCAAACTGTGGATCAATTACCGTTTTGATTATTCAGGAAAAAGTCCTGTACTCAGAGACTCTTTGCCGATCGATTTTTACAAAGAACTGTTCATCCGCTATCCTATCAACTCATCCGGAGCGTATCGTGTAAGGGAATATATCGATTATGTAAGCATGATTGGCTCTGTAATGGACGATTCCAGAATAGCGGCGTCCAGTGAACGCATTGGATTTTACAAAACCCTCGATTTGTTTTCTGACGAGGAACTGCAACTCTTAGCCAAAGCCTATGCGCGCGACAGTGCAACACTTATTTCAAACGAACTGAAACACTTCAATAACAACGAAAAAAAGAAGATGGATGAATTCGAAGCCAGAAAAAGATTTCAACTGCATAAAATCTATCAGAACAGCTCCAACCTGCCTGCCGGAACAGGCCGGGATCTGATTCTTTCACAAAAAATTGCGGCGTTATACTATCAAAATTCATTGACGCCTACTCAATATGAATGGAGCATTTATGAATCTTTTTTTACCAACAAACGCCTGTCAGAATATCTGCAAGGGATTGGTCCGGTCGATTCCAACCCACCAAAAGCAGAACAAACAAATACCACCCCTGCTGAAATTGATGGTTATACGCAACACTTGCTGGACAAATATCTGAAAGCGCATGAAGGAAAAGTAATATATGTCGACTTTTGGGCAACATGGTGCAGTCCGTGTAGAACAGAAATCCCGTTTGCCAAAGAACTTCATCTTGAACTTGAGCAGGAAGCGGTTGTTTTTGTGAACTTCTGCGTCAAATCCGATCACAACACCTGGAAGCAATTAGTCAGTGAACAAAAAGTCTCCGGAATTAATTATTTCCTGAATGAGGATGAAGCCAATGTTTTAAGCAACTATTTTCAGGTGCAAGCATACCCTACTTATATTCTGATTGATAAAAAAGGTACTATCGTTGACTATTCAGCTCCCCGACCGAGTTCAAAAGACCTTCTTAAAAACAGGATTCTCAACACAATAAACTGATTCAAATCAACGCACTTAAGCAACTTATACATCCATCGTATTACCATTCAACCACAAAAAAATGTTTACAGTAGATCAAATTGAAAAAGCTCACGAGAAAGTAAAATCGGGAGCCGACTTTCCTCACTACATTCAGGAAATCAAACAAATGGGGGTAACAGCATTTGAAACATGGGTGACCGACAGTCATACCGAATATTTCGGGAACGATGCGTATCGAACAAGCTCATCACCTCAATATAAGCAGCTGACAATAGCCGGTACCTGTAACAGGGAGCAATTCGCCCGGTACCTGAAAAGTCACCAACACGGTGAAACCGACTACCTTAGTTTTTGCCATCATTGTGCCGAAACAGGCATTGAAAGATGGTTCGTTTGCCTTGAAAAAATGACTTGTACGTATTACGATAAAGCAGGAAACAACATCCTGACAGAACAGATTTCATAAACAAACCGGCGGATCCATCCTTCCCTTAATCCCATATACCGTTCATTTCAGTTAAAATGAGAGGAATTCCGTCGGTAATCACAATCGTGTGTTCATGTTGAGCCATGTAACCTCCTTTGTCACCCACCATCGTCCATCCATCCTTTAACTCGGTAGCGAATGTAGACGACGTCGCAATAAAGGTTTCAATAGCCACTACCGAATTTTTCCTGAACCGGCGCTGGTCATACTTGTTTTTATAATTCAGCAGCTCATCGGGCTGTTCGTGCAGACTGCGTCCGATCCCGTGTCCTCCGAGGTTTTTGATTACTTTATATCCCCTTTTCCTGGCCTCGGTTTCCATTAAATTGCCGATATCGGCAATTTTCACCCCACCTTTTATACTGTTGATGGTTTTACGCAGTATTTCTTTTGAAGCATCGACCAGTTTTTGATGTTGATGGATATCATTTCCCAGCACGAACGACGCACCATTATCAGCCCAAAAGCCATCCAATTCAGCAGAAACATCAATATTGACCAGATCGCCATCCTGCAGGACAGTCGTGTTGGAGGGTATACCGTGGCAGAATTCATTATTGACACTAATGCACGCATATCCCGGAAAGCCATAGATCAGGTAAGGAGCCGACTTAGCTCCGAATCCGGAAAGCAGGCTCGCCCCGTAAGCGTCCAATTGCATGGTTGTCATCCCTGGCTTAGCATAGCGCTGCATGGCCCGCAAAGTGCAGGCAACAGCTTCGGCAGCCCTCTTCATTCCAATAAGTTCTTCGTTATTCGTTATCGACATCGACTGTTTAGTTTTATATATGAAACCGACGGATTGTTTTATTTCCTGAATCTGGTTTTGAGTTGTAGAAATTTGTTTTCAAAAAGATGCCTGGAAAGCGATGCGACTACCAAGGTTCCGGACGTAATCAGCAGATAAAACACAAGTGTTGAAAGCACCGGCGACAGCCCGGCCAGAAACTTCTGGAAAAACAGGATGACGGCAAAGATGACAAGCATATGATACATGTAAATGCCGTATGAAATATCGCCGAGCGATTCGAAAACAGGATGATCGAGCTTCAGCACCGAATTTTTATTAACGGCCATATTAACGATGAGCCAGGTAAAAGCCATAATCATAAGGCTGGATGAGATCACCGGAGTTTGAAAGAGCCACTCAAATCCGATCCATACCGACGACAAAAAGCGTACAGCTCCCAATTGCGCGGCAATATAGGTGAGCGCCACCCACTGAAAGTACCGGGAAAACATCCATGAGTTTTCGACAGGCGCTTTGCGATGGTACAACCAATAGGCCGCCAACCCGCCCATAGCCATGGCTTCAAACTGCAGCATTGCAATCAGCTGTTCCACCGTATCGGGCCATTCGTACAGGGCAGCCCCTGTCATGAGCAGGATGCGCACAATAAAAATACCCGCAATTATCCAACAAATATTTCTCCGGAAAAACTTCCACAGCGGAGCCCAGAAAATATAAAACACCTCTTCCACACCTATCGACCACAAGGGCTCGAGCAGGTGGTGTCCAAACCGGATATTCACCATAAAAGGGGCGAAAAGAACAAAATAAGCAATCACATCGCCAAATCGATACGGCATTTCGTAGGAGTGCCGGATATAACTCAGCAATGCAGGAAGAAGCAGCGCTCCGACCAACACCAACAGATAATACAAAGGCCAGATACGAAGAATGCGCCGCATATAAAACTTCCTGACGGCAACCGTTCCGGTGGATTCCGACTCGCGCAGCAATAAATAGGAAATCAGAAAACCGCTGAGCGCAAAAAAGAAGGTTACCGCCACACTGCCGTTGTTAAACAACGACAACTCTTTCAAATGAAATAAACCGTACTTCATCCTGATTTGTTCGGCATGATGCAACACCACCAGATAGGCTGCAAAAAAACGCAGCGCATTCAGTCCGTTGAAGTAGTTGAGTCGGGAATAATCGGCCATAGGATTGCAAAGATAGTGAAAATTTGCTTTTCCAACCCTACGGTTTTGCATTGCAAAACTCAATCAGGAAATGCTCCGCATTTCCGTATCATTAGGCGCCAGCGAAGCGCGCCGTACAAATCAGCGTAGCGCGAAACGCGAAGTCAATCCGCCGGCCTGAATTTCAAACGTCCCCTTGTCGAGCTTCCACCCTTTTGAAGCTTCATCGTAATAAGCCAGCTCCTTCGCCGGGATACTTACTTCCACCCAGCGCGACTCACCCGCTTTCAACATTACTTTTGTAAACGTCTTCAATTCCTTCGCCGGACGAAGTACAGGCGCCTTCAGTTGCGATGCATACACCAGAACCGTTTCTGCGCCATCGGCATCGCCCGTATTGGTAAGCCTTAACCGGACGAGGATTTCCTCATCGGCAGCATACGACTGCCGGTCCAATGCCAGGTCGGAATACCGGAAAGTGGTATACGACAGTCCGTGACCGAAAGCAAACAAAGGCTTAATTTTCCGGGTATCGTGCCAGCGGTAACCCACCAAAATATCCTCCTTATAATATTGATCGATACTATCGCCCGGATACGACGGCGTTCCAAAATAATGCGCCGCATTATCTTCCAGCCTTACCGGAAAGGTAAACGGGAGTTTCCCCGACGGATTCACCCGACCCGAAAGCACATTAGCCAGCGCATTGCCACTTTCCGAACCCAGGTACCAACTCTGCACAATAGCCGGCACCTCGCCGACCCAGGGCATAGCCACCGCATTACCGCTGGCCAGCACAACGATCACCTTCTTATTTACCTTCAGCAACTCCGCAATAAGCACATCCTGATCGAACGGCAGGTTGTAGGTCAGCCGGTCGCCCCCCTCGCAATCCTGATGATGATTCTTATTCAATCCCCCGATAAAGAATACGATATCGGCTCCGGCAGCAACTTTCACCGCTTCGGCCCGTAACAGAGCCTGATCTTCCCCTGGCTCCATCACCCGGCCATAGGCCGAAGGACCCGATGAATAGCCCTTGCTGTAGACCACAGCGGAAGCGCCGTACATCGCACGAATACCTTCCAGCGGCGACACCTCATACTTCACTTTCAACTCCGACGAACCACCGCCAACAGTAAGACTCCGCGAAGCATTCTCGCCGATTACCGCAATACGCCGATAACGTCCCGGTACCACGGGAAGCAGGCGATTATCGTTCTTCAGCAATACGATGCCCTCTTCAGCTACCCGGCGGGCCACATCGCTTTGCTCCTCGTTTACAAACCGGCCCCACGGACGCCCGGGCATCATGGCCGTACGGAATATTAAACGTAAAATACGGCGGGCCTTGTCGTCGATCACCGAAACAGGCAACTCCCCTTCATTCAATAATTTCAAAAAAGGCTTAGCCAGGAAATAATCGTCGTAACCAAATTCCGCTTCCGACGTCAGACCGTTGGTATAACTTCCCATTTCGATATCCAGGCCATTCAGAGCAGCCTGACGCGTATCGTGGGCGCCTCCCCAATCGGTAATCACCACCCCGTCGAATTTCCAGTCATGTTTCAGGATTTTATTCAGCAGCAAATCGTTGTGGCAACAATGCTCGCCCCTGAACTGATTATAAGCTCCCATCACCGACCACACCTTCGCTTCTTCAACAGCAGCCTTAAACGCAGGCAGGTAGATTTCGTACAAAGCCCTGTCGCTCACATGCACGTTGATATGCCCACGCCACTCCTCCTGATTATTGAGTGCGAAATGCTTTACGCAGGCCGCCACTCCGTTTTCCTGCACTCCTTTGATATATGGTACCACCAGCCGCGCTGCCACCAGCGGATCCTCGCCCATGTATTCAAAATTTCGCCCATTTACCGGCGTACGGTAGATATTCACTCCGGGACCGAGCAGCACATCTTTGCGGCGATAGCGGGCTTCGGCACCAATAGCCTTCCCGTAGGCATACGACAAAGCAGGATTAAACGAGGCTGCCAGGCAGGTAAGAGCCGGAAAAGCAGTACACGAATCGTTGGTCCAGCCGGCATAAGCCCAGCTGTTCCATTCGATTTCGGCACGTACCCCATGCGGACCGTCGCTCATCCACAACTCCGGAATCCCCAGACGAGGAACCCCGTGCGACGAAAACTTCGACTGGGCCGTAGTTAATTTGACCTTTTCTTCCAACGTCATCCTGCTCAATGCATCCTCCACCCTCTTTTCGATGGGCTGGGAAGCATCGAGATAAACCGGTTGTTGCGCCATTGCGCCTGCCGACAACAGTGCACCAATAATATGCATCGTCAATATTCGCGTGAGATTCATAGTGAATGTATATTACAAATTTGAATTGCAAAAATACGGCAAAATAACAGCTTATCACCGGCTGTAATGTAATTAAAAGGGGGGCAATTTATTCCGGACAGTATTTTTTACAGGAGGTTTTAATCCATGTAAATAATAATTTTATCCATTCTTAAACAAGTTACAACATAATACATTTGCAGCGACAACATTATTTTACAATAAAACCATGAAACATCCCGGACACCTTATTACGGCCGCCGTACTTCTATTAGTCGCGTTACCGCTCATGGCAACATCCCATCGTATCGACTTGGCCGGCAGCTGGCATGTACGTCTCGACAGTGCCGACTCAGGCATAACCAATCTGTGGCATACAACCGGATTCGACCAGTCCATCCGGTTACCGGGTACAACCGACGATGCACAATCAGGCCTTGCAAACACCCTGCTCCCTCAACTCGAAAAACCCCAGGTACTCCGTCTGACACGTCGCAACAGCTATATCGGCGCAGCTTGGTATACACGGCAGATAACCATACCAACAGACTGGAAAAACAAAAATATTCAGTTAAAACTGGAACGTGTGATTTGGGAAACCCGGGTCTGGATCAACGGGCAAGAAGTAAACTCGACGCAGGAAAGCTTATCCACCCCCCATTACTACGACTTAACCAGGTATCTGAGCCCGGGCACCCATCGACTGACTATTCGTGTCGATAACCGCAAAAAATATGATATATCGGTGAACGAAATGGCCCATGCCTATACCAACGAAACGCAGATTAAATGGAACGGTATACTAGGAGAATTATCACTTACCGCACACGACAGGGTATATATCGATGAGTTTACTTTATTTCCCGATATTGCAAAAAAGCAAGTACTCGTGAAAGTCAAAATAAACAATTCAACCGGGAACCGGCAAAAAGGCATACTCAGTATGACAGCCACCCAGCCGGCAAAAAACAGGAAATTAACCGAACTCACCATTCCTTTCGACATACGTACGACTACGTCAGAAATAGTTACCCAATATCCAATGGGTGAATCGCCCGATTTATGGGACGAATTCAATCCGGCATTATATACATTGGCAGTCCGGCTAACCGGAAAGCATTTCGAGTCGGCACAGCAGAAAAAATTTGGAATGCGGGAACTCACCAACCGCGACGCAAAGTTACAGATCAACGGCCGTACTTTATTTTTACGGGGCACCCTCGAATGTGCCATCTTTCCGCTAACGGGCTATCCGCCCACTTCGGTTGATGCCTGGAAAAAACTATACACCACGGCACGGGAATGGGGATTGAACCATATCCGGTTCCATTCGTGGTGTCCGCCGTCGGCAGCCTTCGAAGCGGCCGACGAAGCAGGGATGTACCTTCAGGTTGAACTTCCGCTCTGGTCGCTCAATGTAAATAAGGACAACGCTACCAATCAGTTTCTGTATGCCGAAGCCGACCGCATCATACGCGAATACGGACATCATCCGTCTTTCTGCTTGTGGAGTATGGGCAATGAACTTCAACCCGATTTTATGTTCCTGAACAACTTAGTGGACGAATTAAAGAAGAAGGATCCACGGCACTTATATACCAATACTTCCTTCACCTTCGAAAAAGGTCATGGAAAATGGCCCGAACCCAACGACGACTTCTTTATCACACAATACACCGATAAAGGTTGGGTCAGAGGACAGGGCGTATTTGACACCGAAGCCCCTTCGTTCAACAAAGACTATTCAGTAGCCATCGAAGGGATGCCTGTACCGTTGATTACTCACGAAATCGGTCAGTATGCGGTATACCCCAATCTGGAAGAAATAAAAAAATACACCGGGGTTCTCGATCCCTTAAATTTCAAGGCCGTAGCCAACGATCTGGAAACAAAGGGATTGCGTCATCGGGCAGGCGAATACACACAGGCATCGGGAAAGCTGGCGGCTTTACTCTATAAAGAAGAAATCGAACGGGCATTGAAAACCAATGGAATCAGCGGCTTTCAATTACTCGATCTGCACGATTTTCCGGGGCAAGGCACTGCTTTGGTCGGATTACTGGATGCGTTCTGGGAAAGCAAAG
>Ga0334889_1004471_pt1 | contig 12532 bp, 12 predicted proteins | sample GraSluR1_MG_2_FD_207222 | JGI IMG/M metagenome (GOLD analysis project Ga0334889, IMG submission 207222) | Sludge microbial communities from methane-producing bioreactor in Wageningen University, Netherlands - Granular Sludge_8_08-R1 | ecosystem: Engineered > Bioreactor > Anaerobic > Unclassified... | reverse complement strand
TCCAGGCCGCCAAATGCCGGGCCAGGGGATACAGAAACGATGACACCTTCATCAGCATCATCTACCTGCTGGCTGCGCCTATCCAGCAGCTCCTCAAATCCACTTGAAACGACGAAGAGCCCTTTTTTTCTCAACCGGTTTCTTGCGTACCAGCGGCTTAATTGCCACTGTTTCAACCGGTGCCGGCGGTGGAAGGATTTCCTGGGCTTCTGGTGGCGCAGTTTCGGCGCTTGACTCATCTCCTTGTTCGGCGGCCTCTGGCAAGTGCAGGATGCTCAGCTCCAATGGCATTGGCGGCAAGGCTATTTGCTGGTGCGCATTCGCCGACCAAAACGCCAGCAGCAGTACAACATGCAAGGCAATCGAAAAACTATTCCCCTTAACCTGGGCATTCATAGCTGTTCGGTTTGCAAGCTGAGACTGGTAAAACCCATCTGTTTGATGCACTCGTACACTGCAACAAAACCTTGCAAGGCAAGTTCTTTGTCTGCCCGAAGCAAAAGCGGCGTATCGCGCTCGGTAGCACTCAAAGCAACAGACAAATCTTCCAGGCTGAGCTGTTGGTCGTCCAGCCAGATCTGGCCTTCTTTGTCCACCACAATGGTGCGGGCTTGTACAGACGCGGCCATTTCGCTGTTCTCTGCCTTGGGCAGATTCACCTGAATACTGCCGGTGGCAATAAAGGTCGAGGTGGTGAGCACGATGGTCAACAGCACCAGCATGACATCAACCAGAGGGATGACATTAAGGGTGTCAAACTCCTGTTCGTTCATGGGCAATATCCCACTGTAAAAGCAAAACTCTGCATTTCCTGAGCAGCAGGTTGTAGAGCGCCACTGATGGAATGGCCACCAACAGGCCAACTGCTGTAGCCTTAAGAGCCAAAGCCAGGCCCTGCATAATTTTGGCAGTGTCGAAACCAACGACACCAACGTCGTAAAAGGTGAGCATGATGCCCAGCACCGTGCCTAGCAACCCGATATAGGGCGCATTGGCGCCAATGGTGGCAATAAGGTGCAGTTTGCGGGAAAGGTGCAGTTCCAGTTCCTTGCGAGTAGCAAAGCTTTCCAGGTGCACAGCGCGGTACACCAGGGAGCGCTCAATGGCTATGGCCAGCGCGATGATGCTCATCAGGAACAGAATCCCCAAAATTCCGTAGTCAACCAGATCATGCAGCCAGTCCATTATTCCCCCTGTTTGTTACAGAAACCTGGTGGCCAGATGTACCTGAAGACTTTGTTTGCATCTGGATGATTTTCTTATGAGTGTGGAAAAATTGTGAAGCAGGCACACAAGCACAACTAAAATGCTTGTGCATAGGGATGGGTAAAAGGAGGAAAGGAGGGGCTGAAAAATGTGCAAAAGCGAAAGAAAAAGAGAAACGAAATATCTTTCGCTTGAGACAGGAGTTGTTGCAATGGGAGCTGGAACAGCTTGCACAACCAAACATAGGGTCCTCGCACCGGAGAGGTGAACGAAAAACCGCTGGATGGTCCGTGCCCGATCAGTGCATAAAAAAATCCCGGATCGAAAACATCGTCGATCCGGGATTGCCCTTTTTTATCCACAGAATATATGCTGGACACGCCGCCGTCCACGCGGTCGTTTCCTAACCATTCAGGCAGGTCTTCTGACTCCTGGATTATCCTACTAGCTGCGTCTTCCCAACCTTATGGTCAGTGACTTGGGTGCAGCGTTTGTCCCCAGTTACAGCGGCGGGCCCGTTTTCGAATTACACGAAATTCCCTTTTATACTCTTGCGAGCACCTGAACTTACGGCAGGATTTACTGTTACTCTAGACAAAAGTCAAGAATTAATATTTTTTTGAGTTTTATCCTTTACAATTCTGAGTCAAATCTGTTTGGCAAAGGCAATACGCCAAGGCTAAGTGCACTGCATGCTACCTGCCAGTAGCCAACACAGTTATCCAAGGTGGAGCAGCAAAAGCTGCTCAAACCTTCTGTTCAACTTGTGTAAAACAGGGAATACACAAGGTTTGCCCTGCAAAACGACGGGTGCGCGATTCCATGGTTTTTTCGCCACAATGTTCACAGCCCAAGCTCTGTAAAATACGGGCAGGACGGGGCGCTCCCTGCTGCTGCATGGTGAGCAAAAACATCTCTTCCAACGGCAAATTCATAAACCGCTTTTGCAGCAAAGTGCGCAGCTCGGTCATGCGCTGCATATCGGCCTCGCTGGCCATACGGCTACTACTTTTCTTTGCCAGATCAGCCAGCTCTTCATCCATTTCGCCACGCACATCCGGCCTGAGGAGTGCCCGGAAGCCTTTGCCGCTCTCGCAACGAAAAAAAGAAAAGGCCATCTTACCATAATCGCGGTGGATAAGATTTCCTTTGCCCATGGTCGCGCCGGTGAGAAACTGGATGGCGTCCACGCCGCACATATCTGTTTCCACTACAGCAACAAGCTCGTTATCCCGTGGGTTATCCAGCTCGCGCAGGGCCAGTTCGGCTGCACGGATGCCAATGGCCAAACCTGGGCAAAAATGACCGTGAAAGGCAATAGTTGCCTTGATGCGTTCTGCGGAAATTTGACAACTCATGGATGTTCCTTCAGGTTTTCGGCAGCACCACAGGCTGCCCATCAAGATGATGGATACGCACAGGCAAGCCATACACCTGCTCAATTATGGCTGGAGTAACCTCGTCTGGTGCGGCCACAGCGTGGATAACGCCGTTTTTAAGAAAAATACTTTGATCTGCATGGCGCAGGGCCATGTTCAGGTCGTGCATGGTCATTACCGCTGCAATGTGGTGTTCGTCGATCACCCGACGAATCAGCCCCATGATTTCAACCTGGTTCTTCAGATCAAGCGCACTGGTGGGCTCGTCCAAGAGCAGGAGCGAAGGCTCCTGTACCAGGGCACGGGCAATGCAGACCTTTTGCAATTCTCCGCCACTGAGGCTGTCCACATAGCGCATACCCATGGTGGCCAGGCCCAGGGAGCGGAGCACAGCTCCGGTCATGTTCAGATCTTTTGTTCCCATGCGCCAACGGATGTGCGGGGTACGACCCATGAGCACAGCGTCGAACACCGTGAGCCGCGAAGCCTCATTTTTTTGAGAAACATAGGCCAGGTCGCTGGCAATGGTTGTTGCCGATAAACTCAAAATATCGCGCTCTTCCACCAATACCGCGCCGCGGGTTGGTTTGTGTATGGCGTTGATACATTTGAGCAAGGTAGTTTTGCCCACCCCATTGGGACCAAGGATGGCCAACAACTGCCCACGCTCAAGGGTAAAGCTAATTCCAGCCAGCAGTGGGTGGCTGTTATAGGTGAAATGCAGATCCTGTACCCGCAGCATCATGGTCGCTGCCCCCGGATAATCAGCCACAGAAAGGCAGGTGCGCCAAGAAAGGCGGTTAAAACCGAGACCGGCACCAGATGCGGCATGAGCACCAGACGTGCGGCCGTGTCGGCAAGCAACAGAAGAAGGGCCCCGCCGACCAGGGAGGCTGGCAGCAGAAAGCGGTGATCTGCGCCAATGAGACGGCGGAACATGTGCGGGATCACCAAGCCCACAAAGCCGATAATCCCCAAACAGGCGATGAGCACCGCTGTTACCAGGCTGGCCAGCAACATTCCGCCCATGCGTACGCGCTCCACCCGCACACCCAGGCCGCGTGCTGTTTCGTCACCGGCATCAATGGCGTTGTAGTTCCAGCTGTTGGCCCAGAAAAAGAGAAAACAAAACAGGGTAACTGCAGCCATAATCCCCAGTTCGTTCCAGGAGGCCCGTGCCGTATCGCCAAAGGTCCAAAAAACCATGGCTGCCAACTGCACATCTGAGGCAAAAAACTGTAAAAACATGGTTGCAGCAGTGCACAGTGCACCCAGGGCCACCCCGGCCAAAATCATGGTTTCGGGCTTGGTGCCACGGAGCCGCGAAATGGCAACAATAACCGCAGATGCCGTCAAGCTGGCCGCAAATGCAGCCGCTGTGGTGGTGTAGGGATTGATGATGGTCACTGCGTTTCTGCCTGAGCCGGTCAGCCCGGAACCGAGCATCACCGAACAGGCCGCACCAAAGGCAGCAGCATGGGCAATGCCCAGGGTAAAGGGAGATCCCAGGGGATTGCGCAAGACCGCCTGCATGACCGCTCCGGCAATCGCCAGGCCGCCACCCGCCACCATGGCGGACAGGGCTTGGGGCAGACGAATGCCGCATACAATGGCATTTGTGCGCTGGTCAGGCGCTGCACCAAGCAGGCTGGCCAGCACATCGACTGCTGGTATCCGAGCTGACCCCAGTCCCAGGGAAAAGATCAAGGCAACACCCAGCCCCAGACAGCACAGGATGATAATGGTATTTTTCCAGCCCAGGTAGCGGAAGTATTCTTCTGGCGCATGCCCGTGCTCAGCATGCATCAACGCACCTGTAAAGCAGTGAAAATCTGGTGGGCAAAATTCTCGTTCATGGCTGCAAACACCGGTTTACCGACCACGAAGCGATAAATGGCATCGGCCTGGACCATGGGATCGATATCCTGGAAGCGCTCTGGATAAAGCACCTTGCCAATGAAGTACGCATTGGCCAGGATGGACTCAAAATTCTGAGAGTACCAATTATAGGGAAGCAGGCCAAAAACCCGTCCTTTGATGGCTGCATCCAAGGTGGCATATGCTGGATCGTTGCGCAGCTCAAAAAGACCGCCTGCCCTGTCTCCCATCTGTAGGGTGGAGAGATCCACAAAAAGATACTCCGGGTTCCATGCCACAATCTGCTCTTTGGCAACCTCTGCGACGGCCATTTTCTTGCCCAGACCCTGGCCAGCCAGGTTGCGCGCACCAACAAAGGCAAAAGGTGGATAAGCTGGCTCGGTTGATTGAAATCCATGCGGTCCCCTGAAGGCCACTCCACCCAGATAAACAGAGGGGCGTTCGGCAAGCGGAATATCTGCTGTGCGCGCGTGCAAATCGTCGATGGCCTGTTCAAAATAGGCAATCAACTCTTCGGCCCGTTGACTTTTGCCGATAATGTCGCCCATGAGCCGCAAAGATGCGTGCAAGAGTGGGCGTCTCTCTCCCAGGTTGCCCGCATCCACCACCACAACAGGAATGCCGGTTTTGGCGTGCAGTTCGTTGGGGTCATAGCCTGAACCGCCAAAAATTTTGAAGATGAGCTGGGGCTGCGGCTCCAGGGTCAAAATCAGCTCTGGATTGTCTTGCCCGCGGAACTGGCCGAATACCGGCATGTTTTTAAATTGTGGATTGGCCAGGGCATAGGGACGGGCATCAAACTCGTTGCGCCTGGTTTCAATATCATCCACCGCCACCACCAGATGCTGGCCCTGCAAGTAACTGAGCAGGCGTAGACAGCCTGAACCCGAACAGAGAACCCGCTCCACTGTATCGGGAATCTGCACCACCCTTCCCATGGCATCGGTGATGGTGCGGGCCTGGGCACTGTGCCCAACAAGCAGAACAATAAAAAATACGTAAGCAAGACGAATCATGATGAGCTCTGGTTATGAAGTTTTCAGTTTCCTGGCCAGGTACAACAGACCATTACCCTCGACACTGTGATGCATTGCCTTATCAGGCTTCATCAGGTTATTTGGGAGGCAACATTAGGTCAAAATCGCTTTATACCCGTCGCAGACAGGTGGAGCAGGCAACAAAGGCTTGCTTTATCCGCGCTCTTGCATCTTTTAAGGGCAGGCAGCGCCTGCCACCTGCGGTGGCACCTTACTGTGGTGGCACCTTGTCTCTTGGCCACGGCACACCAGAGAATAACACTCACTTCGAATACGTAACAAACTAACAGGCCCAGCGCTATTTTCAACCAATTTTCCCACAAAAAACAAAAAAATATTACTGGCCAAAAACAAAGCATAACAAAAGAACCAGAGCAGGCGTAGAGTGGTCTTCAAGACGCTGGTGGGCAGGTGTTCTTGCCAGTGAAACGACAAACCGTTTCCATAGATATGTATTGCTACGAAATTGTATGATTAATTGTATGATTAGTTGATGCACTTGCCATCAAGACCGGAGGGCCGAGTCGGTACGGACAGTCGTGATACCCGGCGGGAACCAATTTTGACCGATCGTTTGCGGGGATCGCTTGCGTGTGTGGTGGTGGGGGAAGCGGTGTGGCAGATAGTACAAGAAAATAAGTGCAGTAAAGACAATCATGCTGCATGACTGAGTGCATGCAGCATGGTCCTTCTTCCAGACGGTCTACAGGTCGCAGCGACGACCGTTTTCGTATGAACTGATGTACTGCTCAATACTTTGGGCAATGGTGTTGAAAATACTGATGCACTTGGCCTCGTCGCTCTCAAGCAGGGTAATACGGAAGCCCTGCAGGTCGGTGGCAAACGAGGAGAGCGGCACCACGCAGATACCAGTGGAAGCCAGCAAATGATAGACAAAGCGCTTGTCCGGCTGCACGCCTGCACCGGTAACCAGATGCTCCACAGTGGCGCGCACCGCATCATTGGCAATGGGCAGTGACTGCATGTGATTGAGCACACCCTCCTCAAAAACCACGCTCATGTAAAAAGCGCCATTGGTGCGATTCACCAACACTCCCTTTAGCCCCTTTAGGGTATCGTAGGCAATATTGGAGTTACGCTCATAGAGGCGAATGCGCTGTTGGAGATAAGGCCAGTACTGCGGATGCGCCTTGATGCGCGGCATAACCACCTGCGGCAGGGTGGCGGAGCACACCTCCAGCATCTTGGCGTTAAGGATGGACTGCACATAGGTGGCAAACATTGGATCGCGCTTGCGGTTGTACACTTCAATCCAGCCGCAGCGACTGCCGGGCCAGGGCATTTCCTTAGAAATACCACGCATACATATGGCTGGCACCTTGTTGTCGATCACTGTGCACAGGGGCGTACACACCGTGTCGTTGAAGGTCATATTCTGGTACACTTCATCACAGATGATGAAGAGATCATTCTTCTCGCAGATGTCGACAATAGCCCGCATCACCTCGGCAGGATACACTGCGCCGGTGGGGTTGTCTGGATTGATGACAAGAATGCCTGCCACCGCCGGATTGTACTTAATATGGTTTTCTATATCCTCCAAATCCGGATACCAGAGATGGTTGGGGTCGAGGATATAGGTAACAGGCTCGGCTCCGGCATGGGCCGCTTCGGCCGAAGAGTGGGTAGTGTAACTCGGTGTGGGCACGATTACCCTGGCAGTGCGTTTGAGAAAGCCATACACTTTGGAAATGGCGTCGCCCAGACCGTTGAAAAAAATAACATCCTCGGCATCGATCTGCGCACCACCCTTGCTGTTGGTGATTTTGGCAACAAACTCACGCGCTTCCAGCATACCTTTGGTGGGGCTATAGGCGTAGGTGGCGTTGTCGCGCACTGCATCGGCCACGATATCTTTCATCCAATCAGGTATCTCTTCACCCTTGGCCACCGGATCACCGATGTTTTCGTAATACACCTGCACACCCAACCGCTCGAGCTGCTCGGCCACCGCAACAATATTACGGATTTCATAGGTCAGGACACCAGCACCGGCATGTAAAATATCTGTTCGCATCGTTAAGGCCTACAAAGAAAAAGGAAGCCTGCCGGAAAAGACTATTCGGCAGGCGCACAGAGAGATTATTTTATACACAAATAAACGCGAGAGTCAACAGAGTTGTCCATTTAACAAATGGCATGGATAGGCCATGGGGATTAGGCAAGATCGTAACTCTTCAGCTTGTTGAACAGGGTTTTTCGCGTAATCTGCAAACGGCGGGCTGCTTCACTGCGATTGCCGCCGGTTTCCTCCAGGGTTTTGAGAATGAGTGCCTTTTCCGCCTCCTTCAAGGTGGCGGGCTCTTCGTCGATTTCCTCCCCGTGCAAACCCGCCCAACGCTGCAACGCCAGCGGCAGAACAGAGTCATCCAGATAGTCACCGCGCATGAGGATAACCCCGCGCTCAATAGCGTGCTCTAGCTCGCGCACGTTGCCTGGCCAGGGATAGCGGTTGAACAGATCCATGCAATCTGGTGTAAGTCCCTTAACTTCGCGTTTGTTTTGATTGGCGAACTTCTGCACAAAGTAAGAGGTTAAAAGTGGTACGTCTCCCCGACGCTCCCGCAGGGGCGGCACCTCCAACTCCACCACCTTGAGACGGTAGTACAGATCTTCGCGGAACATACCCTGCTGCACCGCTTCTTCCAGATTGCGGTTGGTGGCGGCCAGAATGCGGGCATCCACCTGGATGGTCTCTTGCCCACCCACCCGCTGCACCTCGTGCTCCTGCAAGGCCCTGAGCAGTTTGACCTGCATGGCCGGTGAAGTGTCGCCGATTTCATCGAGAAAAAGAGTGCCGCCCTGGGCCTGAACAAAGCGACCTTCACGACGACGATCCGCGCCAGTGAAGGCACCACGCTCGTGCCCAAAAAGTTCTGATTCCAAAAGCGTTTCCGTTAAAGCTGCACAGTTGATCTTGATGAAAGGACCTTTGGCGCGGGTACTTTTGTGGTGCAGGGCCGCAGCAACCAGTTCCTTGCCCGTACCCGACTCGCCGGTAATCAGCACCGTGGCCATGGTGGGCGCCACCTGCACAATCATCTCCCACAGGGCAAGCATGGGCGGAGACTGGCCAATCATGCGCATATCCCCCTCGATGTCCAGTCCCTGCAACGGAGTATCTTCCTCTGGTTGACGGTGTCCCATGGCCACTTCCATTGTGGTGCGCAGGCGCTCAAAATCCAACGGTTTGGTCAGATAATCCTGCGCTCCCTGCTTGATGGCAGCCACTGCCGAATCCACCGAAGAAAAGGCGGTCATGATAATGACCGGAATTGCAGGATTGATCGCGCGGATACGGCGCAGGGCCTCCATGCCGTCCATGCGCGCCATACGCACATCCATGAGGATGGCGTCAAAAGGACCGGCCTCCACTGCAGCCACTGCGGCCACGCCGTCGTCTGCCTCTTCTGTCTCCCAACCCCAGTCAGCAAAAAGAGAAGACAAGGCAAAACGGTGCACCCGCTCGTCATCCACCACCAGCACTTTCAACTTTTTTGCACTCATATCCTGAGCCCCACTCCTCTAATCTTTCAAACCAAGCAGTATACCACAAGTGCTCTACAATCTCCAAAGCAGCGTTCAGTCCTGTGCATCAGAAAAAATACCTGCGGGATACGCTCCCTCCTGCGTCGCATTACCCTTGGCTTTCACCTGGCTTTACGATATGTTTCTCTTTTGTTTTTTTACAGTCCAACAGCAACGCAACAACTACTGTTACAACTTGCCTCAACCCGTTTTTTAGGAGAATAACACATGCATGCCTTTCTGACTGGTGCGACGATCCGCCGGATTTCAAGCTTCCGAGCTACTTCCCTTTGGGTGGCGGCGCTCTGCCTTTGCCTTCTTTTGAACGCAGGAAACGCGACGGCCGCCGCTGCCATCAAACTCTCCAATCAATTCCCGCCCCAGCACCATGTATCCAAGGGGTTGCAGGTCTTTGCCGACAAGGTGAAAGAATACTCCAATGGCGAGATGGAGGTGAAAATTTTTGACTCTGGCTCCCTCTTTCGCGATGCCGAAATCGTTAAGGCCATCCGCAATGGCAGTACGGAAATTGGTCTGGTGCCAGTGAACAAGTGGTCGGGTATTCTGCCGGCAGTCGATATTTTTGAAGTCCCATTCACCTTTACCAACCTGCAATCGCTTGAGCAGTTCTTAAACAGCGGCGCAGCCCCACTCTTTGATGAAGCCTTTGCCAAATACGGGGCCAAGGTCCTCTTTTGGGTGGATTACGGGTATGTGCAGTTTTTCAATAGTAAGCGGCCGCTCAGAGCTCCTGCTGATTTCAACGGCCTGACCATGCGCGCCTTTTCAGCTGGTGATGCCGAAATCCTGAAAGCCTTGGGCGCTGCCCCCACCATCATCAGCTCCTCTGAATTATACATGGCCTTGCAGCGCGGCACCATTGACGGCACCACCACCGGCATGCCCGCGGCTGTGGCACGCAAGGTCACTGAAGTACAAAAATACATGACCTTGGCCAACTACAGCACCGCCGAATTCTTGGTGCAGGCCAATCAAAAGTGGTGGAACGGCCTGGACAACGACCAGCAGGAGATTCTGGCCAAAGCCTCGCAGGATGCCGAAGCCTTTATCCGCCAGGAAGTGGCCAAGGCTGAAGACGAGGCCCTGGCCGCCATTCGGGCTGCGGGTCTGATGGTACACGAGCTCAGCAGCGAGGAGCGCCGGGATTTTGTGCAAGCAACTGCGGCCTTGCGAGACAGTTATCTGGCAAAAAGCGGGGAATTGGGCGCAAAGCTCATGCCCATTGCCGACCAACTGCCAAAATAAAACGTAAAGCACCATCATGTTCATGTTTTTCTGCCGCTCACTGCGCAAAGGCATTGAAAGCATCAACCTTGCTGCCGGTCTGGTCAGCGGCTTGGCCCTGCTCCTGATTGGCGGCATGGTGTTCTGCGAGGTATTCCTGCGGGCCAGTGGCCAACCCTCCGAGTGGCTACCAGAATGGAGCGGCTACCTGTTCAGCTGGGCCATGGTGGGCGGCGCTGCCTACACTCTGATGCGCGGGCGGCATGTGCGGGTGGAGTTATTGCAAATGCATTTGCCTGCTGCATGCAACCGGGGGCTGGATGCCTGCACCTCGCTGGCTGGCATGGCTTTCTGCGTGTTGGTTGCCATCAGCGGTTGGCAACATTTTCAAGATGCCCTCCAGACCGGAGAAACCACGGCCACTGCCCTGCGGGTGCCCCTGTGGATCATTGAATTGCCAGTCTTCCTCTCCTTTGCTCTCTTGGCCATGCAGTTTGCGCTTTTGGCCTGTGATGCCATGCTGGGAAACGGGCAGGCGGGCCGCGGTCAGGGGACAGCGACCCTGGAACAAAACAAGGAGACAGTCCATGTTTGAGCTGGCCATTGTTGTCGGGCTACTGCTCATCATCCTGCTCACCGGCCTGCCTGTTGCCTTTGGCCTCGGACTCACGGCGATCATCTTGGCCCTGATCAACGGTATCCCCTTAAGTTTTATCGGTATCACGGTACTGGAATCCTTGAACAGCACCACCCTCATGGCTGTACCACTGTTCATCTTCATGAGTCAGGTTCTGCTCATCGGTCGAGTGGGCGACCAGCTTTTTGAAACGGTCAATACCTGGGTGCGGCATCTGCCCGGCGGTCTGAGTGTTGCCACGGTATTGTCCTGCGCTGTCTTTGCCGCCATTACCGGCTCTGGCGCGGCCACAGCCGCCACCATCGGCACCGTGGCCTATCCTGCTATGGTCAGCCGCAGCTATGATCAGAAGTTCACCTTGGGTTTGCTTGCCTGCGGCGGCACCCTAGGTATTCTGATTCCGCCCAGCATCCCTATGATCCTCTATTCATCCATCACCGATGCCTCGCTGGACAGGCTTTTTATCGCCGGGGTCATTCCCGGGCTGCTCCTGACCCTGCTGCTCTCTGCCTATGCGGTGTGGCGCAGCCGGCGCGGCGCCTTCGAGCCCATGCCCAAGGCTGGCTGGCCAGAACGCATACGCCTGACACTACGCAACCTACCCGGCTTGCTCTTACCGATACTGGTCATCGGTGGCATCTACACCGGCATCTTTACACCCACCGAGGCGGCAGCAGTTGGCCTGGTGTACAGCCTGTTCATCACCATGGTGCTCTACCGCTCTCTGTCGATCCGGCAGATCCCCAAAGTGTGCCTGGAAGGACTCACCACCTCCTGCATGATCGGCATGATCATCATCGGCGCCCATTTCTTTGGCAAGATCATGACCATCTTGGGCATTCCCCAGCAGCTTACCGTCCTGGTGATGGAGCACAACTTCAGTCCCCTCATGTTCATCTTGGCCATCAACCTGGTGCTGCTGTTTTTGGGGGCGATTCTGGAGACCGTCTCCGTGGTGCTCCTGACCACACCGCTGGTGCTGCCCATCATGCTCACCCTGAACATCGATCCCATCTGGTACGGCGTGGTTCTGACCATAAACATGGCCATTGCCCTGATTACCCCACCAGTGGGTATGGATCTCTATGTGATCAAGAGCCTGCGAGATGACATCACCCTGGGCATGGTCATTCGTGGGGTAACCCCTTTTATCATGATCATGGCTTTCTTCTTGGCACTCATTATCTTTTTTCCGAGCCTGAGTACCTGGCTCCCCTCGCTCATGCCAGTGCGGGAAGGCGGTCTTGTAATGTAGGATGGTATACAGTACGCTTGAAGGCATCCTGCAGTACAGACCTTTCCCCTATCCTAGGGGCCAGGCCGTTGTTTTTCCCTCCTTTGCCCCCATGAACATGAGCAAAAAATTAAGTGGTTCTTAACAATCTTCAGCCTAATACTTATATTTGTACGCAAGATCAGATTGATATTTCAAATGCGAGGTCTTGCTATGCGAATGCCGGCACTCAGTTTGATAGGCTCCTCGTCATTTGGTGTGGATTTGATGTATACAGGGATCAAATCCACACCAAATGACGGGAGGCTTCATGAACAGTCGGGATATCATCACCTTAGGGCTCGGGCTGCAGGAACCATGGGAAATC
>Ga0334889_1004465_pt1 | contig 12540 bp, 7 predicted proteins | sample GraSluR1_MG_2_FD_207222 | JGI IMG/M metagenome (GOLD analysis project Ga0334889, IMG submission 207222) | Sludge microbial communities from methane-producing bioreactor in Wageningen University, Netherlands - Granular Sludge_8_08-R1 | ecosystem: Engineered > Bioreactor > Anaerobic > Unclassified ... | reverse complement strand
CGCTGCCGTTTGCCACGGCCGCGCTGGAAGGCCCCAAGCATCCGTTCGAGATCGAACGCAGTGACAGTGTGACGCTGAACCTGGACCTGAGGCAGATGGGAGTCGGCGGCGACGACAGTTGGGGCGTCCTGCCGCACGAGGAATACCGCCTCCCCGCGCAAGCGTACGCGTACGGCCTCTGCCTGCGGGCGTTCCACCCAGCAAAGGACTCCCCCGCCGTCCTGAGCAAACGCGGCCTACCGCAGGCCCCCGCGCCGCGCTGAGCATCGCGCCCTTTCCGACACGGTCGGGCACGTTGTCAAACGTCAGACCGAGTTCCTCGGTCGTCACGTGTTGGCCGGACCACCTGGGCCCCGGTAGCGGTTCCCCGTCTGTGGTGGCACGTTTTACCCGCAGGCCGTGCTGCACGATGCCATTGATTCAGACCCCGTTTTCTTCAATAATACGTGGGGCTGTAACGAGGGTCGAGGCCGTACCGGCCGTAACGCGGGGTGGGTCCTTCCGATGAAATCTATGCCTGATTGCCGTCGAAACTGCCGTCGAATTACGCTCTGGGTCCTGCTCGGGACGCTTCTGTGGGCAATGCCGGCCCCGGCGGACATCTGCGACGAGACCGCGCCTCCGCTGATCCCGCTGGGCAGCCCGTCCGGGTGCGACCATTGCCGGTACAACCTGTTTCCGGGCGGGCTGGAGCCCCACCCGGACACGCAATACTACATCGAATCGGACCTGCCGGAGCGGCTTCTGACGCCCGGCGTCCTCTACGCCACCGTGCCCGTGTTGCCGCCGGACCTGCTCGGAGAGCCCATCCTGGCCATGCGGACGCAGATCGTCAGCGGCGGCTTCACCACCATCGACGGCGATTTCGATGTCATGCTGTGGCACACCAGCAGCCCGGGCGACGGCAGCCAGCCGCGCCGCATCGTGGTCTACGTCCGCAACGACGGAACCGGCCCCGTGCAGGTGAGCCCGCAGCAAGTCGTGGTCACGGACGGCGGGTACATCCAGATGTCTGAAACCCTGGGCGTCCGCGTCCTGGAGAACGACTGGGACGCGCCGGTCGGGCCGGTCAGCTTGGCGGCCGGGGCCGGCAACGTCATTGCGTACTCCAAGCGATTCGCCGCGTCCTACAACTCGTCCGACACCAGTGCGAACGTCAACTGCTTTGGCCGGGTGCGGGCCGTCGTCACCAACACCGACCCGGGCTCGCACCCCACGACCCTCACCGTGTACGTGATCGCCATCCCCGGCGCCAACGTGAATCAGAACAAATCGCTCGCGGAAAGCCTGCTGGACCAGGGCGCCCAGTCCGGCGAGCCGTTCGACCTCAACACGCCGCCCAGCGGCTGCGCCAACCGGCGGGCCACCGGCGTGATGGAGACGTTCGTCTGGCGAAGCAGCCTGCTCACGCTGGATGCGGCCGACCTGTCCGCCGACGGCGAGCGATTTCGCATGGCCATGGCCGCCATCAACACCCAGACCTGCCCCGACGGCCGGCAGACCGCGGACATGATTCTCCGCCCGGGTTACGTGCGCCCGGACAGCATCGGGAACTACCTCAAGGACTACCGCGTCACCTTCCGGCTGATCAACACCGACCCGTTCATGCCGCGCACCGTCGATATCACCTTTGAGCAGCCCTCCGCCCTGATCGGGCTGGCCTGGCAGGTGGTCATCGGCGGCGCACCGGCCGCCGATGCCGCCGTGGACGCCCAGTCCGTGCGGACGGGCTGGGGCAGCTCAACGGCATACTCGTTCTTCGCGCAGGACGGCGGGCCGCCAGAGATCGGCCCGTGCGAAGACCGATACGTCACCCTGCGGTTTCAGATTCTCGGCGGCTCCTCGCTGCCGTTCGATATCGCCGTCCGTTCGGAAAGCTCGATCACCCCGGTCATCGTCGACAACCTCGACCCCGAGTTCTCCACCACGGGGACCTGGCTGGTATCCGCCAATCCCGGCTACTACGGCACGAACTCGCTGTACAGCGCGGGCGACGGCGGGGCCTCGACGGCCACCTGGCAGCCGGTCCTGCCCGATCCCGGCCGCTATCGCGTGTCAGCCTGGTGGGTCGTCAGCGGCAATCGCGCGACGCAGGCCCCGTACACCGTCGCCCACCGCGGGGGCACCACCACCGTGTACGCGGACCAGACGGACCCGGCCACCGCCAACCAGTGGAACGCGCTGGGCGATTTCAACTTCAACGCCGGGAGTGACGGGAAAGTGACACTGGCGGCCGCCGTGCCGCCGACCGAGCTGGTCTCCGCGGACGCCGTGCGGTTCGAGTGGATCGGACCCCTGCCGGCGCCCGAGCCCGGCGACATCGACGCAGATGGAGACATCGACCTGGAGGATTACGTACTGTTCGCGGCGTGCCTCGATCAACTGCCCGACTGCACCCCTGAACATGCACAGCGGTCGGACCTGGACGGCAGTGGCGACGTCAACCTGTCGGACTTCCAGGTTTTCCAGACGCTGTTCCCGGCAAGCCCGCGCTGATCGGATTCACCGGCGTGACCGACGGCCAGGACATCCTCATCATCCTCGGCGCACCAAACGCGACCGACGGATCGCTTTCGCCGATGGCCCTCCGTCGGGCGGATTGTGCCCTTGCGGAGTACGGCCGGCGGCCCGGCTGCAAGATCGTCATCACCGGCGGATGGGGCCGCTCCTTCAACACCACGGACAAACCCCACGCTCACTACGTGGCGGAGTACCTGCGCCGCCGCGGCGTGTCCGACGACGACATTCTCCCCTTCGCGGAAAGCAGCAACACCGTACAGGACGCCGTGTACGTGCGGGCGATTCTGGGTGACCGGCCCGTCCGCACGCTGTGCGTCATCACGTCCGATTTTCACTGCCCGCGCGCCGACTACGTCTTTCGCGCCGTGTTTCCGGGCTGCGACGTTGTCACGCTGCCCGCCGCCGCCCCGCTGTCTCCGGAAGAACGCGAGCGACGCGAGCGCCACGAGGCCGCCGCGATGAAACAGTTGCACGACCAGGGCGGCGTAATCCTTCCGCCCGCGCCAGGCGCCCAAGATCGCCCATAACCCCGCGTACGGCCTGCGGCGCGTATCGCGCGCAATCGACGAGGCCGGTTGAATTCGCGAGGCCCAGCCGGTACCCTGGAGTCTGATGCGATGGGATGATGCTCCGGGCGCCGAAGGCCGCGTGCCTCGCTGTGCCGACCATCCGCAACCGTTCACCCCAGAAGGTCTACCGGAGGTGCCGTACACATGAACCGATCCACCGCCGCGATCCTCGGTTTGGCCGTTTCACTCTTCGCGATCTCCGCCTGCGCGCACGCCCAGTACACGCTCATCTGGTCCGACGAGTTCGACGGCACCAGCCTCAACACCGCCAACTGGGAATACATGATCGGCACCGGCACGGCCTACGGCCTGCCCGCCGGCTGGGGAAACAACGAGCTCCAGTACTACACCAGCCGCACGCAGAATCTGTACGTGGCCGACGGTCTGCTGCACATCGTGGCCCGGGCCGAGTCGTACGCCGGCGCGGATTACACCTCCGCCCGCATCCGGACGCAGAACAAGCAGGAGTTTCTCTACGGCCGGCTCGAGGCCCGCATCAAGCTGCCCTCGACGAAGGGAATCTGGCCGGCGTTCTGGATGATGCCCACGAACTCTCCCTATGGCGGCTGGGCGGCCTGCGGCGAAATCGACATCGTGGAGTCCACCAACATCGCGACGACCGTGTACGGCACGATTCACTACGGCGGCGCCTGGCCCAACAACGTGCATTCCGGCGGGTCCTTCAGCAACGGCACAAACTTCGGCGATGACTTCCACGTGTACGCCATTGAATGGGCGCCCGACTCCATCCGGTGGTTCGTCGACGGCGTGCCGTACCATTTGGAGACCAGCGCCACCTGGTACAGCGCGAGCGCGCCCGGCAACAACCGCGCGCCGTTCGACAGCCCGTTCCATTTTCTGCTGAACGTCGCCGTCGGCGGAAACTGGCCCGGCTACCCCGACGGCTCCTCCCAGTTTCCGCAGGAGATGGTGGTGGACTGGGTCCGCGTGTACTCGCTGGAGGTCGAGCAGGCGCCGTTCCTCGGCCAGCCGCATGCGATCCCCGGCCTGATCGAGGCGGAGGATTTTGACCTCGGCGGCGAGGGCGTCGCGTATCACGACTGCGACGCAGCCAACAACGGCGGCGCGTACCGTCCGGTCGAGGGCGTCGATATCGAGGTTTGCACGGAGGGCGGCTACAACGTCGGCTGGATGTGCGCCGGCGAGTGGATGGAGTACACGGTGGACGTGCAGCAGGCCGGCCCATACCTCATCGAGGCCTGTGTGGCGTCGCAGAGCACCGGCGGGCAGTTCCACCTGGAGTTCGACGGCGAAGACAGGACCGGCGACATCGTCGTCCCCGTCACCGGCGGCTGGCAGAGTTGGACTACCGTGACCGCGACCGCCGACCTGGCTGCCGGCGAGCAGATCATGCGTTTTGTCAACGATAGCACAACGGCCGAGTACAACCTCAACCGCTTCGTGCTGACCGCCCTGGACCCGGAGGACATCAACCGCGACGGTACCGTGGACCTGGCCGACTTCGTACTTTTCGCCGAATGCCTGGCGGGCCCGGACGTTTCGTCGCCGCCGGCATCCTGTCCGGCCGACCGTTTCGCCCGCTGCGACTTCGACGCCGATACGAACGTCGACCTGGCCGACTTCGCGGTCCTCCAATCCGCGTTCGAATAACTTCGGGGTCCGCACGGCGGACCCTACGGTGGAGCCGGCTCTCCTTGTGGGACCAGCTTTCCTTGCGGAACCGGCTTTCCTATGTGGGACCGGCTTTCCTATGTGGGACCGGCTTTCCTATGTGGGACCGGCTTTCCAGCCGGTCTCTTGCCTTCTTGTGGAACTGTCCTTCCAGCCCGTCTCTTGCCTCTTTTTCTTGTGGGACCGGCTTTCTCGCCACGGCGAGTCGCCTGCGGAGACCAGCCGGTCCTCCATCCGGTCCGGGCCCGCCCGCCTTTCGCGGCATGTCAGTAGCGCGAGGTCATACCTGGGCTCAACCGGGTTCGTTTCGCGGCTGCCAACCTGCCCTTCATCACTGGATCACGATGTTATCACCCGGCCCTCCGTCGAGTACGTCCACCCCCGGCCCGCCGAGCAACACGTCGTCACCGTCACCGCCCAACAGAACATCGTCCCCATCGCTGCCAATGAGGACGTCGTTGCCGGCACCACCGTCGACAAGCAGGCTGATGATTCCCGCTGCCAGGCCGGACGCGTCCACCACATCGTCACCGTCGAGCGCGTGGAAGCGGAGCTGGTCGTTGCCAACTTCGCTGTGGAAAACGGACAACCGGGTCACCAACCCGAGCACGGTGACCGGGCCTCCGGACGATCCGATGACCAGAATCGTGTCGTCTCCGTCCGTGGCGTTGGCGATGACCGTGTCGGGCTGCGCATCGCCGGAGCTGCCTCCCAGCGTACCCGCAAGATCAACGTTCACGTCAACCACGTCGGTACCGCCCAGATCATTCATGGTGACGGTGTCGGCGCCGCCCAGGGCCTGGAGGTCGAATTGTTCGATACCGTCCGCGTCCAGGATGATGTTGCCCAGGTTGCGGGTGAAGCGCAGCCGTTGCCCGTTGGCGGAGAAGTCGAAGATTTCACTGCCGTTCGATCCGTTGAATGCGACGACGTCGAACCCGGCCTGGCCCTCGACCGTGTCACTGCCGTCACCCGGATCCCATTGAAAGACGTCGTCGCCGCCGCCCAGAAAAGCAGTATCGTTGCCCTGGTTGCCGTCAATGAAGTCGTTGTCGGCGCCGCCGATCAGAACGTCGGCGCCGTTGCTGCCGAGGATCGTGTCGTCGCCCTCCCCGCCATCCAGCGTGATCGGAATCGACAGGCCGGCCAGGTTCCCCGTGCAACTGATGCTGTCCGACCCGCCCAGGCCGTTGATGACCAGCGACAGTGCACCACTCACGGCCACCGCGGCGGAGAAACCAGTCGCATCCACCCGCCCTTGCGTGCCGTTCGCCGTGAGCGTCATCGTGTCCGGACCGTCCGAGCCGTTCACGTTCACGGTGTCGCCGCCCACGCCGTTCACGACGACCTGGTCACCCACCTCGTAACCCCTCACACGAACCTCGGCAGCCAGATCAATGACCACGAAATCGCCGTCCGCGGAGATGTTGAAGAGATCGGCGGCCGGCGTCCCGGCGATGCTGACGGCATCCGCCTGGGCATCCCCGACGCCGCCGAACGTGGCGAGGTCCACGTTCACTTGTGTGACGGCCGTGCCCGTCAGGTCATTCACCGTGGCGGTGTCCGTGCCGCCGAGGGCCTGGAGGTCGAATTGTTCGATACCGTCCGCGTCCAGGATGATGTTGCCCAGGTTGCGGGTGAAGCGCAGTCGCTGCCCGTTGGCGGAGAAGTCGAAGATTTCGTTGCCGTTCGATCCGTTGAATACCACGACGTCGTGCCCGGCCTGGCCCTCGACCGTATCACTGCCGTCGCCGGGATCCCACTGGAAGACATCATCCCCCCCGCCCAGGAAAACAGTGTCGTTGCCCTGGTTGCCGTCAATGAAGTCGTTGTCGGCGCCGCCGATCAGAACGTCGGCGCCGTTGCCGCCCAGCAGTGTGTCGTCACCGGCTCCGCCGTCCACCGTAATCTGAATCAGGGCGGCCAGGTTCCCCGTGCACGCGAGTGCATCGTCGCCGCCGTTGGCATTGAGGACGAGGTTCTCGGTGGTGCCAATATCGAGGAAGAACGGGGCGGGGTCGATGCGGTCGAACCGCACCCGGGCGCCGTTGGCGGTCACCGTGAAGTCTTCGTCCCCGTCACTTCCGTTGACCTGGACGGTATCGATGCCGCCGCCGCCGTCCACCACGTCGGTTCCGTCGCCGGGGTCCCAGTGGAAGTGGTCGTCGCCCGCACCCATGTCCGCGGAATCGTCGCCGGGGCCGCCGGCAAAGGTCTCCGCGCCGCTGCCGCCGATCAAGGTATCATCGTCCGCCTCGCCGTTCAGCGTCGTGATCTCTGTGTCTGTGAAGATGCCGTTCCCCTCGTCGATCCGGACCACGTCGTCTCCGCCGCCGGCGTTCACAAGGATTTGATAAAACAGGGAGCGGTCGAAGCTGAAGTCGGCCGTTCCGTCGTCCCCGAGGTCGATTTCCAGCACCGCCGGCACCCCCGCCTGCAGCCGCAGGGTGATCAGGTCACTCGCTTGCGTACCCTGCACGATCAGCGTGCCATTCTCGATGTATGCCAGGTCCGGCGGCTGAAAACTCCTGAAATCGTCCAGCCACTCCTGGTAGTCCGACAGCGTGATGCAGCCGTCGCCGTCGTAGTCCGCCTCCGGCACGAACGCCGCATGGCCCTGGCATGTCCCGAACGCCGCCAGGAAAACGTCGTAGTCGTCTGCGTCCACGTCGCCATCCCCGTCCAGGTCGCCGGGCACGGCCGCCAGCGGAGTCACAGACTCCCCGATATCCACCGCGGCCGGCGCACTGCTCAGCCCGCCGGGCCCATTCAGATCGCCGTCGCGTTCGGAGACGCTGCTGCGCTCCCCCGATCGCACCGCCGGTGCGCTGACCGCCCCCGCCGCCGTGTCTACCGTACTACAAACCTGCGATTTCTTCTCGGCCCGCGTATATTTCCACGAAGGCACTGGCGCAAGCTCTTTCTCCGTCCCTCCGTCCCTTCGTCCCTCCGTCCCTTGGGTTGCGGGCGCAGCCCGCGAAATGGTACGCCGTTCGTTCCTCGGTGCGCTGCCCGCCATCACCGGCTCCACGCTCACGCTCCACGCCAGCAGAACGGCACACACCCCATACACCCTCTTCTTCCAGCCCGATGTAATCTCTGACATCTCACTCCACTCCCACCGGTGCGGTAACCGGCGATCATTCCGCATTCTCTTTCGCCTACGGCTACACCATTGTCGGCTCACGAACCTCGTCTGCGTTCGCGCTCCGCGGGTTCACCCTGTGCGAAGCCGGCATCTCCGGCGCGCTTGAGTGTCAATCCTCGCGCGCACGCACAAAGTCGCCCTCGGCGTTTTCGCTTCTGAGATTTTCGCGGCCCGATACAAACCCAGCCCGCAATCTTAGTCGAACCCCTGCCGCCGCTGCAATGCCTTCCGTAACGATTCCCACATGTTGCGTCGCCCCTGCATGTGCGTTGTCACTTTATGAACGGCCCCATGCGTTGCCGTGGTGATCGAACTCTCATCGTTTCCACCGGCGTCTCGACGAGCCGATTGCTGCAGGCCCACTTCAACCGCGGCCGCGGGGCGCGTTGCGGAAACGGACACTCCGGCCTACTCTGGGACGGATTATGGCAACGGCTTCCGACCAGACCGGTCCGTCCGAAGTGCCGGCTCGCCTGCCGGCGATTCCGGCGGACATCTATTGCGTGAAGTGCGCGTACAACCTGTTCGGCTGCGTGTCTGACCGGTGCCCGGAGTGCGGGCGGTCGCTGGCGAACCTGCGCAACCCCGAGAGCCGGATTCCTTGGGTCCACCGGCGCCGCATCGGCCGCATGCGCGCGTACTGGCGGACGGTGTGGATGGTGACGTTCAGCGGGCGGGGATTCTATGACGAATACGCGCGACCGTTGCGAATCTCCGATGCACGAAGGTTTCAGTGGGTCACGCTTTCCCTTGTTCTCGCTGCGGTGATCTACGTCGTGGTCGCGCTGTATCATGTGTGCCCGCCACACGTGGAGGTACCGGATTTCTTCGAGATCATGGTGTTTCCCGGGACAGTGCGCGTTCCGACCGGATGGGATCGGGCGTACGCGGAGGTGTGGCCGGTGGGCGTGCTCCTGGCGTGCTTCCTGCTCTTCCTGGCGGCGGCGACGGCGGTGCCAGGCCATCTCTTCCATCCGCGCGGGGTCTCTGTCGAACGGCAGGACAGCGGCGTGGCGCTGAGCCTGTACGCGTGCGGATCGCTGGCATTCCTGCCATTGCTTGTTCCGGTCTTGCTGGTCGCTTCATGGGAAGCAGCGCTGGACGCGCGAAATGTGGCAGGATTGGCCGTAACGTGGGGGGTCGTACTGGTGTTGCCCGTGCTCGCCGCTTGGTTGTGGAACCTGAATCGGCAGGCGCGGCTCACGCTGCCGCAGTTCCGGTATCGCGCTTTAGTCGTCGCCGCGGCGCTGCCGGTGATATGGCTGGTCCTGGCGGGCGCATTTCTCGTCGCGCTGCCTGCGGCGATTCTGTACGTTCTGATCGTCATTTCCAGTTTGATTTGACGTGTGTTCGAGAGGCACGGGCGTGCCGACGGCGGAGGGTCCTGCCGCCCCTGCCGGGGCTTTTTCATTGGAAAGGCCGGTGACCCAGCGATAAATCGCTGGGCTTCTTTCGCACCCCCCTTGGGGGGGCTTTAAGGGTCTGGTGGTCGGGGCAGCGCACATCGCGTCCGCGGCATGCACTCAATTCCGGCGTTTGTAGAACAGAGTGGTCCGCACGGCGGACCCTACGGCGTGCTTCGGTGTGGAGCCCGCCGGGTTCGCGGCGCGCGGGCGGCAATCAGTCGCCGAGGCGGAAGGGGATGTCGCTGCACGTGGCGTCGACGCGTTTGTCCTCGAGAATAAGCCGTTCGCCGTTATTGTCCGTCCCGTCCACACCTACGCTGTAGAGCAAGGCCGGGGTGGTATCAGGGCGGTATCGGATGGTGGCGCCGTCGGGTGCGAACGGGTCGAGAGGCACGACCGGCAGATACCGCGGCACCAGTTCGTCAAGCGAGTCCGGGCGGCGACCGTGGTCGAGCCGGAAAAAATGAATCGCCAGAGCCGTCACACCCATGCGTCGGCGAGCGAGATGCTTGTAGTGCGTCTTAAGGAAGCCTCGGATTGTTGTGGGCGAACTGCCGTAGGGATTGAGGGTGATCGGGTGCGACAACATCCGCAGAAAGGAAGGCGACACGTCTGAAGCGGCGAAGTTTTTTTGGGCGGTCAACCATGAATCGTCCTGCACGGCAAGAGAGGCGGCGGTGCATAGTTGCATCTCGCGGACGGCGTCAAGGACATACACAGGCTTCGTGGTGAACGCCACGATACGATCCCAGATGCTGGAAGGTGGCAGCGTGCCGAAATACGAACCCGGGCCGCCCGGCGACAAGCGATCCAGCGCGAATGCGCGTTCGCCGAAGAGGGTGGCAACGCCCGTCTCTGACTGGCGTTGCTCATCCAGAAGACCTGCCAGCAGCGCCTCCAACTCGGACCGCTTCTTCATCGACTCCGACCATGCGGCGAACCCGGGATCGCCTGCATCGTCAGCCCAAGCGCCCACATCTTCCATGAAATCGAAGGCCAAATCGCGACACGCATATCCTACAAGTGTCGAGATCAGCATCGGATTTGCGGCGACTGCGTCGGAATAGACAATCAGATCATGCGTTGTACGCATGGCTTCTGCGGGGTCGCCAATCCGATAATGGTACTCGGCAGTCACGCGCAGCAGCTTCGCCAGCGCGCGCTGATTCGAACCCAGGGTCCACCAACCTTGGCCTGTAAGGCTTCCGGGATGCTCACTCCACGCGCATTGCGGCCGCGAGCGGGCTTCGCGGACGAGGTTCAAGGCGAGTTGATGGGCCGTGATCAGCTCTGTGGCATCGTCAGGCTTTTCGTTGATGGTTGCGGGGTTCTCGTAGAATTCCTCGATTGAGACCCCTGAAGGGAGCGGCCACAACAGGTTGTTCATCGCCTGCTCGTAGAGAACCGCCGCGTTTTCGGCGTCGGGGATGGCGTCGAACTGGGCGTCGAACTCGTGGGCATAGACGAGCTGGCCGGCGGCGCGGTAGCCGGCGATCTCGGCTTGCAGGCGGCGATTCGCCTCGTAGCCCCACCACCACCGCAAGCCCGCCAGCAGCACAACCAGGGAGCCGGCCAGCTTCAGGCCGCGCCGCGTCCAGCGGTACCGGTCCGGCCGCGGTTCGGGCGGGCAGAACGGCCCCGCATTCATGGGCTGGGTCTCGCTGTCGGCACCGGCCATCGGTCCATTCCCCGGATCACGCCGTTCGGGATACCCCTCCGCCTGTCACTGTACACGGACCGCGCGTCCAGTCCAGGCACGTGGCCGCCGCGCCGGCGGGCGCGGTACAATCCCCGCAATGAGTCCAGACGAGCATTCCGAACCAGGCCCTTTGCCCGGCCGGCGGCGCCGGCCGCGATACCCGGGCACGCATCCCAGGCAATTCGAGCATCGGTACAAGGAACTGGAGCCCGACAAACACCCGGACATGCACGACCACGTGCGCGCCCAGGGACGCACGCCGGCGGGCACGCACGTCCCGGTGTTGCTCGACGAAGTGATGACGGCGCTCGATCCGCGGCCGGGGAACGTGGTGGTCGATTGCACCCTCGGCTACGGCGGGCACGCGGAGGCGTTTTTGCGCCGCATCACGCCCGCCGGCCGGCTGATCGGGCTGGATCTGGACGGCGAGCAACTCGCCCGGACCGGGCAGCGTTTGGCGGATTCGCTGGGCGAGCCGGTGGCCCTGGTTCTGCCCGGCGACGTGCCGAGCCGCGGACAGCCGCCCCCGACCGTCCGGCTGTACCACCGGCATTTCGGCAGCATCGGCCGGGTGCTCGGCGAGGAGGGAATCAGCGGATTTGACGTTGTGTTTGCCGATCTGGGCATCTCCAGCATGCAGATCGACGACCCCGCCCGCGGCTTCAGCTTCAAGCACGACGGCCCGCTGGACATGCGGATGGACCTGCGTCGCCCGCACACGGCCGCCGACCTGCTGGCCTCGCTGGATGGGCGGACGCTGGCCGCCGCCCTGCGAACGCTGGCGGATGAGCCGGCCGCGGACGCCATCGCCCGCCTGATCGTGGATCGGCGAGGCCGGCGGCCCATCACGCGGACCCGCGAGCTGATGCGGCTGGTCTTCGAGGCCAAGGGAATCTCGATGCGCCAGTGGCGGCAGCGGCCGGAGCGCCGCCCGGGCGACCTGCACCCGGCCGCGCGAACGTTCCAGGCCCTTCGCATCCTGGTGAATGACGAACTCAGCGGGCTGGAGCAGCTTCTTCGCCAGGTGCCGTATTGCCTGCGCCCGGGCGGCCGGTTGGGGATCATCTCCTTCCACAGCGGAGAGGACGATCGCGTGGCCGCCGCCCTGGAGAGCGGTCTTCAGGCGGGCCCGTATGAGACGGTTTGCGATCACGCGATCACGCCAGGCCCGGCCGAAGTGACGTCCAACCTGCGCAGCCGGTCGGCGCGGCTGCGTTGGGGGGTAACAGGCTGTGGGAATAGGCTGTAGGCTGTGGGAATGGGCTTGTGGGCTGTAGACTGTAGGCTGTGGGTGGGGCGGGGCGGCGGTGTGGCGAATTCAACGGAGGAATGGCGTGCGGGATCATACGAAACTCAAGGCTTTCGCGCTGGCGGATGAGTTGGCGCTACTCACATACGAAGAGACGCGGGCGTTTCCGAGCGAGGAACGGATCACGCTTGTGGCGCAGATGCGACGGGCGGCTCTGTCAACGGTCTCCAACATCGTGGAGAGGTGTGCGCGGTCAAAGGAGGCTGGTTATCTGCATTTCCTTGACATGGCCTACG
>Ga0334889_1004460_pt1 | contig 12561 bp, 21 predicted proteins | sample GraSluR1_MG_2_FD_207222 | JGI IMG/M metagenome (GOLD analysis project Ga0334889, IMG submission 207222) | Sludge microbial communities from methane-producing bioreactor in Wageningen University, Netherlands - Granular Sludge_8_08-R1 | ecosystem: Engineered > Bioreactor > Anaerobic > Unclassified... | reverse complement strand
TAGAACTTTTGGAGGATCAGATCAATGCTTGAAAAGGCAGAGAAAATCCAAATTGTGAAACAGCTTCTAAAAAACTATGAAGCTGACAAGTATAGCGCAGAATTGAATCTGAGGATAGCCGAATCTGTCGGGATGGAAGACCTGATTCGGATGCACGGAAGCCAAGCGGCGGTGATGGGAAAAGCGGTCGAAACATTGACTGCTGAGCTGGCCGCTCTGGAGGGAAAACGATGACCGAAAAAATATCATGGGATCAAAAAGATACCACGGAAAACACCGCAAAAAAACAGATACTGATTGAGAAGCCTATCGTCGAAAGGACGTCTCTCGCCAGGATCGACGAGGAGATAGCAATGATGGATCGAGAGATCCAGCGGGCCACGGCGCGAAAAGTGGATCTGGTAGCGAAGCGGAAGCGTATCACCTCGGCGCTTTCTATATCGACGAAAGAATAGATAGCAAATCGGCACCGGAATCTATGCCTTCCGGTGTCGAAAACTGTTTTATGCTGCAACGCTTATTGAAATCTTTCCGGCCCCCGGCAGAACCACCAGATCTGGCATCCATCGCCAATCAGCAGCAGGGGGCAGAGTTTGGAGGGTCCTATGCCGATGCACATCTCAGACCTTGCTGAAGGAAGAGGGGGAGATATAGTCTCACCTTATCCTTACAGTACCATAAGGATAAGTTTATATACAATCGGCCCGATAAGATAAGCACATAATGAGCGAAGACTGTTTTTATTCTGCCAACATAATTCAACGTCTACGGGGGCCGTAATTGCCCCCGAAATGCACTATCTGCAATCACAAACAGCGTGAAGAAATTGAAGCAGCTATCTTACGAGAAGAGCCGTTCCGGAACATTGTGGAACAATTCGGAACAAGCTTAGGCGCTATCAACCGCCACAAAAACGGATGTATGCGCGATGCAGTCGAGGCCGGGCGGGTTGCCGGATTGATCGCCACTGCGTCAGAAATTCAAGATAGAATCAAGGGAGTTGCGAAGGATCTCGCCGACATTTCCGACGAGGCCAGAGTGAAGGAGAAGTACGGCCCGGCAGTCTCGGCGAAGAGGGCCGAGCTGGACGCCCTCAAGATGCTGGCTCCGGCTTCCGGGGGCGAGAACCGGCCCGACGACGGGCTGATATCGGCCCTCCGGGGCGTGGCCGAAGTCCTGGACTGGGGCTCGGACGAGGAGGGGGCGGATGGAAGCTAAAGCCGCCTTCCAGTGGTCGCCTACGTTCTCCGAGAAGGGCTATAAGGTCATGTCCTGGTGGCTCCCAGAGTCGCCAGTAAGCCATAAGCCGATCATCTGCATGGAGGGGGCCGTCCGGAGCGGCAAAACGCTGACGGGGAGCTTCTCTTTTACCTGTTGGGCTCAATCGGAATTTGACGATTATGAGTTTGCCTTCTGCGGAAAAACGATAGGCAGCGCCCGGCGTAACATCATTCGCCCTCTAAAGAGGATGCTCCTGGCCCGTGGCGCTATCGTGAACGACCACCGCTCCAGCAACGAGAACTTCCTCGAAATCGAATGGCTCGGCCACAAGAACGTTTTTTGGATCTTCGGGGGAAAGGACGAGCGGAGCCAGGATCTGATCCAGGGAGCTACGCTGGCGGGCATCTTCTTCGACGAAGCTATCCTTATGCCCATCTCGTTCTTGCAACAGGGCATCGCCAGGCTGTCGATCGACGGGGCGAAGATCTGGATTAGCCTTAACCCCGAGGGGCCAGATGAGCCGTTTTACGTCGATTGGCTGGATAAGTTCGACCCCAAAGACGTCTTCTATCTACACTTCACGATGGACGACAACCCCTCTCTCTCCGAGGAGACGAGGGAGCGGTATAAGCGGATGTATCCAGAGGGGTCCGTCTGGTATGATCGCTACATCCTCGGCCAGAGAACCGTAGCCGAGGGCCGGATCTGGGATCTCTTCAGGCCAGAGGTCGGCGGCGGCTTCGTGGTGGACGCCCGAGACTGCCCCAAAGAGTTCATCGACTGGGTGTTTTCGGTCGATTACGGCACCTCGGACGCCTTCGCCGCTGGGCTCTATGGCCTGGCTCGCCACAATGACCGCCTGGGATGGTGGCTCGTCCGAGAGTTCTACTACGACCCGAAGGAGCACCGGGGCCGCCAGAAGGCCCCCACAGAGTACATCGAGGACTTGGTGCAGCTTTGCAGGTGGCGGGGCAATCCGATCTATCCTGATGGCATCTGCGACCCCTCGGCGGCGGCGTTCATCACAGAATGCCGGAGGTCGGGCCGGGGCGAGGTGGAGAACATCCGGGGGGCCGACAATAGCGTCAAAGACGGCATCCTCGACGTTGCCACCATGTTCAGCCAGGGATGGCTCAAGGTCTCTTCTGATTGCCCGAACGCTATAAAATATATCAATAATTATCGTTGGGATGAGAATAGTAAAGAGGAGAAGCCTTTGCATGATGGAAGCCATTTTCCAGACTCATTAAGATATGGATGTAGATATATGATTAGGGAGATGAGATAGATGAACACTGCATGTGATCACCCTAGAAAATATCTTGTGACGCAATCCGGCACAAGTTGCATAGCTGAATGGTATTGCCCCGACTGCAGGGCCAGGTTCCCCGTTGAGGGGCATCTCCACAGCATAGAGAGTGTTGGGGGATCGATCGGGGGAACGGGATGAAGTGCCTTTTCTGCGAGAAAGACGCCCCCGTGGTCGAGCGGTTCGTCCTGGAGAGCCTCGAAAACGGCACCGCCCACCGGGTCGTGGTCGAAAATCAGCCGATATGTGATGAGTGCCGGGTGGCTATCGGGAAGCGGGCGGCGGAGAACGACCGGATACGAAGGGGGCCGGAGAAGTAGATGCTCACGAATCTTGATTTTCTCGAATCCGGCCAGCCCTGGCCCCCGACCGACGAGGCCGCCCGGATCAAGGGGATGACCGAGAACATCGACATCTTCGACGGCGGGCGGGACTCCTTCCTCGTCATGAAGAACTGGATGGAGAAGGACCCCGAAGCCACCAAGAAGAAGCTGCACATCAAGGTCCCTCTCCCCGAGAAGGCCGTCGGCGTCGTCCTGAACGGCGTTTTGCCCGAGCTCAATCTCTCCCTCGCCTCCGAGGAGATGGACAAGGCTTTTCAGGCCTGGCTCAAGTCCGACAGGTTCGGCGTCACGCTGGAAGAGGCCGGGACCGATTGGTGCCGGTGCGGTGTCGGCGTCGTGAAGGTCTCCAGGTCTGGCGAGCGGGTCAAGGCCCGGGCGGTTCGGCCCGACTGCTGGATACCCGTCTGTTATCCCGACGATGACAGGGAGTTTCAGTATCACGTTCTTTTCAAAGAGTGGGCAGAAGATCCCGAAGGCGGATCAAAGATCAAGTGGCTCAAGGTTGAGATCCATTCAGAAACCGCCATCGAGTACCGGCTATACCAGATCGAGGAGTCTGGGAAGCTCGCCAGAAAGGATCTCTCCGAGAAGAATAACCTCTTCGAGGGCTACGACCTGGACGGCAACGATTCGCAGACGACTGCCGGTTGGTGCGTGTTCCCCATCTGGAACTCCAGGACGAGTGACAAGGCTTACGGCATCCCAGACGCTTCATTTTCCTCTGAGGCCCTGAGTCACGTCGAAAGCATGGAGCTCTCCTTCTCCCAGATGCGATTCATCCTAAGCCAGCACTCTAAGCCTGTTACGGTCGTCCACCCCGATGCCATAAAACGAGATCCTGACACCGATCGGGTGAAATTCGACCCCGAGAAGACACTCATCCACAAAGCCTACGAAATGTCGGCGAAAGACATGGTGGCTTACGTGGCGTCGCCTGTCGAGGCCATCGACCTCATCCTCCGAGAGATCAACGCCACTCTCCAGCTTTGGGTCAACTGCACCGAGATCTCCGCCCCTATGATGTCAGGGGTGGATGCGGCCAACGTGGCCAGTGGGCGGGCCTTGATGCTGGAACTCACCCCCACAATGGACCACCTCCGGCGGTTCCGGGCGGCCTTCTGGGATGCAATCCCTATGATCCTCGAAGCCGCAAGCCGTCTCGCCCTCGGCGACGTACCGACATTCGCCGCCGGCGACGTAAAGATGGACTGGGAGCTTTCGGTTGCATCCGATCCGACCGAGACCGCGCAGAGGCTAGAGATCCTGTGCCGATCCGGGATCTATTCGCCCCAGCAGGCTCACCGCGAGCTTTGGCTGTCTCAGGAAGACTCCGACCGGATCATGAAAGAGCTGGCCGCGAACGCTCCCACGGTACAGAACCCGGAAGAGGGGCCGCTCCAGCTCGAGGGGCTGCCTGGAACCGAGGAGGAGGAGGAGGAGCTATGATTTCGTTAGAAGAGCACAACAGCCAAATTATTTGGGATGCAGATTTCGAGACCAAGAACGCCCCCAATAATATCGCGTGCCCCAACTGCGGCACGGAGCTGGTAGATGTTGACAGAAAAATGATTTTAGCATCGAACCCTCCGCAATATGAGATAAAATGCCCGAATTGCGGATATCATGGTTATAGGTATCTATGATGATCGAACTCTACACTATGCCGAAATGTTCCGGCTGTGAAGCCGTGAAAAAGGCGCTCCTGGCCGAGAACATACCGTTCCAAGAGGTGAGGCTCGACGAGCTGCATTATGGGGCGTCGTCCGAGATCCTCGCAGACCTTCGCGTGTCCGGTTATTATGATCCGATCGAGGAGCTTATGTTCGCTCCGATCGTCCGGAATCCGACCACAGGCGACGCGATCCCGGCGTCGGTGCTCTGCGACGGGCGGGACATTGTGGCGGAGGTGACGAGGATATTATGACGACTTGTGAGGAGTTACTGGCCACGATCTATCCCGAGGGAATCCCTAGGGACCATTACCCCCGGCTGCCGCAAGTTATAGCGAAAGTCGATGAGCTGTTGCAGCTCGCCGGCTCAAATGATGTTGCGTCCAAGCCTATCGAAATTTCGGCGACGACTCAAAAGAAACTATCGAAGAAAACTAGAAATGGAAGGCCCAGCGGTCTCCCTGCGGACGGGGAAATAATCGAAGAAATAATGAAGAGGAAACGAGAGGGGCGATCAGCTAGGCAGATCCACGAATGGCTGAAAGACCAGGGCATAAGAACCAGCTACAAAACCCTCTCAGATCGCATTCGGGCCGAAGAGCAAAGGATATCAGAAGAGAGTAAAACCATTGAGGGGCTTCGCGAGAAGGGTGCCACCGTAACCGCCGGTCCCCCAAAGCCATCCACCAGGACCGAGGAGCTAAGGAAGATCGCAATAGCCACAGGAAATACGCGGGCCGTTGAGCCTCAAGCGCCTCTAAGGGGTCGAGAGGTCAGAGGCGACGAAGAGGTAATGGAGAGGTACGGTATCGGCCCCGATGGGTTGGACCTATCCGATGTCGATATGGGGGTCGAAGTTGCGGACTGAAGCCCAAATCCAGAAGCTCACCGACGCCCAGGCCAGGGCCCTCATCCAGCTCTACGAGCGGGGCGAGGCCCGGATTGAAAAGCAGATCAACCAGGCATTGCTTAGAGGCTCAGATCCGGCCTATCTCCAGCAGGTGAAAGCAAACATCACCACGGCCCGCAAAGAGCTTCTAGCTGGCTCCAGGACATGGTGTCAGGATGTCGTGCCGTACCTCTACTCGGAGGGCATGGCTTACGCCGACGGGATGGCGTTTTCGACGCATCTGGCGAAGGGTTTTGCCACTGTACACCAACAGGCGGCTTTTGCGCTCGCCGAATCGATGCGGACCCGGACGGTCTACATGGATACCGTGATAGGCCGGAGGGTGGACGACCTCTTTCGAGCTCTCCAGCTCGAGGCTGCTGAGGGCACGGTCCTGGGATTCGAATCGACGAAACAGTCAGCGAAGGCCATGCGGGAAGAGCTGGCGAAAAGAGGGATCACGGGCTTCGTGGACAAGGCCGGGCGGCAGTGGTCGATGTCTACGTATACGCAGATGGCTGTACATGATTGTACAATGAATAGTTTTCGAGAAGGTACTCGGCTCAGGCTGCTTGAGCATGGATATGACTTGGTTGTATTTTCTTCACACTCAAAGGCATGCCCTTCATGCCAGAGATGGGAGGGTGTCACGGTATCCCTCACCGGAAACACTCCAGGATATCCAACGTTGGCCGAAGTCAGGTCTGGTGGCGGGCATATGCTGGGGCCGAATTGCAGGCACATCTACACGCTAAGCCCCGACGAGATGGCGAGGCAGGCTTAGGCGTCGTCGATGTACAGCCCGGCGGCGTCATCGATGTACAGCCCGGTGGCGTCATCGGCCGTCATGTATTGAGATGGGACGTATTGGAGCGACGGCGATTCATGCGACATTTCGAGCTTTGGCCTGGTCCGGTAGGCTCCAACAATCCACCACCAATCTCGCCAAATGTGGCGTAGCACTATTCTCATCCTCGCGGCCTCCTCATATTATGCCCCATGAATTCACAGGCTGAAGACCTGCTCGTATAATAGCGTGCCCCTGATTGATTTTATCGATGGCCTCTTGCGGGGTTCGACACCCCAAGACGCTATGAAGGGGGAGGCCATCACAGGCGGCGGATCAGAGGAGGTCGGGCCGGGGAAGGAGGTTGAAACCCGGCCCGAAATGGCAGTAGATCAGTGAGAGTTGGTGGTGGAGTCCAGGCCACCACCATAGCGATGTTAGTTCGTAGGCGTGTCAAGCCTTATCCTGACGGTACTGTCAGGATAAGCTAAATATCTTTCGGTCCTGCATCCACGAGGTAATATACGTAGCGATCTTGATGCTTGTAGCGCTCCGGAAAGTAGCTTATCAGGCCTGATATCCGCAGCCGATGGCACTGATGCTGTGCGCTTTGGGGCGGGCAGCCCATCAGGTATGCAAGTTCTTGGACCGTTAGCTCTCCCCACTCTCGGAGAAGATCTATAACTTCGATCTGAGTCGTCTCATCCATCTCCCAGAGCATAGAGGGCCTTTGGGCCGCCAAACTCTCCTTCTCGGCGAGGTATCCAGCCGGCCCGGACGACGAGCTTGTTCCGCATCGCGTTCTGGAGGTTGGCCTGGACGGTCTTGAGGTGGCCGTTGAGGCTGTCTCGGATTTCGAAAGCCGTCATGGGCCTGCCTTCTTCTCGCAAGACTGCGATCACCTCCTCCTGGCTCACGGCATCGCCCCATCGAGAGCCGGATATGCCCCACTCTGAGCCTGCCAATACCAGAGTGCAACGGCGGCTTTGTTGCGCTCGAAAGCTCTCCAGTCGTCGATGCGCTTGATCCGCCCGAGGAGGCCCCGGTTCGTCCCTGGGAACCGGGGCATCAGAGCCCCTCCATGATGAGGCATAGGCCTATCAGGCAAGCCGAAAGAAAGAGAGTCCATGCGATCAGGTAGGCATTCCCAGCTGGCATCAGGCCCACCTCGCCAGTGCCGGGGAGATCAGGATCAGGCCGGGCTCGACGCCGAGACGAGCCGCCAAGGGCTCCACGCGAGCCCGCATGTAACTCTCGTCACCGAGGGCCATATCTAGGCCGCGCCCGCGGAGGGACCAGCCACGCTGCACCTCGTCGATTTCGATAGCGGATACCGGCTCAACTGGCTCGCGGGATGTACCGCAGACACCGAAGTCGGAAAGGTTCATTCCGACCCCCTCCCGAAGAGGCCGGCCACATATCCGGCCGCGAGCTTGTTGCCATTCCAGAGGATATTAGTATTGTGATATGTGTTGCCCACCCGGAGAACGGGGGCCTCCATCACAAAGACGCCCTCACATCGGAGATCGGTCAATACCTCTGATGAGCTCATATCCTGTTCGTCGAAATCGACCCCCAGCTGGGTCAAGTATGCCGCCAGTTCGCGGCATCTGGGGCAGTTCGGGGTCTTGTATATCGTTGTGGTCAATTTGTCCATCTTCATCGTCTCCTTTGCTCCAGCATACCTATCGCCATCACTGCTTTGTCCTGTGGCCAGTTCTGATCTTTCATCAGGGCTTTCACGGTGGGGAGTTGACCTCCCCCCAGGTCCAGATAATAGGGGATGCTCAGCCCGAATACCCTGTCGGTTTCTGTAGCTTTCTGGGGCTTTCTGGTGGTTTTAGGGGAGGTTTCTGTAGTGCCAATCGATAGCGGGCTCGGGGTTTCTGTAGTTTCTGTAGCATTTTGGGAAATGGGGGAAGGGAGGGTATGTATACCCACATACTGGGGAAGTGGCCCCTCTGTATCTTCTTCTCTCTTCTTATTAACTACAGAAACTACAGAACCCTTCTTCTTGTTATCGTTTTTATCTACAGAAGCCTCTACAGAACCCTTTACAGAACGTACAGAATCCTCTTCCCCGATGACGATCGGGGACTCGTATCCTTTCAGCTTGAAGCTCGGGTCGAGGTAGTAGACGAACTCGGTAATGGTCTTCCGCTTCGTATCCCGGCGCGTTTCTGTGTCATAGTCGTAGGTCCAGGAGTCGGAGACTTGCTCTCTTGAGATGGGGGCTTTACTCATCAAGCCGTGGCGCTTCTGCTCGCCCTTTCCCCTTCCGTTTAGGATCTCGTAGACCCGTTGATATGTCAGCTTGGTTAGTCTTATCAGGTCTCCCATAGTGGCTTTGTTCCCATTATCTATGAAGGCCTTGAGGACCTTCGTCTCCGCCGAAGTAAATTTCACATCGGAGTGGCCTTCCGTGGCGTCGAAGATACTCTTCGCGTCCCTGAAGTCGTCCACAGTGGCGAGTATCCGCCCCAGGTCGTCCTTGTCTCTGACCCGGTGCCGGTAGGCGGCGAGTGATTTGGTGAGGTCAGAAATAACGTTGTAGCTCCTCACGTCCATCCCGGCGATGGTAACAAGCCTTGTAGCGAAGGGTATTATCACATCGAGCGGCTCCTCGTCTAGGATCTCAAAAATAGCCCTACAGACTGCCGTCTTTCGATCCTCTTCGGTGGGGTCGAATAGCTCCCCGGCGTCCTTTCGCTGCCTAAACTTGATGACCTCGGCCTTGTGCTCCGGCGACGAGTCTGCGTCTATGGACCACAGGCGACTCCTGAGTTGTTCGTCCTGGTGACGATCGACGCTCGTCGTGTAAAATGCCATCCTGGGCTTGGTGCGAAATGTCCTAACCCCCTTCCCCTCCGGTGTGTCGACCACAGAGCGATGAGTTGCCCCCGTCTGGAACCCTGTTGTGCATCTCTTCTGGACGGCTCCGAAGGCTTCTGTATACGTTATGTCGTCGATGCTCACCGCTGCCCCCGGTGGCGCGTTCTCGGCGTTGTAGAAGAGGACCATATTAGACATCGACCCGCTCATAACCAGCCTGGGGGGGAGGAGGTCGGTCGCCGTCTCTACTGCGTGACTCTTCCCGGCCTCTCGGGGACCGTTTACCTGTATGTGGATTCCTTCGGTGCTACTGCATCTCTGGGCCCCGAACCCGCCCAGAAGAGCTTTACCGACCCGCTCGTCTCCTAGGTGGCGGCTCTGCCATGTTTCGTACAGGTATTCGAAGGCTCTTCCTGCTGAGACTATCTTCTCGGCCTCGGCGAGTACATCCTCGGGGATCTCTTCGGGCTCGTCTCTGCACGCCTCGCATGTCGAGGCGATCCTCTTCGCTTCCGCGTCGAGGATAGACCGGAGGGTCGAGGACTTGACCGCCTCGGCCTTCCGGAGGTCGACTTCCAGACGATCGTATGTTATCGGCGATCGCTTCCGGAGGTCGATCAATCGCTTGAGAATCCCGGGGTCATGTAGCGCCTTTTCGGGATCCTCTTCGATCTTATCTTTGAGGTCCTCCAGCGAGCCCTCGGTCTCCCCGGCGGCCTCTTCTGCATTATTGCCCCTGATCTTCCGGAGGGTCACTTCCTGGTAGTGCTCCCCCTCCTCTGACCACTTCCCGATCTTCGAGACGTGGGTCATGACCCAGTTGATTTGAGGGTCGGTGAATCCACCGGCGGTGAGCTTCCCCACAAGCCCAAACTCGGCTTTGGATCTGTCTTTGCCGTGCCGTTTCTTCGCCTCGTCGGTCCAGTTGAGGAGATCCAGGAGGACCGTATCGGCCTCTGAAAGGGCGTCGAGCTTCGCCTTCACAAAGTCGACGTCCACCTCACCGGCGTCCTCCGGTGGTTCCGGCTCGGTTTCCTCGGTTGTGGGGGGCGAGTTGAACTTCTTGGTCCATTCCCGGAGGGCGTCGGGGTCGGGTGTCAACCCTTGGATGAACTCCAGGAGCTTCGTATCCTCATCTCTTGTGGGGATGTCGTAAATCGCTTCCCGGACGTGGTTTTTTCGCCCTTCGGCCGCATCTTCGAGCTTCGAGTTCCAGGTCCCCAAAACCCCACAGACTCTTGGAGGATCAAAAGTCGTCGTGTCGACGTCGACGTTGGCCTCCCTTCTGACCACCTTCAGGAAGGCGGCGACCTTCGCTATGAACTCAGGAGTTGGTGGGGTGGGAGGAATAGGCAGCAGCAGCCCCGCCCCGTTCCCGCTCTTGAAGGCTAGGCCCGGTTTGAACGTGTGCTCCGATAACCACTTCTGGACTGTGGGGAGTTGCGCCAACGCAAACCCGCGCTCCTTTTCGGTGGCCGCGAAGTCCTTCTTATCATCTGGTTTTTTCGCGTCGACGTCGATAAAAATGTTGGTGACGGCTTCGACGTCGTCGAAGTCGTGGAACTTTTTTGAGTCTCTCTTGAGGCGGTTGACGTTCACCCACAATTGCCGCTTCCCGTTCCTCAGCTTGATGTAGTCGACGGCTTTGTTTGCGGTGATCAGGTCGAAATGGGCTTCCTGTGCGCCCTTCTTACCAGTCTGCACCGACTTAATAGCAAACCGTTCGTGGCCGAGAAACTTAACGAATTGAGTTAAATGCGCTTCGGCGGCGCTCCTCGTGTCCTCGAAGTCTGGACCGCTGGATTTATAAGCTACATGGTACATATTGTACATAACTGAATCACCTGGCGGTGTTCGGTTGGTTCTCGTCGCGGCTCGGAGTGTGGCATCCAGTGCCGCTACTACTCATTCTCAACAGTCTCCTCGTCGTCTTGAAGATCTTCGAGCCGCGGAACATCACGCGCCCCCGGCCCGCGCCTCTTCCGCCACCAGGTTCTCGGCGGCGATCTGCAAAAAGTGGCTCCGGCTTCGATACTTCGATGTTGCCTCCACTATTGAATCGATCTCATTCAATAACGGATCAGGTATGTTGATACAAGGGTTTGCCATGGATAGCTAATTACGCTGATAGCATAAATAGATAACGGCAGAAAAGAGAATCAGGTGCGCGCCCCCGGTGGCGTTTCCGAGGGCGCTAAGGAGGCATCTCGTGGCACTACTTCATCATTATGAAACTCGGTGGCGGCCCTTTACGGCTTAGGAAATGGTAGCACGGATAAGATGAGAGCCGCCACGCGAGTAAGGCCCGGTATCGGCGCGACTTCAAGACGGAAGGGGGTTGGGCTTCCTAGGACTCTACCGCGCCGCGAGCATATCATAAGAGGCGTCGATGATATTTAAGCTTGTTGGTTGCCTATCTGCCAGCAAGCTTAAATACTATCAAATCCTAGTAGCTAGCATGGTGCAAGGAATTAAGGTCATGACTCTTCGCTTCACTGAAGAGGACCATAAGAAGCTGACTGAGAAAAAGGGGTCGCTGACATGGGAAGAATTTGTGATTAAGTCGTGTCTTTTAGAGGAGGTCGATTGAAATGGTATCTGAGGAAACGTTCGCAAGGAGCCTGGATGCGATCCATGCGCGACAGGATGAGATCAAGACCGAGAGGCCGGATGACTACTTTGAGACGCAAGAATGGAAGCGCCTAGACTTCGAGGCGCAGGCCATCAGTGCGCGGGCGGGGTGGTGAGGATGCCCCTCTATGACGTCATCGTCCAAATCGACGCCGCCGGAACGGAGATCGCCCACCGATGCGAAGCCGACGACGTGCCCTCCGCCTGGAATCGGGCCATCCTGGAGAGGGGCCTACATGGAAAGCGCGGATTCGTCATCCGCATCGAAGAGGTGAAAGTCGTAACGCTGGACGACGGGGCGACACTGCGCCTATAGTTCTGGAGTTCAACAGATCGCCTCGCATCTGAGGACTATAAACTCTATTAAACAGGCTTTTATCTCGATAAAATTATAGTGCGATTTTCGGCCCTCTACGCAATGGTTTCATGCGTATGTTTGCAATTTATAAAAATGGTATAAAAATAGGCGCGATAACCTACATCGCACTCATTTCTGATTCTTCTCATTAAAGAGATATGTCCTGATATCAACTACGTCGTTCCCTATTTTTTTGGCTTGTATATCATGGGTAGTGAGGCGATCACATAATTGGGTCATGACTGATTCATGTGCTTCAAGCTGTTGATTGATTACGTTTGTGGCCCAATAGACAAGATACAATGCGATCCCGGCTGCAAGCCCAAATTGTCCAACTGTAGTTAGGAGTTCAATATCGCTCAATTTCTCTCACCCCAAACTTACCTCTTCTTGAAGCCCGATGCCAGAAGTGTTCAAATCTCATATCAGCGTCTCCCGAGCTTGATCGCCGTGCCTTCGGCTGCCCTCATTTTGGCGTCTTGGTGGGCCACCTCGGACCGGCCAAACTTCGACAGGGCTT
>Ga0334889_1004457_pt1 | contig 12563 bp, 6 predicted proteins | sample GraSluR1_MG_2_FD_207222 | JGI IMG/M metagenome (GOLD analysis project Ga0334889, IMG submission 207222) | Sludge microbial communities from methane-producing bioreactor in Wageningen University, Netherlands - Granular Sludge_8_08-R1 | ecosystem: Engineered > Bioreactor > Anaerobic > Unclassified ... | reverse complement strand
GTTATAGGTTCCGCCTTCCACCGTGACCGGCTTGGGTGCGGCGGCGGCGTAGTTTTGCAGCAGCAGCCCGCAAGCACCGGATCCGCTGTTGTTGTTGGCGCCGCCGTCGGTTAATTTTACGGTCACGGGACCGTAAGAAAATGTGAGCAGCCCACCATCGGTGTTATCGTTAAAAGCGCCGCCATTCACCGTGATGGCAGCAGATGAGGCTGAGTTCATGATGGCAAGTTCTACACCATAGCCACCAGTGTTGCCGCTGGCATACACGGAATTTGCCACTATACTACCGCTGGTGGTGACCAGCAGACCGGCTTCGCTGGCGGTGTTGCCATCAAAGCCATTACCACCGCCTGCCGAACTGAGCAGGCTGATCCCGGCTGTGGCTCCGGTCTCATAATTATCCAGAAATGCCCCATGCACGGCATTGGTATTACCGGAGGCGCTCGAGTCCTTCCACGTGATGGCACCCAGGCTGATGACGGTGACGCCGCTGCCGGTGTTGGAACTGAATCCGGATGAAGTGATGGTGACCGGGCTTTTGGTGGGCGAGTGGCTGTTGTTGATATAGGCCCCCTCGCTGGAGGTGGCGCCGTCGCCGTTTGATTGAACCCACACTTTTGTGATGGTTATGCTGCCCTTGGCGTCCTTGATGTAAAGACCGGTCACATCGCCAAACGCATCGCTGGTGGCATTTCTTTCAAATGGGGTCTTGGTGATGGTGATATTGCCGCTGCCGGGGTTCTGGCAGGCGCCGCCGCTGTAATCGCAGGTGTCCAGGTAGGCACCGTAGCCCAGGTTGCCGTCTACGCGCACATTGGTCAGGTTGACATTGCCATTCACCTCGGCATATAACCCTGAAGAATGGTTGCCCAGGAGATGTACATTTTCAAAAGTGAGGTTTCCGGTGTGTGTGGAGGTGTACCAGAAGCCGTCATCATCCGCGTCCGACAGATCATTGTAGTTAAACACGCTGTTCTTCACGGTGACGCCGGCAGTGTGAATGGAAGCTCCGTCGGACTGGTTGTAAGCCGCAGTCACACCGGTCAGAGTCGCCAGGGCATTGGAATAAATAACCAAGCCTTCCTGCCCGTTGTTCTTAAACGCGCTGTTGATGACCGTGACCTTGCCCTTTATCTCTGTGCCGCTGCCAATTTCGGCGCCTTCGGCTTTGTTGTCATGGCTCACCACCCCGGTCAGGTTGATGCTGCCTGTGTGGCCATAAATCTCCAACCCCATCCCGTTTGCGCCGCTGTTTTCAATATCCAGGTATGACAGGTTAAGCGTTCCCTTGTTATTTTCAAAATAAACAATGGCATCGGACGCAAACGAACCGGTTATGCGCAATCCAAGTAAGGTAAAATCAGCGGTCTGATCTTCGATATCAATCATGGCATTCACGGTCGGCCAGGTGGAGGAATCATACGGGTCAAAGCTGTCGCCCGGGGCGCGTTCCGAAGCGTAGTAATCGGTGAATACAATACCGGTCAGTTTGTTCACCCCATACACCTGAACCATATTGGAAGGTTCGGCGTTGTAAGTGCCGAATTCCACATAGATGAAACCCGTGCCTTTGAGTGTGACAAAATCATCCACCGCCGCCTGGATGGTGCCGTAGCCGCCGTGTTTGGTGTGCGAGGCATCGTAGAAATAGGGATCGGCCGAACCATCCCCGGCGCACACTTCAACCGGCGCTTCAACGGGCGCCTCCACCACCGGCTGTGCGGTTGTTTCCTGTTCGGCAGGCAAGGCTTCCGCCATTTCAGCTTCCACCGGCTCAGCCGGTGAATCGTCAGCAGGACCGGCTGCGGCAGGTTCGACCGTTTCGGCTTCAACGGGCGGCGCATCCGCCGCAGGCGCTTCCCCTTCTGCAAAGGCAGGGGTGGTTAGCGCCAGGGCAGCAAAAACCACCAGTGCCAGGACACATGAAAACGAGATTTTTTTAAATGGAAATTTCATTACAGTCCTCCTGTGGTACAGCTTATAGGGACCCGATGAACAACTGCGTCCGGGACGGCTGACGCGGCAATGCAACCGGAATGGAGGATGAGCGGTAAAGCGCAATGAAATGGACTGTGTAAAACTTGGAAAATGTGTGTGCGATATCGGGTTTAAATGAAAAACCGGCTGACAGCCGGTTTCGCCGTTGTGCTCCCCGGGCGTTACGCCCCCTGCGGGGACAGGCGACCACATGCCGCGTCCGGATCATCGCATCTAGTTAACATTAATCAAAAGAGGGTATGAACAACGCTAAACATTTCCCTCCTGTGATTCGATTATAGGGAGAATCAGGTTACATTACAAGCATGGTAATTAAAGAAACAGACCTCACAGGGTCAAAACCTGTGAGGTCTGTTGCAATCAACATTAGCGCCGTTTGCCCGGCAGCATGCGCCGGATCTCCAGCGCCGCCAGCACAAGGACGCCAGCCACCGAAACAACCAGCACCGGCATCACCCAGGGTTCTCGCTGCACCGGGTAGGCGGTGACGCCGCCAGAGGGCGTGGCCCCTGCCGCCGGGGTTTTCTCCAACTCCCAGGGCGGGGTCAAGTCACCCGCGGCGGTTTCACCGGCGGCCGCGGCGAAGTTCTCCACAACCATCCGGCTGCCCTGCACGATGGCAAAATTGCCCTGCGCCAGGGTTTGCTCCTGCGCGCCGCTTTGCAGTGCAGCCGCCGCGCTGCGCAAACCCTCATCGCTGTTACCCATCACCAGATAGGCTGTTGCGCCGTCCAGCGGGGCCATTTCCAAAAAGCCGAGCAGGGTGTTTTCGGTCAGGTTATATTCCACACGGAAGGCATCGCCGGCGGGCAGGTCGCTGCCGGCTGCAAACGGCACGGGCAGCACGGCTTTCAACTGCTCCAGCACAGCCAGTTGACTGGGCCGCCCCACAACCAGCAGGTTCTTGCCCTGCCAGGCAGCCGGGTCGGCGTTTTCGGCAAACAGCAGCGCAGGGCTGCTGAGTCGCCCGGCGGTGTGTGCGCCCAGGTTGAACAACAGGTTGGCCGCCACGTCCCAGGCAGCCGGGTCGGCGGCAGGCAGCGCCACCAGCGTGCTGGCCAGTTCGTTATCATTGACCAGCGGCAGCGGATAGGCGCCCAGGTTATCCAGCGATTCGCTGCTGATGGGCAGGCTGGTCTTGGGCAGATACAGGTTGGTGGTGGGGAAGATGGTCACCCACAGGCTGCCGCGGCGCGGATCGGCGCACACATCTCGCGGAACCAGGTCAACCTGGAAATCAAGCTGGTTGACGCCTGTGCGCAGCGCGGTGGGCGGCAAAATCATGCGCACGCTGCTCACGCCGGCGGTGGTGTCGCTGAGGCGCACACTGCCCACCGCCACATCATTGACGCGCACCACAATGCCCGAACGCAGATAGTCGATCAACTGCGAGTGGTTAAAAACCAGTTCCAGGTAGGCATCAGCGCCCACTGAAATTCCGGCGGGTAATTCAAAATTCACCTGGCGGGTGTGCGCGCCGAATTCCGAGAAGGTCAATTCTTTCTGACCCAGGCCGGCCAGGGTCTGTTGATTAACATAGCCAGCCGGAGTTGTTTGCGCGCGCACATCGCGCACAATGGCAGCGTCACCCTGCGCATTGGTAATCAGTTCGCCGCTGCCCAGCGCCAGGGCAGCTTTGAGCACCGCCGCATCGCTGGCGCCCGCCACGGCCAGCACGGCGCGCGCCGGGTTCCACGGCGAAACCGCCATTTGCAGGGTTCCGTCACTTTCGCCGGGTTGTTCGGCCGCGGATGCGCTCAACGGCAGGTTCACTTCTAATAACGCGAAACTTTCATTTTTTCCAACAAAAATCAAGTGCGCCTCATCGCGGCGATTTTGCGTCAATTGGCTGGCTGGAATCAGTTTCAAATCCAATCTGCCGCCGGTCAGGCGTCCCAGCGCCGCAGCCAGAGACAGGGCTGCCTGCAATTCAGTCGCGCCGGGTTTATCCGGCGTCACCAGGTACACCGCCGCAGCCGACTGGTTATACTGCGCCAGCGGGCGCGGGAAATCTGCCAGGTTCAGCGGCAGGCTGACAACCTGGTGCGGCAGCACAAATTGCGAGGTGTTGGCCAGCAGCAGGCTGGTGGCCAGGTTGAAGTCGCACGAGGCACTGGCGTCCCATTGAATCACCAGGCGGTGCAGGCCGCTTAAGGGATCGGGCTGCAGAGCTTCAGGGGGCAGCGGCAGCGTCACCTTTTGCTGGCCGTTGTCTTGCAGCATGGTTTTGGGCAGCGCCACATCGTTCAAGGCCACATCCAGCGCGCCGGCCACCACGCCGCCCAGGTCGCGCTGTTCCTGTCCCACCAGCAGGTTGGAGAAGAAAGCGGTCAGGTCAAGCTGCAATTCAGCTCCCGGCAGCAGTTTCCAGTCTGCCGGCAGCGTAAATTCCAGCGCAAAACTGTCGTAGGGTCCCTGCAGGTTGCGCTCACGGGCCATGCCCAGGTCTTTGAGGGACAGCGCGTCGCCTTTGTCCGCTTCAGTGTTGGTTGTTGGAATTTCCTGGTCAGCGGGTGTGGGGGTGTCAGCCTGGGGCAGAGCCGCCGCCGCAACCGGGGCGGTGATCAAGCCCGCCAGGCACATCCAGATTCCGGTAATCAGCATGACTTTGCGGATCATTGCGCACCTCCTTCCAACTGCTGCTCATGGCACACAGTGGCATGGTCGCCCTCCAGCGAACGACGCAAAGCCCGTTCAGCCTGCTCAACCAACTGGCTGGGCGTTTCATTTAACTGGTGGGTGGCTAACCCGGCGCCGGGAGCAAGGCGCAGCGGTTCGCGCGCCGTCTCAATCGAAAGCGGTTCGCTCAGCACCTTGCGAATGCGCTCAATGGTCTGTATGGCAGGCTGCTGCGGTGTGGAAGGCAGCAGCAGGGCAAAACTGAGTTCACCCCAGCGCCCCACCATGTCATTGCCGCGCAACAGATTACGCAGCATGGCAGCCACCTGGCGCATCAGGTCAGCCTGCACCACAGGCGGCAGTGCACCCATCAAATCTTGCAAGCCCTCCAGTTCAATCAGTCCCAGCGATACCGGCGCATCGGGGTTGCGCAGTAACTCTTCCTCTAACAAGCGTTTCAGGTGGCGCTGGGTAAACGCCCCGGACTGCTGGTCGGTGTTCATGCGTTCGCGCAGCGCTTCCAGCGGCGCGCGCATGGTTTCACCCAGCACCGCCAGCACAATGCCAATGCCCAGGCCAATGGCCGCCGCGATGCCGCCTTCACGCAGCGGCTGCGGAACAAAGGGCTTGCCCGGCGCTTGCGCCTGATCGAGAAATGACAGGGTATAAACCTGGTACAGGCCGTTGATGTAGTTCAACCCGTTTTGCCCCATGTTGTTGGCCAGTAAAGCCGCCACCTGCGGATCAGGTCCCTCAACCGATAGCACCAGGATATTCGAATCGGGTTGTACGGTGGCTTTTGGGACAAACCGGCTGATCGCCAGCGCATCCATGTTCAAGTTCCGGGCGGTTTCCACATACACCCGGTTGCTCTGCAAAATGTCGGCATAGGTGGAGCTGATGGTGCGTTTATCCAGCGTGTCGAGGCTGGTGAACATGTCGCGGTTGCTGGTCAGGTCGGCATTGGGCGAAATGACAAAGGTCGCCGTGGCGCGGTATAACGGCGTGGTGCTGTTGGATATGATCAACGCGATGGACCATGCCAGCAGGGTGATGATGAGAATGAACCGCCACGCCTTCTGAATCGTTCGGAAGAAGTGTCTTAGTGCCACATGCGCCTCCTTGGGTCTGCCTGCCCGCCACACAGTTGGTAATCATCCCTCCAACCGTGGAAGCCAGGATTGAAAAAATTATACACTTTTTTACACATCGCTCCTCCTTTCTCATCCCGCTCAGAACAGCGGGTCGGCAATCACAAAAAGGCGCCCCCATTCACTGTTGTTATCGCGATTAATGCAGGTTTGAAATGTCAGGTGAAGGGGGCCGGTATAGACGCGGTTAAACAGGGCGGTTGAATTCATGGTTTCGCCACTGGACAGATCCACAAAATCGCTGTACGGGCTGTTGGGGCTTAACGCCTGATATTGTTGAATCTCGCGCACCTCGTATTCATCCACCGATCCGTCGCCGTAAATCAATTGCACAATGTCGCCTGGCCGCAATTGAAAAAACAGGTCTCCGGAAAGATAGTTGTGCGCCAGAAGCCCGATGTTGCCCGCCACCGTGAACGCCAGCAAAAACTGGGTAGCCGTGCCGTCCACCGTGGAAACAAAGGCAGGATTGTTGGCGGGCTGCTGCAAAACGCGCAGCGCCAGCACATTGTCCACATACACCCCCACCACCTGGTCGGGATTATCATTTTTGACCGCATCGACAAAGCGGTCAAAGAAAGGTTTTTCACGCGGGGTTTCGCTGGGCTGGGGAATGGTTGCGGTAGGCAGTTCAACCACCGCGGTGGGCGGGGGCTCCGCCTGCGCCGTTTCAGGCGGAGCGGATATGGCGCCGGTGGGAATGAACGGGTTCTCTTCAGAAGGCAGCAGCGGAGCTTCGGTGAACACAGGCGGCGCGGGTTCGACAGCAGGCGCACAAGAACACGCCGCCAGCATCGCAATCAATGCAGCGGCCAACAGCGCGCCAGGCATTTTGCTCCAATCGATCATAACCCTCTTCGCGCTGCCATCACCCGGCAGCCTGCACAAAAAAGTTCCCGGCATCCCACCCGGCCGGAAACTTTGCAGTGCAAGAAATCACTCCAACCCCACGCGGCTGGAACCGTATGTAGGACGAATCGCAGCCTGTTGAAGCAGGCTGTTTCCCTAATCATACAGGATAATCACATCACGGGATATGAAGGGAGTGTAAAAAATATCGATGGAATTGTTTTTTGTAGTTGCGGTACGCAAACCGTCTTCGCCCTGTCCTCCACCACAGGTGTTCTTCACAATCCTAAAAGCAGAGGAAAACTCCTCTCCCAGGGGGAGAGGTTGGGTGAGGGGTTACAGCTAAAATCCGCCCCGCAGAACTTTGCGGGGCGGCATTCATGCATATCTTTTAGCGTCCTTCGGTTGCCAGGGCACGCGCTTTGGCGACAATATCTTCCACCTGCGGCACGCTGGAACGCTCCAGGATGCGGTTGTAGGGGATGGGAATGTCGCGCCCGGCCAGGCGGGCAATGGGCGCATCCAGGCGGTCAAAAGCCGGGCTGTCGCCGATCACGGCGCACACCTCGGCGCCGAAGCCGCCGGTTTTGGGCGCTTCATACAGCACCAGCACCCGCCCGGTTTTGCTGACCGAGTTCAAAATGGTTTCCTCGTCCAGCGGTTTGAGCGTGCGCAAATCGATCACTTCCACATCGATGCCCTCTTTGGCCAGTTCTTCCGCGGCTTCCAGGGCGCGCAGGGTCATGATCGAATAAGTGACTATGGTCAGGTCTTTGCCCTGGCGTTTCACCTCGGCCTTGCCCAGCGGAATGGTGTAATACTCCTCGGGCACCTGCCCTTTCGTGCGGTAGAGCACCTTGTGTTCCAGGAACAGCACCGGGTTGTTATCGCGGATGGAAGCGGTCAACAGTCCTTTGGCGTCGTAGGGCGTGGCAGGCGCCACCACCTTGATGCCCGGCGTGGCCACAAACCACGACTCGAGGCACTGGCTGTGCTGCGCCGCCGAGCCGGTGCCCACGCCGGTTGGGGCGCGCACCACCATGGGCACGCTCACCTTGCCGCCCAGCATGAAGCGCGCCTTGGCGGCGGTGTTGACCAACACCGTCATAGCCACGGTGATAAAGTCCAAAAACATCAACTCCATCACCGGGCGCATGCCCATCATGGCCGAGCCGGTGGCCGCGCCGGCTATGGCCGCCTCGGAGATGGGGGTGTCGCGCACACGTTTTTCACCAAACTCTTCAAGCATGCCTTTGGTCACACCAAACGCGCCGCCGTGCACGCCAATATCTTCGCCCAGGATAAACACGCTGGGGTCGCGGCGCATTTCCTGCTGCAGGGCTTCGCGAATGGCTTCTGAATACATGATTTCGCGGTTATTGTTGTCAGTGCTCATGGGGCATATACCTCTGCTTCCAGGTTTTCTTGGGAGGGTTCAGGGAACTGGAGGGCTTTTTCGGAAGCGTCTTGAATGGTTGTGAGCGCCTTCTGGTCAATGGCAGCCACCTCATCGGCGGTGGCCAGTTTAGCTTCCACCAGGGTTTCGGCAAATCGTTTAATCGGATCAAGCTGCTTCCAGGCGTCCATCTCCTCCGCAGTGCGGTACAGGTTGCGGTCGCTCTTCGAGTGACCGCGCCAGCGGTAGGCCAGGTTGTCCACCAGGCTGGGACCCTCGCCCTTGCGGGCGCGCTCGACAGCTTTGGAAACGTGGTAGTAAACCGAGAGCACATCATTGCCGTCAGTGGTCACGCCGGGTATGCCGTAGGAGGCCGCGCGTTCGGAGACATGCTTCACGTTCATCGAGCGGTCGGTGGACATGGACAACCCGTACTGGTTGTTGTCGCACACGAACACCACCGGCAGCTTCCACACCGAAGCCAGGTTGAGCGCCTCGTGGAACTCGCCTTCGTTGGTGGCGCCGTCGCCGAAGAAGCACAGCAGCACGTCGTCTTTACCCTGCATTTGCAGCGCCAGGGCAATGCCCGCGCCGGTGGCTGTGCTGGAGCCCACGATGCCGGTGGCGCCCAGGTTGCGTCCTTCAATGTCGGCAATGTGCATCGAGCCGCCGCGTCCGCGGCAGTAGCCTGGCTCTTTGCCCATGAACTCGGCCATCATCAGCACAATGTCGGCGCCTTTGGCAATGGTGTGCCCGTGCCCGCGGTGGTGGTGAATGATGTAGTCGGTGGGGCGCAGCGCCGCAATGCTGCCGATGGACGAGCCTTCCATGCCGATGGAAAGGTGCATGGTGCCGTGCAGCAGGCCGCGAATGTACAGCGCCTCGGCGTTCTCTTCAAAGTAGCGCGAGAGGTACATCTTTTCCAGCATATCCAATAATTTTTCGCGGGGGATTTCTTTCAATAAACGACGTTTAATCCGGTCATCCAGGCGCAGCTTCTGCCGCACCTCATCAATAGGAATAGGCATCTTTACTCTCCGTGCAGTTCATATAATAATGAAATAAGAGGGCGCAGTGCGCCGTCGTTAACCTTATCACCAAAGTTCATACGGGGCGGGTGTCAAACATCATGGAATTGGAGATATAAATGTATAAAATCTTTTGTAGGGGTCGGTCTTGCGCCGACCCGGGCGACTGATGGCAAGCTTGTGGGCAAGCGCAAGGCTTGCCCCTACCGTCGTTTTACCTAACCATTGACGTGATTTTTGGGCATAAATATCACTAGGTATACTTGACCAGTCAATCGTATAATCCATAATAGTTTACCCTTCTTCCGCAGGGATTTAATCTTAAGCGTCAAAGGATCATGTTATGGCCGATTTTCGGATTACGAAACACCCCATCCTGCCCATCCCCGAACGAAAAGAAATCACTTTCTTCTGGAAAGACCAGGAACTGACCGCCTTTGAAGACGAAACCATCGCCTCAGCCCTGTTTGCCCACGGCATCCGCATCTTCGGGCATCACCACAAAGATGATGCGCCGCAGGGCATTTTTTGCGCCAACGGGCAGTGCTCGCAGTGCATGGTGCTGGCCGACGGTCTGCCGCTCAAATCGTGCGCCGAGCTGGTGAAACCCGGCATGCACGTGCTGCCCGCCGACGGGCTGCCCAAGCTGCCCGACACCGACCATGTGCCCGACATGGGCGAAGTGATGGAGATGGACGTGCCGGTGCTGATCATCGGCGGCGGCCCGGCCGGGCTTTCGGCTGCCATTGAGCTGGGCAAGCTGGGCATTCAAACCCTGCTGGTTGACGACAAGCACCGCCTGGGCGGCAAACTGGTGCTGCAAACCCACCGCTTCTTCGGCTCGACCGATGCGGTGTACGCCGGCACACGCGGCATTGACATTGCCACCCGCCTGGAAAAAGAATTAAGCAAATACAGCTCGGTGGAAGTGTGGCTGCACAGCACCTGCCTGGCGGTCTTCAGTGACCGAAAAGTGGGCATTTTGCGCCACGGCGACGAGTATGTGCTGGTGTCACCCCAGGTGGTGCTGATCGCCACCGGCGCACGCGAGCGTTTTTTGGCATTCAAAGGCAACACCCTGCCCGGCGTGTACGGCGCGGGCGCCTTCCAAACCCTGGTGAACCGCGACCTGATCAAACCTGCCGAGAAGCTGTTCATTGTCGGCGGCGGCAACGTGGGTCTGATCGCCGGTTATCACGCCCTGCAGGCCGGCATCGAGGTGGTGGGGCTGGCTGAAGCCCTGCCCGAATGCGGCGGCTACAAGGTGCACAAAGACAAACTGATCCGCATGGGCGTGCCGGTCTATACCTCGCACACCATCCTCAGCGCCAACGGCGACGACAAAGTGGAATCAGTCACCATTGCCCGGGTGGATGACAAATTTCAGCCCATCGCCAGCAGCGAGCAGTCCTTCGCCTGCGACAGCGTGCTGATTGCCGTGGGGCTGGAGCCGGTCAATGAGTTCTACACCAAAGCAGTTGAATTCGGAATCAAGGTGTTCAACGCCGGCGACGCCGAAGAGATCGCCGAAGCCTCGGCTGCCATGTTCTCAGGCAAGATCAAAGGATTGGAAATCGCCCGCGCGCTGGGAGCCCGCCTGGGGCCGGTGCCCGCAGAATGGTACCGCACCGGCGAGGTGCTCAAATCGCGCCCGGGCGCGGTGGTGGAAGCCCACCTGCCGCAAATGACCCACGGCGTGTTCCCGGTGATCCACTGCACGCAGGAAATTCCCTGCAACCCGTGCTCCACCATCTGCCCCAAAGGGTTAATCTTTATCGACCCCAAAGACATCCGCTCGCTGCCCACCTTCGTCGGCGACGATACTTCCTGCATCGGCTGCGAAAAGTGCGTGGCCATCTGCCCGGGGTTGGCCATCAGCATGGTCGATTACCGCAAAGATGCCGAAAATCCCACCGTGGCCATCCCGCTGGAGTTCAGCTATGAGATGACCAAAGTGGGCGACACCGTGACCGTGCTGGACACTGAAGGCGCCGTGCTGGGCGACCTGGAAGTGACCAAAGTGGAAGCCATCGCCAACCGCGATCACACCGTGATCGTCAAGATGAAAGCCCCGCGTGAGATCGCCGCGCGTATCGCCGGCATTCGCATTCAAGAGACGCACGCCACCGAACCCATGAACAACTATGTGCAGCACATCACCGATGACACCATCATCTGCCGCTGCGAGCGCGTCACCGCTGGAGAAATCCGCGCCCTCATCCGCCAGGGATACCGCGATATTAATGAAATCAAAGCCATCACGCGCGCTGAAATGGGCGCGTGCGGCTCAAAAACCTGCAACGCCCTCATCCACCGCATCTTCCGCGACGAGGGCATCCTCAACAGCGAAATCACCGATCAAACCCGCCGGCCGATCTTCATTGAAGCGCCCATGAAAGTGTTCTCAGGCAGCAAAAAGGGAGGCAAAAAACATGACTGATAAAACCGTACCCTACTATGACGTGATCATCATCGGCTCCGGCTCGGTGGGCGCCCCCACCGCCTTCTCGCTCAGCCAGGCGGGCTACCGCGTGCTGGTGCTGGACGGCTGCGCCAGCGTGGGGCAGGGCTCCAACAAACGCGCCATCGGCGGCATTCGCGCCACCCATTCAGACCCGGCCAAAATACGCCTGTGCCTGCGCAGCATCGACATCTTCTCCACCTGGCAAGAGCGCTACGGCGATGACATCGAATGGATCAAGGGCGGTTACACCTTTGTGGCCTACCGCGAGAAAGAAGAGAACACCCTCAAAGACCTGCTGCGTATTCAAAAGTCGCTGGGGTTAAACATTGACTGGTTCGACAAGAAGCAAATGCTGGAAGCCGTGCCGGGGCTGAACCCCAACGGGCTGTTGGGCGGCACCTTCTCGCCCGACGACGGCAACGCCTCGCCCCTGCTGGCGCTGCACGCCTTCTACACGCACGCCTGCACCAACGGCGCCGTGTTCCACTACAACGAGCCGGTTACCGAGATCATCGTGCGCGGCGGCAAGGTGAAGGGCGTCAAAACCCCCCAGGGCGAATACGCCGCCGACGTGGTGATCAACGCCGCCGGCGCCTGGGCGCGCCAGGTGGGGCGCATGGTGGGCATCGATGTGCCCATCACCCCCGACTCGCATGAAGCCGGCATCACCGAAGCGGTCGATTACTTCCTCAAACCCATGGTGGTCGACATCCGCCCCGCCCCGGGCAGCTCGAACTACTATTTCTACCAGCACAAAACCGGGCAGATCATTTTCTGCATCACCCCCAGCCCCAACATCTGGGGCTTCAACGTCAACGAAACCAGCGTGTTTTTGCCGCAGATCACCAAGCGCATGATCGACGTGATGCCCAAGCTGCAAAACATCCGCATCCGCCGCACCTGGCGCGGACTGTATCCCATGACGCCCGACGGCTTCCCCATCATCGGCTGGGCGAAAGAGGTGGAAGGTTACCTGATGGCAGTGGGCATGTGCGGGCAGGGCTTCATGCTGGGTCCCGGCGTGGGCGAGCTGGTCACGCGCCTGGTGCAGGTGCAGC
>Ga0334889_1004455_pt1 | contig 12567 bp, 18 predicted proteins | sample GraSluR1_MG_2_FD_207222 | JGI IMG/M metagenome (GOLD analysis project Ga0334889, IMG submission 207222) | Sludge microbial communities from methane-producing bioreactor in Wageningen University, Netherlands - Granular Sludge_8_08-R1 | ecosystem: Engineered > Bioreactor > Anaerobic > Unclassified... | reverse complement strand
ACAGGGTTTTACAACAGCTTGTTTAATGTTATAATTTATATGCTATAAGTCTTTAAACAAATAAGAAGTACACGATTTAAAAAGAATTTACAAAAAGGATATTTAGAACAATTTTCTTTACTTATAGTAGTTTAGAAAAGACTAGTGGTGATTTGATGAGAGAAATGTCTGTAAGCGTTAAAGATATAGTTGAATTCATCTATGGATCTGGGAGTATTACTAGCACAAGAGTGTTACAAACAAGAGCTCTAGAAGGCAGTGAGATTCATAGATATTGGCAAAATCTTTATAAAGAAGAAGACCAAAAAGAAGTGGTTTGTCAAATTGAATACCAGACAGATGAGTTTATACTATCGATATCAGGAAGAATCGATGGTGTTTTAAGACATGATGATTTATTAGTAATTGAAGAGATTAAGTCAACTCATATGGATTTGGATCTATTAGAAGTTGATACATTACCAAGTCATATAGCGCAAGGTAAAATCTATGCGTACATTTATATGGTTACTAATAATATCAAGAAGATTAAAGTAATCTTAACTTATATTGCAGTTGAGGATTTTTCGGTAAAACAGTTTGAAAAAGAGTTTACCTTAAAACAGCTTGAAAAGTTCTATTTGAAGACTGTAGGAAAATATCTTGATTGGTTAAGTAAAATAAATGCTCATGAAACAGCGAGACAAAAGTCAATTATTGGTATAGATTTTCCGTTTGATAGTTATCGATTGAATCAAAGAGAAATGATGGCTTACATCTATAGGAACATTATTAATCAATCTAAACTGTATCTTGAAGCTCCAACTGGAATTGGCAAAACTGTTGCTGCGCTTTACTCCTCTTTGAAGGCGATAAACAAACCAAGACAAAAGATTTTTTATACAACTGCAAAAAACGATGGAAAAAAAGTTGTTATCGATACAATTAAACTTTTAGAGGAAAAAGGTTTAATTGCAAAAACCGTAGAAATTACAGCTAAAGATGCCATGTGTTTCATGGATAAACGAGACTGCGATCCAGAGGTATGCAAGTATGCAAATGGATATTATAGTCGAGTCTTCAAAACAATTGATGATGTATATATGTGTGAGTCTCTTTTAACCAAAGAAAAGATTAAGAAATATGCAAAAAAACACACAGTTTGCCCATTTGAACTTAGTTTAGATCTCTCAAATTATGCAGATATTATAATTTGCGATTATAATTATGTTTTTGATCCATTAGTAAGGTTAGTAAGATATTTTGAGGATAGTTATTATAGTCCGATTTTACTATGTGATGAGGCTCATAATTTGGTTTCTAGATCAAGAGGAATGTTTTCATCAAGATTAACAGAAACTATGTTCAAGGAAGCTTTAGAAGTGTCTAGATATTTAAAGCCCAATCCTACTAATGAGATAGAACAAGTATTAGAAGTCTTTTATGCAGCAAAGATGTCTTTACTTGAAGTAGACTTTATTAAAAAAGAAGAAGTTAATCCAACTTTATTGGTTTTTTTAAGAAAGTTAACATTGAAGTTAGATAAGATTTTCTCTGATAACAAGATAAAATTTGAGCGACAACTTTTGCAGGAATTTTATTTTGAGATTATTCGATTCGTTAAAATATATGACTATTATAATCAAGATTTTGCTTATGTGATGGAATGTGAAGATGACGAAGTGAGCCTATCGATTAATTGTTTAAATGCTTCAGAATTTTTAAATAATACCATTGACAATCATTGTGAAGCGGTTATTTTTTTCAGCGCTACGTTAACTCCAATACATTATTACAAAAGTCTATTAACTGATAATATCGGTCAAGATATCTCGTTGGTTAGTGATTTCTCGCAAAGAAACTTGTTGTTATTCGCTATTGATGATGTTTCTACTAGGTATAAAGATAGAGATTATTCGATTGATAAGATTGTTGGAGCAACCAAAGCGTTGTTAGAGGGTAAAAAAGGAAACTATATTTTGTTTTTCCCTAGTTATGCTTATTTGAATAAAGTTGAAAGTATTTTGACAGAAACCATAGTCAATGTAAAGTTTGTGAAACAAAAAAGAAATATGTTTGGGTTTGAACGAGAAGATATGATCAAACTCTTCTCTGATGAAAGTGATATTTCTCAAGTTTTTTTATTCGTTATGGGTGGTATTTTCGGAGAATCGATTGATTTGATTGGAGATTTGTTAAGTGGGGTTTTGATTGTTGGTGTCGGTTTGCCGGCTATAAGTCCTTTCAACAACATTCTTAAGTCACACTATGATTTATCTTTTGGTAATGGTTTTGATTATGCTTATACCTATCCGGGGTTAAACAAAGTTATCCAAGCTGTGGGAAGAGTCATAAGAACAAAAACCGACAGGGGGGTTGGTTTATTGCTTGATGATAGGTTTACTTCAAGAAAGTATTTGCAGTTGTATCCTAAGTTTTGGAGCCACCTTAGTGTCTGCAATAACATGGATGAGTTAACAAATATGATAAAGGATTTTTGGGAGGATAATCGTGAAGAAGCTGATAAAAAAATTGCTTAAAATTTTGTTTTTTGTGTTTTTAATTACATTTATGCTTTTAAGTCTTATGAATGCACCTATTTTTTTGGTTTCTAATCAAGCTAGTGATAATGATTACAGCAACTGGATGAGTGAAAATTTGGAAACTTCATTATTCATTAAAGATATTGCTATGCTTGGAGCACATGATGCATTTTCTCATGAGATAAATCTGTCAAGTCATGTTGACAATAAAGCATCGGATTCATTGATGCAGGGTTTTATTGGTAGAGTGATAAAGGGTTTTTCAATAAGGCAATCAAAGACACAAGTACACAGTGCTAATGATTTGTTGAAATCAGGAGTAAGATATTTTGATATTAGACTATCTTACAATGAAATTGAAGATGAGTATTATACAGTACATAATTATTTTTCTTCTAGGTTATTTGATGTATTACAAGAGATAAATCATTTTCTTGAAAATAATAATGGTGAGTTTTTAATCTTGGATATTCAACACACTTATGGAGTTAACTATTCTGATGAGGATGATTTTGCTAGAGTGAAAAAATATTTTTTTGATTCAGGTATTTTGGATTATGCCTATGTTAATAATATAAAACCATTGAAAGAGATTACCTATGGTGATATAACATCTAACAAGTCACAAGCAGGTGTGATAATCATGTCTAAATTTCAAACCGATGATGAATATTTTTGGGATTATGAACAAAACATCCGCTCTAATTGGCCAAATGAGGATGAGTTTGAGAAGATTCTAGATTATTTACTTTTAGAAAGCGAATCAATTAAGAGTAATATGGAGATAATGAACAAATTCCGTGTTATGCAAGCTGTAGCAACTATGGATTTGAGTGTGGGGGGAGTTCTAAGAAGTTTTGGTTCTTGGTCTTTATTGAATCGGGCAAAAGAATTTAATCATTATTTGATTGAACATGAGGAATTTGAGAATCTTTTGGAGGTTTTACCTATTATAATGCTAGATTATGCAAGTGAAGATGATCTAATTGATGATATTATGGATATAGTAATTGATTTTAATCAAGACTTGAAAGAGAAACAGTAAATTATTAATCTAACGAAAATCTGTTTATTTCGAAACTCTTTGTTTTTCTTTCCTTATAATTATCCTTTCTTGTTGCTACAGAAGATGCCTCAACTTTCTTTTTGCGGATAACTTTGTTACCAAAAAAGAGCTTATCTGACTCAATGATATATTATATTAAAAAAAGTCATACTAGTTTAATTATTCTAATATGACTCTTTTTATTTTGTTGTCCTTTTTAAAGGAATACTTTCTAATTAGAGGCAAATTTTTTATGTAGTTTTCTTTAATAGTTTAAATTTTCTTCAAGCAGTCTATTATCGATGACAAAATCTTCTTTTCTCTTCATAAATATATATAAGCATAAAAATCCAGTTATTGAAAGTATAGTTGCTACTATGATAGAAAAAGTGTTTTCATAACTTAAACCTAGTTGTAAAACAATAGTTGAGATAACAGGAACCCCAGCATAAAAATAGAGATAATTCATGTCACTAACACCAATTTTGTATAGTTGATAAATGATGGCAAATAATAGAGTATTAGTATATATAAAGAATGTGATACTAACAAAACTGTTTACTTTATAGAAAATGGTTAATATTGATATGTCATTATAAAGTTGAATGAAAATGGGAAATACAACACTTGTTATTATTGAAACAATCGAGATTACAAAACTTGAAATCATATATACTGTTAAAAGATTAATCAATTTATTTGAAAAGTTAATTCTTCTCAAATGTCTTTTAATCACTATATACATCAAAAGGCTTATAATAGCAATATCAATACCATAAAGCTGAATAAACATTCTAATTATGGTTAATTGCATAACATTTTCAGTGGAGGGGTTTTGTGATATGCTGATGTTGAACACGGCATTGAATAATAATGAGAGGAATTGAAAAGCCAGTATTGGGATATAAAGAAGACGGGCATTTTTGCTCAAACCCCGATATTTTTCTTCAGCTGACATCTCTGTTTCTTCATAGTGGTTTTTTTCATATATACTAAAGAATAAGTAGGTGATGCTTAGTGACAACCAAGATATAAAGACATTTAAAATGCCGATTAGCAAATCATTTTTAAAATAAATATAAGGTAAAATGTTAATTGACATGATTAATGCAAAGAACAGAATTCGTTTGAATATAATCAGGATATACTTAGAATCAAAACGCAAGAAAAGTGACGCATGCAAGTAAATATTCCTTCGTTTAAGTTGACTTATCAAGACGATAATTCCTATCAAAATAAAATTAGAAGTGAGGTTATATTGGATATAATTTTGTGTGTTACCGTATGCGTTAGAAGCGAAGTGGATAAATAGACCACCAAAAAGAATAATGCTAAAGAAAGTATTGCCAATAATGGCAAATAAACTTTCTATTCTCTCATCTCTTCCATAAAAAGATAGAGTGATTTTGATTAGAAGCACTAGTCCACTTGCAGAAAAGATAAATATTTCAACTAGATAGTTTGACAAACCCTCAAGGCCTAAAAGAAGTTTAAAAGCTGCCAAAAGCGCTGAAGAAAACAACAGATAATAGATAATAACCAGTTTAGTTTTATTTAACTCACTCAATATTCTTTCGTCTTTCATCAGCAGACTCCTTCCAGAACAGTTCATCTAATGTTGCGTTTAGTTCATGACATATCGCCAAGCATAATTTCAAACTCGGATTATATTTTTCCGATTCAATCAAAACTATAGTTTGTCTAGAAACACCAATCTTTTTAGCTAAATCAGCTTGAGACAAATTCAGATAAACTCGTTTGGATTTCATTTGATTATTCATCAACAATCACCGCCAAGAATAATATACAATATATATTACAATATGTCAATTATATACGACATAATAAGCTGATTATTTAATTGAATAATAATTGTCTTATAAAAGGTTTGGCTTATTGAAAAAACTATTTGGTTATTCGAGATAGAGTGATATAATTTTCTTGATAAAAATGTTTTTCGGAGGGATAATTTGTTAATTAAAAGCCTTATAAAGCAATATGAGGATGCTAAAGGAACTTTTTTAGTTCCTAATTACTACAAAAATTTCAATTGTAAAACAGTGCATTGTCGTGATAGTTGCTGTGTTGATTGGCTTGTTACTATTACCATGGATCAGTATTTTCTTTTACATGGACTTGATGTTGAAAAGGAATTAAAGAATAAGATAGATAGAACTTTTAGACCATTTGAAAAACCAACACCTTTACGCTATGCTGAAATAGTTCATAAACTTGATGGTGATTGTCCTTTGCATAAATCAGATGGTTTTTGCTTATTGCATGAGCGTTGTGATGAAGCTGCATTACCTATGGTTTGTAGGACTTACCCAAGAGCTATAAAAACAAATTATATCTATGAAGTCTCATGTGCTAATAGTTGTGAAAAAACTTTGGAGTTACTATTTGAAAATAATGATCCTATTCAATTTGAAGACATGATTTTAAGATTCAAGGTTTACAAACAAGAAACAACGATTTCAAGTGTTGAAAAAGTTAATTATCGAAAAGTTAGGGATATAATTTTTTCTAATCTAGCAAACCGTAACTTCAGTTTTAAAGACAGAATAGTTCATGTTGGTAAACTTTTGCAGAAGTTAGATTTAGATGAAACAGCCAATATTGAAAATTTAGAGTTTAAAACAGAAGATTATCAATTAGATTTTGATGAAAACTATGGTTATTTTATGGAATTAACCGATTGGTTTATTGAAAACAATAAAAGGTTAGCTCCGTATCTAAATAGAATTAAGGATTTGCATCGAGGAAAAAACTTTTATGAGATCTACATATCAAACAAAAATCACTTTGAAAATCTATTCGATAATCATGAGATATTTTTTGAAAAACTTTTGATCAATGATTTGTTTTATCGACAATTTCCTTTTCAGAATTATACAAATAGTTTTTATGACGAGTTTATTGCAATTGTTGGAACTTATTCTTTTTTAAGATTTATCTCGATTAATTTGATGGAAAATAAAAATAGTTTAGATGAATACATCGATATTCTTTCAAGTTTTTTTACGGTAATAAGCCATTCTTCATTTGATAAAAACATAATGATATTGTTTAAGAAAATGGGATTAGTAACTAAAGATAAGTTAGGACAGATCTTACAGTTTTAGGAAGGGAAAACATAATGAATTCATATGCTTTTGGAGTGTTGATTATCTATATTTTAAGCATACTTTTACCTAATATCATTTACGTAATTATAATAAAAGTAAAAAAGCGTAAAGCAGTTAAGAACAAATGAAATTTTTCAACTTTATATGTAACATGTTAATTTATTGATAATCTTTAGTTATTTTTAGAGAAATATTAAAAAAAAGGGAATTTAGAGAAAAAAATCCTTGCATTTGAGTATTAAATTTGATATCATATTAAAGCCTATGGAAAATAGGAAGGCAGAGATTTGTGAGGTTGCTGACACACACATAGCCGTTGTTATGGTGTTGTGGGTGATGTTAGGGAATTTGCAATGAGCCTGTATATAAGCTGAATTATATGCAAAGGAGGAGCTTAAATGGCTACAAATCAAGTAATTAGAATCAGATTGAAATCCTATGATCACAGATTATTGGATCAATCGGCAAAAAGAATCGTTGATACAGCGAAAAAAACTGGTGCTAAGGTTAGTGGACCGATTCCACTGCCAACAGAAAAAGAAATTTTTACAATTCTGAGAAGCCCACACGTAAACAAGGATTCACGCGAGCAGTTCGAAAGAAGAACTCATAAGAGATTAATCGACATCGTGAACCCAACGCCAAAAACAATCGATTCACTTATGCACTTAGATTTACCGTCTGGTGTAGATATCGTCTTGAAGTAAAAAATATTAAATAGGAGGTGTACTCATGGCAAAAGGTATCTTAGGAAGAAAAGTAGGAATGACTCAAGTGTTTGACGAGAACGGAAAAATGATTCCTGTTACAGTAATTTCGGTGGAACCGAATGTTGTATTGCAAAAGAAAACAGTAGAAAATGACGGATACAGCTCAGTTCAATTAGGTTATATGGAGAAAAGAGCTAATTTGGTTAATAAACCATTAACTGGACATTTTGAAAAAGCAAATACAACACCTAAGCGCTACATCAACGAAATACGTCTTCAAGGAATGGAAGAGTATGAAGTTGGCCAAGAGGTAAAATGTGATATATTTACCGCTGGTGATTATGTAGATGTTACAGGAACTTCAAAAGGGAAAGGTTATCAAGGTGTGATTAAGCGTCATAACCAACATACCGGTCCTATGGCACATGGATCTAAATATCATCGCGGTGTTGGATCAATGGGTGTTATTGCGCCTAATAGAATTAGAAAAGGTAAGAACATGCCAGGTAGAATGGGGCATGAAAGAGTTACTATTCAGAATTTGTTGGTTGTACGTGCTGATGCAGAAAAGAACGTGTTGCTTATTAAAGGCAATGTTCCAGGGCCTAACAAATCATTAGTTATCATTAAGAATGCATTTAAAAAACAAAAATAATAATAATCTTTGGAAGGAGGAAGAGCTATGCCTAAATTAGCAATGTTAAATCAACAAGGTGAAACAATTGATAGTCTTAATTTAAATGATGACATCTTTGCGGTTGAAGCAAATAATCAGGTAATATATGATGTTATCAGACAACAAAGAGCTGCAATGCGTCAAGGTACAGTCATGACGAAAAACAGATCTGCAGTCAATGGTGGCGGAAGAAAACCATATCGACAAAAAGGCACAGGTCACGCTCGTCAAGGAACAATCAGAGCGCCACATTTTGTGGGCGGTGGAGTTGTTTTTGGGCCGGGACCTAGAGACTATTCATATAGAATAAATAAAAAAATACGCCGTTTAGCTTTAAAGATAGCTTTATCAGAAAAGCTAAGAGCAGAGAATTTAATAGCAGTCGATTCTATTGTTTTGGCTTCGCACAAAACAAAAGAAATGGTGAATGTTATATCTAATTTAAAATTAGAAGGAAAAATAATCTTAGTAATGAGTGAATATTCTGAAATGGTTGAAATTTCTACAAGAAATCTTCCTAATGTTCAAACAGTATTGTATAACCATCTTAGTGTTTATGATATTTTGAACGCAGATAAACTTGTTATGACAAAAGAAGCTTTAGAAAAGATTGAGGAGGTTTTAAGTTAATATGGATAAGTATGATATCGTAAAACGACCAATCGTTTCTGAAAAAACAACAAAACTAGCTGAAGAAGGTAAATATACTTTTGAAGTGGATAGAAGAGCTAATAAAATTCAAATTAAAGAAGCTATTGAAGCACTCTTTAAAGTTGAAGTAGAGAAGGTAAATGTCATTAATATGAAGCCTAAAGCAAAAAGAGTAGGCCAATACCAAGGGTTTAAAGCAGCTGTTACAAAGGCAGTTATTACTTTGAAACCTGGTCAAAAAATTGACATTTTCACAGCGTAATGGGAGGAAAAAATAATGGCTATTATTAAGTATAAACCACAAACGAATGGTTTGCGTCACATGACAAAGCTCGATTATAATGAAATTACATCGACTAAGCCAGAAAAAACCCTAGTTACTACACTGAAGAAAAACGGTGGAAGAAACAATCAAGGGAAAATCACAGTCCGCCATCAAGCTGGAGGAGCAAAAAGAAAATATCGTATCATTGACTTTAAACGAAATAAAGATGGTATTGCGGGTAAAGTAGCTACAATCGAGTACGATCCAAATAGAACCGCAAACATCGCCTTGATTAATTATGCCGATGGGGAAAAGCGTTATATTATAGCTCCAAAAGGTTTGGAAGTAGGAATGACCGTTGAATCAGGAAAAGATGCAGATATCGTTATCGGTAATGCTAAGGAGATAATGGATATTCCTGTTGGTACTGTAATTCATAATGTAGAACTTTATCCTGGAAAAGGCGGTCAATTGATTAGAGCTGCCGGAACAAGTGCACAAATTTTAGGTAGAGAAGAAAAATACGTTTTAATCAGATTAAAATCTGGGGAAGTTAGAAGAATCTTAGGTAGATGCCGAGCAACTATTGGTGAAGTTGGGAATGAGTACTATTCACTGGTAAACATTGGTAAGGCCGGAAGAAAAAGACATATGGGAGTCAAGCCAACTGTACGTGGTTCTGTAATGAACCCAGTTGACCATCCTCACGGTGGTGGAGAAGGAAAACAACCAGTAGGACATAAGTCACCGCTTACTCCATGGGGTAAAGTTGCATTAGGTAAGATTACTAGAAAAAATAATAAGGCTAGCAATAAGTTGATTGTTAGACGCAGAAATAAATAGGGAAGGAGGAACTCAAGGATATGTCACGTTCAATTAAAAAAGGTCCATTTTGTGATGACCATTTATTAAAGAAAGTTGAAAAAGCTGTTGAAACAAATTCAAAGAAAGTAATTCAAACTTGGTCGAGACGTTCTACAATTTTTCCTCAATTTGTAGGATTAACCATCGGTGTTCATAACGGAAAAACACATGTTCCGGTATACATTACAGAAGATATGGTTGGTCATAAATTAGGAGAGTTCGCTCCAACTAGAACTTATCGCGGACACGTAGAAAAGAAAGTACAAAGGGGAGGTAAGTAATTATGGAAGCTAAAGCTATAGCTAGAACTGTCAGAATTGCTCCTCGTAAAGTTAGATTAGTTGTGGATTTAATCAGAGGGAAAAACGTTGCAGATGCTTATGCAATTTTAAGAAACACTTCAAGAGGAGCATCAAAAGTTGTTGAAAAGCTTTTGAAATCCGCAGTTGCTAATGCAGAACATAACTATCAATTAGAACAAGAAAAGCTATTTGTAAAAGAAGTTTATGTCGGTGAAGGCAAAACTTTAAAAAGAATGCAACCACATGCACAAGGTAGAGCATTCCAAATCTTAAAAAGAACTAGCCACATTTACATTACTGTGGCAGAAAGGGAGTAAGGAGGAATTTTATGGGACAGAAAGTTAATCCAGTTGGACAACGTATAGGAATCATACTAGATTGGGAATCAAGATGGTATGCAGATAAGAACGATGTAGCTGATTTATTGCATGAAGATATAAAAATCCGTGAATTACTCTATGATCTTTATAAGAATTCTAGCGTTTCAAAAATTGAAATTGAAAGAAGTAAAAAGCGAGTAATCATTACTGTTAATACTGCAAAACCTGGTATGGTAATCGGGAGAAATGCTGAAACTAAAAAAGCAGTAGTTGAGAAATTAGAGAAGTTAACAGAAAAAACAGTATATTTAAATGTTGTTGAAATCAAACGTCCAGAAAAAGATGCGTTATTGGTAGCTGAGAATATAGCTCATCAATTAGAGAACAGAGCTTCTTTTAGAAGAGTACAAAAAGTTGCTATTCAAAGAGCTTTAAAAGCTGGGGCAAAAGGTTGTAAAACCTTGATTTCCGGTCGTCTCGGTGGCGCTGAAATGGCACGAAGCGAAGGATACAGCGAAGGTAATGTTCCTTTGCATACTTTAAGAGCTGATATCGACTATGCATTGGCTGAAGCCAATACAACTTATGGTAAGTTAGGTGTTAAAGTATGGATTTACAAAGGAGAAGTGTTACCTTCTAAGAAGAAGGAGGCTAAGTAATATGTTAATGCCGAAAAGAACTAAATACCGTCGTCCTCATCGTGTAAGCTATGAAGGTTTAGCTAAGGGAGGCGCGAGTGTTGATTTTGGTGAATATGGATTGAAAGCTTTAGAAGGTGCGTGGATTACAGCGCGTCAAATCGAAGCGAGCCGTATTGCTATGACACGTTATATGAAACGTGCAGGGAAAGTATGGATTAAGATTTTCCCACATCTAGCAAAAACTAAGAAGCCTTTGGAAGTTCGTATGGGATCTGGTAAAGGTTCTCCGGAAGAATGGGTTGCTGTTGTTAAAGAAGGTCTTATAATGTTTGAAATAGCAGGAGTTTCTGAAGAAATAGCAAAAGAAGCTTTGAGACTTGCAGCTCATAAATTGCCAATTAAAACAAAGTTTGTCAAGAAAGAAAGTGGTGATTCACAATGATTTACGCTAAAGAAATTCGCGAAATGGACACCGCAACCATTTTAAATGAAATCGAAAGTTTGAAAAAAGAATTATTTGACCTACGCTTCAAGCAAGCTACTGGCCAATTAGAAAACACTGCACGCATCAGTACAATCAAAAAAACTATCGCTCGTATGAAGACAGTTCTTACTGAGAGAGAAAGACAATAAAGGAGGAAATGAAAATGGAATTGACCAAAAATCGTAAAATCTTTACCGGAACAGTTGTTTCTGATAAAAACGAGAAGACAATAACTGTTTTGGTTACTACGTATAAAAAACATCCATTATATGGAAAAAGAGTAATTTCTTCTAAAAAATTCAGAGCCCACGATGAAAAGAATGAAGCAAAAACTGGTGATGTAGTAAAAATTACTGAGTGCCGTCCGCTATCAGCTACTAAACGTTTCCGTTTGGTAGAAATCGTGGAAAGACACGAAGAGATTTAGGTTGGGGGTATTATTATGATACAACAAGAATCTAGACTGAAGATTGCTGACAACTCAGGAGCTCGTGAAATATTAACCATTAAAGTATTAGGAGGAACTAGCCGCAAATATGCTCATATCGGAGATGTTATTGTAGCTACTGTAAAATCAGCTACTCCTGGTGGGATGGTAAAAAAAGGCGATATAGTAAAAGCAGTAATAGTAAGAACAAAATCAGGTGTACGTCGTGCAGACGGTTCATATGTAAAGTTTGATGATAATGCAGCAGTTATTATCAAAGATGATAAGAGTCCAAGAGGAACTCGTATCTTTGGTCCTGTTGCAAGAGAGTTAAGAGACGCGGAATTTACAAAAATTGTTTCTTTAGCTCCAGAAGTGTTATAAGGGGGCGCAAATTATGAAATTCAAAAAAGGCGATAAAGTCGTTATAATCTCTGGCGCAGATAAGGGAAAAGAAGGAACAATTATAAAAGTATTAACTAAATCTAATAGAGTTGTTTTGGAAGGCGAAGGACTAAGTAAAGTTAAAAAA
>Ga0334889_1004446_pt1 | contig 12585 bp, 8 predicted proteins | sample GraSluR1_MG_2_FD_207222 | JGI IMG/M metagenome (GOLD analysis project Ga0334889, IMG submission 207222) | Sludge microbial communities from methane-producing bioreactor in Wageningen University, Netherlands - Granular Sludge_8_08-R1 | ecosystem: Engineered > Bioreactor > Anaerobic > Unclassified ... | reverse complement strand
TGGACCACTACAAGGTGACAAGAGAGGTCCCGGTGAAGCTGATCAGGGAGAAGATAGACGATCCCATCGGCGGGATGTGCTACGCCCAGTGTCCCCCCTCCTGGGTCTTCTTCCAGGGGAGGACCCTCCCCAGCGACGACCTCCCCATCAGGATCTTCGACCGGTCGGGGACGAGCCACAGGTATGAGAGCGGCGGGATCCACGGGATCGAGAGGGTGGACGAGTTCCACCGGATCGAGATCGTCTGGATGGGGACCCAGGAGCAGGTGAAGGAGGAGGCGGAGAAGCTCAAGGACTGCTACAGGAGGATCTTCGAGGAGATCCTGGAGCTGCGGTGGCGGATGGCCTGGGTGACCCCCTGGTTCATGGCCCAGGAGGGGAAGACGGGCTTATCGGAGATGACTGGGGCCGGGACCGTCGACTACGAGGCGCTCCTACCCTACAACGGCTCCTGGATCGAGTTTCAGAACCTCTCCATAAACGGCGACAAGTACCCCAGGGGGTTCAACGTCAAGGCCCAGTCCGGCGACCCGCTATGGAGCGGCTGCTCCGGCGTGGGCCTGGAGCGGTGGGCGAGCGCCTTCCTCGCCCAGAAGGGGCTGGACCAGGAGAACTGGCCCGAGGCCTTCCGGGAGCGGTTCGGGGAGATGCCGAAGGGGATCAGGTTCCTCTGATCCCCTTCAGCGGCTTTTTTTTAGTGGTCCATCCGCGGTAATGAATGGCCCCTCAGTAAGCCGATTTTTGCACTAGAATCATGGCGGCCAACGGACCTAACTGAACCATCAAAAGACTTCCGCTGTTGAAGTGACTTCGAGTTAGCTTTCTGGAACTCGTACCTTGGCATCACGCCAATTGAGTTTGAAGATATTTGTTGCGGGACGCCAAATGAGCCATCTTGTAAAACTCTGGCCCGATTCAATCAAAGTTTGTATTTATAATAACTATCTCAGAGATTTAAAATCATCTCTAAGAGACATAAATGGCCCATAAGATCTTGATTCTCCAGTGCAGGTTCCTCAATGTGGAGAAAGTTTTTAATAGATTGGGTCGAAATATATAGGCCGGAGGGATTTGGCATATGCGACGTTATATGCTGCTCGCAGTCGGATTCGCCGTGTTGATAGGAACCGGCCTTGGAGAGGATGTAGATATTGGAGACGTGGAGGCTTTTAAGCAGGCCCTGGAAGTGGATGGATTCACCGTACAGCAAGGTGGACTGGGTTTTTTTGATTTTATGAAGCTATATGATAGTGGGGTGTTGCCTTCTGTATACGGAAACAATCCCGCCACGAAGTATTTGTTGTATCTAGTTCCACCAGCATCAGGTCACGAGGTCACTGGAACGATCTCTGAGATAATTCAATTTCTTGGAGTGAACTCAAAGGTAACTCCTTTCTGGAGTCTTCGCCCAGATGAAGCCGTTGTATTCGTCGGAAGGACACCACCGGAGTGCAGATACTTCAGTCTCGACCAATTCTTGATGGAGAGGACATATGGAGATGAGACCCGATGGATCTTCGCACCTTTCGGCGATACGGTGAACAACATGGTCATAAACACCGAAGGGACTCCTGATGGGTCTCCTGGAAATCCCTACGATCAAACCACCATAGTAGTCAGCACAGCCGATAAAGGGATCGATCAAAGGATCCGCGCGGCTGCCCAAAACGCGGGATACTCCGAGGGCATAATTAACACCCTCGTGCTCCCCTCGGCCATGTTGAACCTGGGTGTGGAGAACGACTCCGATACATTTGCCGTATTCATCCGTGGATCTCTATTCGCAGATGAGCAAGCCGGCAACGACTACATCGATAATAAACCCGCAGCTGTCTTCCGCATAACTCCCAATGAATCCGCAGAACCGGATCCGTATGATATGCCGGAGATAAGGGTCCAGGGGACGGGAACGACAGAGTTTGACCTCATGGACGACCTCGAAGAGCTGAGGATTGCGATTCTTGACAGGTATGCTGATCTGAATGCCACAGAGCTTCCCACCAGTATTGGGCTGAATGCAGGCACCGATTATATTCAAACAGGATTCGACGGCTATGGCCCTACCAACGATGCCCTCTATCTATGGACAGCAACCCAAACGATAGCTTCGCAGACACCTCCTTTCCCTGATCTTTCACAGTACTACAGTTACCTGCAAGATTCACCCATTACTCTGGCCAATGACACCAATGAGTTCATCATCGTCTATGGGGTCAACCACGTAGCCACAGGAAAGGCGACGTACCAGAACTTCGTCCCATACGGTGCAGATATATGGAACGGCGTTGGGATGATCACTGACCAGGATTTCAATGGAACTGCTGAGGAGTACCTCCCTGATAATCCCGATGCGAAATACCTCTACGTCTATAAGATCGCCAGGAATTGTGAAGGCGATCCACACTGCTATGAGCTTCCCTATGGCAGGGGTGGCTACGGCATAGATCTGGACCAACCGCTCTTCATCGCCTGGAGGATGTATCTGGAAGAGGCTACAAAGACAGGGCCATCTTACTCGGAGATCGTGTATGATAGGGCCATAAAGTTCGAGTAGGGGGATACCAGGACAAGAGGGCATCCTGGGGGATGCCCAACTCCAATTTTATTATACTTCTTACCGTCGGTTTCAACGCCACAATTGCATAAAAATTTGGGATATAACCATGCATAAGGGGTGCAGGGATGATTCAGGAGTGGATGAATCGTCAGGGCATCGAATTGACCAGACACTTTTATTTCACTTCAGCTACAGATACTCCTCCACCGGCTCGTAGATGAAGCTCTTCAGGACCGAGTCGTCCTCCTCATAAATCGCCCGGATGTCTCTCATCAGTCCATCCCGGGTCCCCCCGTCCATCTCCTCCAGCTCGGGCGCCATCGTCTCCAGGATCAAGTACATCTCGTCCTCCAGAAACTCAACGCCCCCAAAGTCGTAGTAGATGCGGTAGAGCTTGACGAAGAGGTCTTTTAAGAGCTTCAGGGATTCCGGCTTCTCGAAGAGCATGATCATCCGCCTCATTGTAGTATCATGGCTTGGTGACCATCTCACGCAATTTCCAGACACCGATCCAAAGTCTTTTAACCCAGGACGGAACAACTATCTCTTAAATAAGTATAGGTGGAAATATGAATAGGCTACATGCAGCCGCCGGGGTCTTGATCCTTCTCTTGGTTTCGTTCTCTCTGTACGGGATCGCCCTGGAGACCGACGATGGGGCTGAGCCGAAAGAGGCCAGAAGCGTGATCTTTCTGATCGGGGACGGGATGGGCTTCGCGCAGATGACCGCCGCCCGGTGGGCGAAGGCTGACGAGAACCTCTCCAATTACACGGACGCGGAGCTTTTCATGGACGGGATGGAGTATGCGGGGTACTCCTCAACCTCCTCCGCCGACAGCTTTGTAACCGACTCTGCTGCCGCTGGAACCACCCTTGCCACCGGCCACAAGACGAAACTTGGGATAATCGGCCAGGATGAAACCTCCATCTTTGGGGTGCAGGATGGCGAGAACCTCACCACCATCCTGGAGCTCGCCGAGGCCGAGGGGAAGGCTACGGGAGTCGTCACCAACATGAGGATAACCCACGCCACCCCCGCCTCCTTCTACGCTCACGTAAACGACAGGGACAAAGAGAACCGCATCGCAGAGCAGTTTCTGGCGAGCGGCGTCGATGTGGCTCTGGGCGGAGGCCTCTGCTATTTCGTCGGCATTAACGAGACGGACCCCCTCGGCGGGGCGAGCTCTCGAGATGACGACCAAGACCTTCTGGCGCAGGCCCAGGATCTCGGATACGTCTTCGTATACAACCGGACGGAGCTTCTGAAGATCGACCCGGAAGAGACGGAGAAGCTTTTGGGGCTATTCGGCAGCTCCCATCTCGTCTTCGAGCTTAGGAGGAGGAACGAGACCGATCGAGAGCCCAGCCTCTCGGAGATGACCGAGAAGGCCATCGAGATCCTCTCTCACGACGAAGACGGCTTCTTCCTCATGGTGGAGGGCGGGACCATCGACCATGCCTGCCACATAAGGTCCTACGAGAACACCGCCGCAGAGACCCTGGCCTTCGATGAGGCTGTGAAGGCTGCCCTCGATTACGGCGAACGTTCCGGCGACACCCTGGTGGTGGTGACCTCGGATCACGAAGCTGGAGGGCTCGTCCTCGGGGCGGTGGATTTCGACGACTATTCTGCGGGAGTTCCCGTCTTCGCCAGCGGCCTCGCCTTCATTCCTGGAGAGGGATACAACCTCACCCCGACGGGAATGTCGACTCATACCGCCGTCGACGTCCCCCTCATGGCCAGCGGCCCCGGAGCCGAGAGGTTTTCCAGAGGACGGATCGACAACACGGAGATATTTTATCTGATGAAGGAGGGGATGGGGCTATAAAGTCCCATCTCTGTAGAATTACCTCTGAAACATGCTGATTTTTAGATATAGGCCCCCGCATCATTTATGAATAAATAGGTAGATCTTTCTGCCCTCACTTTGAGGCCGCATTTCTCCAAGAGATCGATGATATCCATCCTATTTGACGATCTCAAGGCTCAGTTCGTTCATCTCCGACCTGAACCGAACTTGTTCCGAAATTGGTATATCTGTAGGCTGACATTAACTACAGACGCAAGAGATACAAAGGATTTGAACAATAAAAAACTGAAGACGACAATCCTCCATATTCGGTGTTCCTGTACCTGGGCGGCCAGGTGTCATACCGCGCATATCGAGATGGAAGGATAGAAGGCGGAGATGAGGGATAGGTACGCTAGAGTGGTGGGATTCACTTTAGGCCTGAAAATACCGAAAAATATTTTAGTTAGTAAGACTTCTATCTTTCTTCAAGATGATGACGAAGACGAGCCTTAAGCTTATTTTAGGCCTGCTGATCACAACGGCGCTAGCTTTGCCTATATGTGGTCAGCAGACTGCTGAAGAATGGCTCAACGAAGGCATCGCTCTCGGAATGCAGGGCAACTATACCATGGCTATAGAAGCTTTTGATGAGGCCATCAGACTCGATCCCGAGTATGCGGATGCCTGGTACAGCAAAGGCTTAACACTCTATTACCGAGGTAATTACACCGAAGCCGTTCAGGCTTACGACGAGGCAATAAGACTGGATCCCGAATACGCTTCGGCATGGAACAACAAAGGCTTAGCTCTCGATTACCAGGGAAATTACGACGAATCGATCAAAGCTTACGACGAAGCTATCAGGCTCGATCCTGAGTTTGCCGCTGCCTGGAATAATAAGGGTATTGCTCTCGGGAATCAGGGCAACTATACCGAGGCAACCCGTTGTTTTGATGAGGCCATCCGACTTGATCCCGAGTATGCGGGTGCCTGGTACAACAAAGGCAAAGCTCTATCTGAGCGGGGAAACTACACCGGAGCTATTCTGGCTTATGATGAGGCCATCAGGCTCGATCCTGAGTTAGCCGCTGCCTGGCATAAAAAAGGCGATGCTCTATTTGAGCGGGGAAACTACACCGAAGCTATCCAAGCCTTTGACGAGGCCATCCGACTCGATCCTGAAGATGCAACGACCTGGTATAACAAAGGGGTCGCTCTTGGGATGCAGGGCAATTACGCCGAGGCTATACCAGCTTACGACGAAGCTATCAGGCTAGATCCCGAGGACGCGGATGCCTGGAATAACAGAGGCAATGCTCTCAATGAACTTGGCAAGTATGACGAGGCCATCCATGCTTTAGACAAAGCTATCGAGCTAGATCCTGAAGATGCTGCGCCTTGGAATAATAAAGGTAAACCTCTCTGGATGAAGGGCAATTACACCGAGGCAATCCAAGCGTTTGACGAGGCTATCAGGCTTGATCCTGAGCTTGCAGTTGCCTGGTCTAACAAAGGCACGGTTCTCGCGGACCAGGGCAAGTACGATGAGGCAATCCAGGCTTATGATGAGGCCATTCGACTGCATCCCAATTATGTGGATGCCTGGATTAACAAAGGCAGTGCTCTCTATGAACAGGGGAATTACCCCGAGGCCATCCAAGCGTACGACGAAGCCATCAGGCTCGATCCCGATAATGCAATGACCTGGTATAATAAAGGCAATGCTCTATCTGAGCTAGGAAACTACACCGAAGGTATCCTGGCCTACGACGAAGCCATACGGCTCGATCCTGAAGAAGCCGATGTGTGGGTTAGCAAAGGCAATTCTTTCAGGATGCAGGGCAAATACGACGAAGCGATCCAGGCTTACGACGAAGCCATACGGCTCGATCCTGAAGAAGCCGATGTGTGGGTTAGCAAAGGCAATTCTTTCAGGATGCAGGGCAAATACGACGAAGCGATCCAGGCGTACGACGAAGCCATACGGCTCGATCCTGAAGAAGCCGATGTGTGGGTTAGCAAAGGCAATTCTTTCAGGATGCAGGGCAAATACGACGAAGCGATCCAGGCTTACGACGAAGCCATACGGCTCGATCCTGAATTTGCTGGGGCATGGTATAACAAAGGTAATGCTCTATACGAACAGGACAAGTATGATGAGGCGATCCAGGCGTACGACGAAGCCATTCGGCTCAATCCTGATTATAAAGAAGCATGGAATAACAAAGGCAATGCTCTCGTGATGCAGGGCAAGTACGATGAGGCGATACAGGCCTACGACGAAGCCATCCGGCTCGATCCTGAATTTGCCTATCCTTGGTTTAGCAAAGGCGTTGTTCTCGAATATCTTGGCAAGGTGGCCGAGGCTAACGAAGCTTACGCCAAGGCTGAAGAACTAGGATACTCGACAGGAAGACGAATATCACCAGGTTCGAGGTGAGTTTCCCTCATTAGATTATCCCGATTACTGGATAAGCCAATGAGGGATTTGCAGGAACTCTTATCTTACTTCGAGCGATCGGAATTTTTGGTAATAGCGAGCGAAATCCCCCTTAACTCGTCCCCCTTTTGATCTCAGGTTTCGGTCGGATGGTGGTGCCCATCTCTCCCGGATTCAACATCACGGATCTTGTTGTCTGGAGCCGACAAAGGGCCACCGCCAAAAGTATTTACCATCGGAGATGAAGTAATCCAAGACTCTGTTTTTGAGGTGATCCCCCTTGGCGAGCTACAACCAGATGCCTCCTGAGGAGATGCGGCAGCGGGCCGAGGCTGCTCTCGCCAGCCTCGAAAGCTGCGAGATATGCCCCCGGTCCTGCGGCGTAAATCGATTGGAGGGGGAGCTCGGTTACTGCCGCAGCGGCCGGTACGCCCGGGTATCGAGCTTCACCCCCCACTTCGGCGAGGAGCGGCCCCTCGTCGGCTCTCACGGCTCGGGGACGATATTCATGACCGGCTGTAACCTTGATTGCGTCTTCTGCCAGAACTACGATATCAGCCATCTGGGGGAGGGGCGTGAGGTCTCAGCGACGAAGCTCGCCGAGATGATGGTCTGCCTTGCGGACGGCGGATGCCACAACGTCAACTTCGTCACCCCCACCCACTTCGTACCCCAAATTTTGGAGGCCCTCGTCGAGGCGACGGAGATGGGCCTCTCGGTCCCGCTGGTCTACAACTCCGGGGGGTACGACTCCGTCGAGACCCTGCGGCTCCTGGACGGGATCTTCGACATCTACATGCCCGACGCAAAATACGGGACCGACGCCGCCGCCAAAAAGTACTCCGACGCCGCTGATTATACGGGGGTGATGAAGGCGGCGATCCTGGAGATGCACCGGCAGGTGGGCCCCCTGGAGGTCGGCGACGACGGGGTCGCCGTCCGGGGGCTCCTCGTCCGCCACCTGGTCCTGCCTGAGAACCTGGCCGGGACGGCCGAGGTGGTGAGGTTCCTGGCCGAGGAGGTCTCCCCCGAGACCTACCTGAACGTCATGGCCCAGTACCACCCCTGCTATCGGGCCCATCAGTTCCCGGAGCTCTCCCGGCCGATCACCCTCCGGGAGTACGCTGAGGCCGTCAACCTCGCACGAGTTGCGGGGCTGGATCGAGGGATTGGGATTTGAGTCACTACTCGTATGCTATAAGGCCAGTATTTCTGAAGGGGTTCGTCGTCCCATCTCGGCCCTGTCAAAATCGGCGTCGAAGCTCACCAAACATAGGTCATTTTTCTCCGCTGCGACGTACTGGTATGCATCGTCGAAGTCGAGACGGAATTTTCGCGCCACCTGGATGACCTGCTTCAAGTCACCGATTGAGAGGCAGACCCTTTTAACACCTGAATCCTCCAAAACGTCAGATAAAAAGTCCTCGAAGATCTCGTCTTTATTCAGTCGGGTCATTATGATCCCAATTGAATAGATAGTGAATTCGGTAATCCAAAGTTCATCCGTTCCGACGATCTGGAGGAACTGGGCAACTTCCTCTGCTCGTTCCTGCTCCAAGAGAAGTTCGAGCCATACGTTGGAGTCGACCAGGTACATCAATCGCCCCACCATTCGAGGGATTTCTTTTGAAGCTCTAGCGATGTGTATTGGTCGCGAAATTCTCGGAGGCCCCCTGCCCAGGTCAGACGGAGCTTCTTTCGTCTCGGCTTCGCCTTCTTCTCCACCAGGTGCCGGGCGAAATCCTTGACCTCTTGCTGGAGGTCTGGTGGGAGCTGGGCCATCAGCTCTTCTATGCTCTCCATCAACTCAACTTTGGCTCTGAAGAGGTATATAATTATCCTGGAATGTGGCCCTTCGGCTCAGTAAGCAAAGGCCACTTATATCTAATCAGATTTTATGATTTTTGAGATCAGGGACGATCCGGCGGCGATGAAGAGATGGGCGACTTAAAATCCTACCTGGCAGAGGTTAAGCGGGAGTTTGGGACCGGCGTTTCGACGGAGCATACCCACCGAGGGGCGCTGAAGGCCCTCGTGGAGTCCTTCTCCCCCGACATCGTCGCCATCAACGAGCCCAAAAGGGTCGAGTGTGGAGCGCCGGACTACGTCGTCAAGAGGGGCGGCCTCTCCATCGGGTACATCGAGGCGAAGGACATCGGAAGGTCCCTGGACGAGGCGGAGAGGTCCGAGCAGCTGGACCGCTACCTCCGATCCCTGGAGAACCTCGTCCTCACCGACTACCTGGAGTTTCGCTGGTACCATCGGGGCGAGCTTCGGGAGCGCGCCCGCCTGGCGAGGCTCACAAGAGACGGCAAGATCGTATCGGAGAAGAAGGGCGAGGCGGAGGTGGCGCAGCTCTTCGAGAATTTCCTCGACCAGATCCCTGCGCCAATCACCTCCTCGCGGGAATTATCCGAGAGGCTGGCGAGGCTCGCCCACCTGATCCGGGACGCGGTGGTCAGGGCCTTCGAGCGGGAGGTGGCCTCCGTCCACATCAGCAGCCTCCGGAGGAATTTCTCCGAGGTTCTGATCCCGGACCTAGACCTGCCGGAGAAGACCGCCGAGTTTGCGGACATGTACTCCCAAACGCTTGTTTATGGCCTATTTGCGGCCCGATGCAACCACCAGGGTCCTGGGCACTTCCAGCGCCTAGGCGCGGCAAGGGAGATCCCGAGGACCAACCCCTTCCTCCGCCAGCTATTCGAGATTATCACTGGAAACGCCCTGGATGACGAGCCTCACGTCAATTACGTTGATGACATCGTTTCGATCCTCGACCATTCCGATCTCGACTCCATCCTGGCGGACTTCGGGAAGAGAACGAAGCAGGAGGACCCAGTAGTCCACTTCTATGAGACGTTCCTAGCGGCTTATGATCCCGAACTTCGGAACAGTCGTGGTGTCTACTACACACCGGAGCCAGTAGTCTCATACATAATTCGATCTGTGGATTTGTTACTTGAAACAAAGTTTGGCCTCGAAAACGGCTTGATGCACACACTTTCAAAAACCGACTATTACGAAGAAAGGGTAGCTAAAGATCGATTTATCCGTGGGAAGACTGCCCTAGAAAATCTGCCTGAAAGGGAACTGAAAACTTCACCTAAAGTTCTGATCTTGGATCCTGCTTGCGGTACTGGAACATTCCTCTACTCGGTAATAGATCATATTAGATCTAAATATATGGACAGCGGGGACGCTGGATTGTGGTCAGCTTTTGTTCGTGATCAGCTCCTCCCAAGGATATTCGGTTTTGAGTTATTGATGGCATCTTATGCTGTAGCACATTTCAAGCTGGGAATGCAGTTGGCCGGTCGTGATTTACCGGAGGATATTCGAAAGGACTGGTCATACGACTTCTCCGGCAAAGAACGGCTCGGCGTCTTTCTCACAAACACTTTGGATCAGGGCGAAGGAGCATGGAATATCCAATTTGGCGGCTACGATATGATCCGTGAGGAGGCGGAGGATGCCTTCATCGTAAAGCACAACAAGCCGATAATGGTTGTACTGGGGAATCCCCCATATTCCGGGCATTCATCGAATCGTAGCTGGGAAATGGTCGATGGGAAGAGAAAGCCCACGTTTATTGGGGATATTCTGCAAGATTATTATCGCGTGGACGGTAGACCTCTGGGCGAGCGAAATCCTAAGTGGCTCCAGGATGATTACGTAAAGTTCCTCCGCTGGGGACAGTGGCGGATCGAGCAGACTGGTGAGGGCATCTTGGCTTTTATAACCAACCACGGCTATCTTGACAATCCCACCTTCCGAGGAATGCGCCAGCATCTGATGGAGGCCTTTTCTGAGATCTACATTTTGGACCTTCATGGTAACTCCAAGAAGAAGGAGCGCGCCCCCGACGGCTCGAAGGACGAGAACGTCTTCGACATCCAGCAAGGCGTGGCCATCGGGATCTTCGTCAAGACGCCTGAGAAAAGCGGTCCAGCCCAAGTCTATCATGCGGAGCTTTGGGGGTCGAGAGAAGACAAATATCAGAAATTGTTCGATACAAACACTGAGACAACTAATTTTACTCAGCTTTTACCACAGTCGCCATTCTATTTCTTCATTCCACAAAACTTACAATTATTAGATGAATATGAACACGGATGGAAGATTACAGAGATGATGCCTTTAAATGGCGTTGGGATGACAACTGCAAGGGATCATGTTGTAGTAGATTTTGAAGCGGCACCGTTGATCGAAAGAGCCCAAATATTCAGAGATTCCCCTCTTTCGGATAAGGATCTTTGCCATCAACTGAATATCCCCTTAAAAAAGGGTTGGAACATATCGAACGCCCGAAGGATGATAAGAGAAGTCTCAGATCTATCCGACTTTATCAAACCCGTTTTATATAGGCCGTTTGATTCTAGGCTCATTTTTTACCATGATTCGCTTGTCTGGAGGACCGTAAAACAAATTATGCATCACATGTTAGCAGGAGACAACATTGGAATTACAATTGGTCGTGCTGGGCAAGTGATTGATCAGGGAACATGGAATATAGTTTTTTGTACTAGCCATATTACGGAGTTTAACCTGTATCGTAGAGGCGGCAATAACCTCCATCCTCTCTACGTCTACCCCACCCCCACCGAAAATTCCTCTCGCCAGAAATCCCTCTCCAGCGCCGACTGGCCGCCGGGAAAGGACGGCCGCGTCCCGAACCTCTCCCCCGAGTTCGTCGCCGACTTCGCAGGAAAGCTCGGCCTCTCCTTTGTGCCGGACGGGAGGGGAGACCTGGCGGCGACCTTCGGGCCGGAGGACGTCTTCGACTACATCTACGCCGTCTTCCACTCGCCGAGCTACCGGGAGAGGTACGCCGAGTTTCTGAAGATCGACTTTCCAAGGGTGCCCCTGACGTCGGATCGGGAGAAGTTCCACCGGCTCGTGGAGCTCGGTGGCGAGCTGGTGGCCCTCCACCTCCTGGAGTCGCCCCTCCTGGCCCGGCCGGCCACCCGCTATCCCGTCGTCGGGGACAACCGGGTGGAGAAGGGGTACCCCAAGTATTTTGCGCCGGGGGAGGTCGAGCCGGGATCGAAAGCTGGCGACGGCGCGGTCCTTGAGGCCGGGCGGGTCTACATCAACAGAAGCCAGTACTTCGCGGGCGTCCCTCCCGAGGTCTGGGAGTTTCAGGTCGGGGGCTACCAGGTCTGCGACAAGTGGCTGAAGGATAGGAGGGGAAGACAGCTCTCCTACGACGACCTCACCGTCTACCAGAAGATGGTCGTCGCCCTCAAGGAGACGATCCGGTTGATGGAGGAGGTAGACTCGGCGGTGGGGGAGTGGCCCCTGGAGTGAAGCCGGCGGCTCCGGCGGAGGGAAAAGATAAAATCCTCTTCCGTCGTCGATTCGAATCTGAAGGGGATATCCGGCGGCGGTATTTCGCTGCAGGGACCGGTTGAGGGGAGAGGCATTGAACTACGACGAGCACGTCCTGGCGGGCATTTTAACGTATCCGATAGCGATCTTCTTTCTGGCGGTCCTGGACGTCCACCTGGGCTTCCCCATCGAGACGACCTTCGTGGCGATGGCCCTCGGCTACGTCTTCTACGTCATCGGCTCGGACCTCCCGGACATGGACCACCCCGAGGCCCTAGTCCACAGGATCGCAAAGCCCTTCGTCGCCGTCGCCGTGGGGATCTCCGCCTTCAAGAACCTGGGGGCCGCCGTCCTCTTGACCCCCTACCCTATCATCAACCTCGCCATCGCCTGGTTTTTTGCGGCCCTCGCCGCCGTCGTCGGCTGGAACCTCTTCCGCTTCCTGATGCCCGACCACCGGGGGGTCG
>Ga0334889_1004442_pt1 | contig 12595 bp, 11 predicted proteins | sample GraSluR1_MG_2_FD_207222 | JGI IMG/M metagenome (GOLD analysis project Ga0334889, IMG submission 207222) | Sludge microbial communities from methane-producing bioreactor in Wageningen University, Netherlands - Granular Sludge_8_08-R1 | ecosystem: Engineered > Bioreactor > Anaerobic > Unclassified... | reverse complement strand
GACGTCATCGGATCGGGCAGTTTCTGGTCAAAGGTCTGCTCCAGGATCGTCTCACAATGGTTGCCGTGGCCACCCGTTCGCACGAAACGCACGGCCGTACGCCCCTCGCTTTCGGTAAGCTCGGCAGTGCCGTATACGTCGCCGCCATCGGCGCCTTGCTCATGTATGAGCTGCCACCCATCCAGCCCCTCGGCAAAGTCACCGTTGACCACCCAGTTCTGAGCCACCCCGACGGCTGGCCCAGGGACAACGCCAAGCTCGACCAGTGTGCGCTCACGGGCCTCGAGGCGCACCTCACCATGAGGGTTGGTAACGGTGGCAAGTCCACGATACACCGAGAACTCGCCTCGCTCGTTGTTGGTGGAAAGCGCATAGCTGCCGTCGCTCTCCAGGGCAACGTCCGCGTGTAACGTGGTGACCAGGAAGGAGAGCGGCGTATCGACGGAGAGGGCAGTGCCCACCTGGATGCGCCCGCCCGCCAGGTCGAGATGCACCTGGTTGGGGAGATGGCTGCTTTCATACCGCGGCGAGCGGAGCCGCAACAGGCTGACCACACTCGCCGGAAAGATGCGCATGGGGCTGTGCTCAAAGAGGGTCACCATGGCCTCGGAGCTCTCGTCCGTCTTGATAGTCGCGCCCTCGCCCACCACATAGCTCTGACCGCTGGTGAGCGGCACCGCCCCTTGGCCCACCGGCAGCTCGATGACCACCGTCCCGCGAATCGACTCGACCACCGCCAGCTGATCAGTCTGCGCATTCTCCACATACCAGCGGATGCCCAGCGGAACCGCCACAGCGATCACGCAAAAGAGGGCAAAGCAAGTCGCCAGAACAGCCCAGGCCATTCGCTCAGGATTCTCACGCATCAGTAGCGCACCTCAAACTGATCTACGTCGTGGCGGGGCGTCTGCCAGCGCGCATCCACCCGGGTGACATGCCCGATCCGCGGACCAGCCCGCAGCCAGGAAAGTAGCTGGCGCAGCGCCACCACGTCGCCTTCCGCTACCACTTCCACCGTCGCATCGGCGCGGTTCTGCACATAGCCTCTCAGCCCCAGCTCGGTTGCTCGCCGCAACGTGTGCGCGCGAAAGTTGACCCCTTGAACGCGGCCATGGACGATGGCGTGCAGCCGCTCGAGGTCGCCAGCCGAGCCTCCACTAGCCGCAAGCATCTGTCACCTCCAGAAACCGCGCTACGGCAGGCGCAGCGCATCGCCGTCCCACTCGTCGGTAATGTCTTCCACATCCTCGTCGTCCACACCATCTAGATCGTCGGCATAGAGAGCCTCTTCGTCCGAGACCTCGTGCACAAACATCTCCAGACCGCCCTGGACGAACTCGAGTTCGGAGAGGGCCTCTTCGGCCGCTACGGCCATGGCCTCGTCGTCGCTCTTGACCAGGCGCTCGATGACTGCCCGCGCCTGCTTGCCGCCGATCTGCCCCAGGGCCCAGACCGCCATCGCACGAACCTCGGCGTCGGGGTCCTCCACCAGCTCAATCACTGGCAAGACGGCCGCCCGCAGCATCATCTCGCCCGCCGCCCGGGCCGCCTCGTAGCGCATGGCAGGCGAGACGGCGCGCAGTTCGAACAGGACCATGTCACTCCAGTAGGCATCCGCCGATCTACCCATGGCGAACACGGCGCTCTCGCGCATCCGCTGCGACTCGTGCGCGTAAGCATCCTCGATGATGGCCCGCGTCTTGGCATCGTTGACAAAAGCGATCGACTCGACGGCGCGACGCACCAGATCGACGTCGCCGTTCTCCCCAATGACGCTCTCCAGCGCCACGCGGATCCGCGCAGCCAGTTCGGCGTCGATCTCCTCGCACTCGGCCATGAACACAAACCGCCCCAACGCCGTAGCGGCGGCCGTCCGAACGCCAACGTCAGCGTCCTCCAGAAGACGGGCCATCAGCCGCCGAGCCACGTCAGGTCGGGCGTCCTCCCACAACCCCTCGATGGACAACCGTCGCACTACGGGGTCATCGTCCTCCAGGCAGGCGCGAAACAGCAAGCAGAAATCCACCTCAAAGCGGCGTTCTGTGATAGCGACCATCCGCTGGATCAGGTCGCGACGCCGCGCTGGAGCGCAACCCCGGATCTGCGCCCCGAACCACTTGGCCTCGCTGCGGCTGGGATCGGAGAGGCCCTCAATGAGCCGGTCGTCCAGCTCGCAGTCGCTGCCAACGATCTCGTGTACCGTCTGCTCGAACAGAGATGCCATCCTCTTGGATTCTCCTATCAACCACCGCGAGCCTATCGGCCAATGGGCTGGTGTGGTAACGGCGCAACCCTAGCCAAAATAGCGCAGATAATCATAAAAAGTCACCACCGCCATCAGGACCAGAAGCATGGCCATGCCGATGGCATGCACCATCCCTTCCTTCTCAGGGGGAACGCGCCGTCCGCCGCGGACCCACTCTAGAAAGACGAACACCAACCGCCCTCCGTCCAGGGCTGGCAGTGGCAGAAGGTTCAGCAAGAACAGGTTCACGCTCAGAAATGCGGTGAATTCGACCAGGCGTGTGAGACCCGACGCGGCGACCTCGGCCGTCATCTGGTAGATGCCGATGGGCCCCGTGACCTCCATGGGCAGGCGTTGAGTCACCGCCTGGCGGATGCTCCAGAACATGGCGCGGACGGTGTTATAGGCAGCGCGGAACCCCAGGGGCACCGCCTGCCAGAACGGATATGACACCCGCTCCAGGGGCAGATCCACCGTGATTCCCAACGAGCCTTCATTGGGCGGAGGATCGAGCCGTGGCACCACCTCGATCGGCGGCAGCAGATTCCCCTCGCGCTCGATGCTCAGCTCGATAGCCGTACCCGCAGCGGCGCCGATCCGCGCGATCGCGTCCTCCACCGACGCCACGGCCTGGCCATCCAGGGCGACGATATTGTCGCCCGGCTCCAGACCAGCCACCTCGGCGGGCGAGCCGATAGCCACGGAATAGATGCCCGCGCCCGGCTTGGCCACCGGCTCCAAAGCGCCACGCATGTAGGTGACGCCATAGAGGGCCGCCGCCAAGAGCAGGTTCATCACCGAGCCGGCCGCAAAGACCACGGCCCGCACCTTGCGGCTGCGCGAGGCGACGCCTCCGGGCGCTGTCGGATCGTCTTCGTTCATCCGCACGAACCCGCCCAGGGGAATCAGGTTGAGCGTGATCTCGGTGCCGCCGATCCTCCCCAAGCTGACCAGGCGGGGCGGATAGCCGAAACCGAACTCGTCCACCCGCACACCAAAAGCCTTGGCGGCGAGCAGGTGCCCCAGCTCGTGCACGAATATCAACAATCCAAAGACAAGGATAAACGACAAAAGTCCCATCGTGGACCACTCTCTCGATCTAGAATGCCGTGCGGCTTCCCGCTGGCTGGCTCAACGCAACGGATGTGCCGCCGGGTGTGTGCGGGTCTACCAACACCCTGGTCAGCAACCCCGGCTGCAGGCCCGAGATGATCCTGCCATCGAGGCCCGGAACGCTGCGCGCCATCTCGAGCATCAGGCGTACCTTGCTGACCATGCCGCCGGTCACATCGACGCCCCGCGCCTGGCCGAGGCTAGCCAACACCGCTACGGCGTTGCGCTCGTCGATGCGGTCGATCACGGCGCCAGAGTCATTCGCGTACACGCCCTCGACCTCGCCGACCTCGATCAGGCGGCTGGGCCGCAAGCGGCGCGCCAATAGGCAAAATATCTCTTCCGTTGAGATGATAGCGCAACCCTGCGCCTCGTCCAAAGCTACGTCGCCATACAGAAGAGGCACCAGCCCCTTGCCCAACAAGCGGCGCACCGTTTCGCTATCCAGCGCCACGACGCGTCCTTGAAGCGCCCGCGCCGAGGCCGAGGGTTGCACGCTGACGGCCGGCACCCCGTGGCGCAGCAGCGCATCGGCCACCAGGCGGTTCAGCCGTTGCGCTGCCGCGGCTGTCTCCGCATAGCCATGCCAATCGCTCAAGTGGCCCCGATCGACCCCGTAGCGCGCGGCCACCGGATGGCCGAACGAGCCACTCCCGTGCCCAAGAATCAAGGCCAAGCTCGGCTTTTGCTCGCGCGCTTTTGCGATCTCGGCGGCCATCCGATCGATGATATCGAGGCGCGGCGTGGCATCTCGGGTCTTGTCGGTGATCAGCGAACCGCCCAGTTTGACCAGGACCAACGCTTGTGACACAGCGGCATGCTGGGGCCTGCGAGCCGCGGCAGCCGAGGACGTGCTAGCGCTCACGGGGAACCTTCTCGATGTCCTCGCGGCTGATCCGGTAGACGTCCAGATCGCGCGGCACGATGGTTCGCGGGAACACTGCGCGCGCCTCGTGACGGACCTGACGCTCGGCGTACCTGCGCGAGATGTGCACCAAAAAGAGCTGACGCACGTTGGCCTCGCGGGCCAGCTCGGCGGCCTGCCGGGCGGTGAGATGCCCGAAGCGTCGCGCCAGGTCGGCCTCCTCCTCCAGATAGGTGGCCTCGATCACCAGCGCATCGGCGTCGCGGCAGACCTCCACCAGGTTATCGGTGCGGCCCGCATCTCCCACGTGGACATATTTGAGCCCGGAGAGCGCAGGCCCGAGCACATCATCGGGCCCCACCAGGCGGCCGTCGGCTAGTTGCACGGTCTCTCCCTGCACCAGCCGGCGCCGTTCCGGCCCGTGGGGAACCCCCAGCCGCTCGGCCTCCTCTGCCAGAAACGGTCGCCGCGTCGGCTCCTCAAAGGAAAAGCCGTAACAGTCCGGGCCCCGATGGGTCACGTCAAAGGCGCGGACGACCAGACCATCATCCTCCCAGATAGTCCCCGCCTCGATCTCGGTCAGCCGCACAGTCAAGTCGATCTCGTCACCCCGCAGCACCACGCCCAGCAGATCGCGCACGCGCCGCAGCGCCCAACGGCCGCCATAGATGGTCAGCGCGTCGATCGACTCCCACCGGGAGAACGTGGAAAGCAGCCCCCCCAGACCTAGAATGTGATCCAGATGCCCGTGGGTTAGCAGCACCTTGTCCAGCTTGCGAAACCCCATGCCGCTGCGAAGAAGCTGCCGCTGGGTACCCTCGCCACAATCCATCAGGAACCGATGATCTCGGTGCAGAACCAGGGCCGACGACAACCCCCTGCTGATGGACGGGGCCGAAGCCGAGGTGCCCAAGAAGACGATCTCAAACATCCCGCTGCTCACTCTCTTGAGAGGCGCGCCATGACGCGCCATCGTACAGCCTTGGCAGATAGCGCCCATAGAGCTCGGGGTTCAGCCTCCCCAGCCGCTCTTGCCGCAACGGGCGCAACGCATCGAGATCCAGATCGGCACAGAACAGGTCGGGAGCGTCGGGCACACGCGCCTCGGCCAAAACACCGTCGCCGTTGGCAGTCAGCGCCAACGGCGCATACACGCCACTGCGCCCCCCAAAGGTGACGCCCAGCAACGTCCCCACCATCATCGCGTGCACCCCATAGGCTGGGCTCTCTTGCACGCGCGACCAGACACCACGGGCCTGCAGGCCCCAATTGAAGCGGGCCGCGTCAGCGGCCGGGTCAACAATGATCTCGGCCCCACGGAGCCAGGCGATACGCACCGACTCCCAATAGGTATGGTCCATGCAGACCGGCGCGGCGATGCAGCCCAGCGGCGTGCGCGCAACGGCGATCTCGTCGCCGGGGGTCATCCCCCAGGCCGCCTCGGTCGGGAAGAGGTGCGTCTTGCGCTGCGTTAGCACCAGGTGCCCCTGCGGGTCGTAGAGGTGCGCCTCTTTGTAGACGCGACCCTTGTCATCCATGGCCAGCGTGCTGCCCGCCAGGATGTGCACACCCATCCGAGCTGCCAGCACGGCAAATACGGCCCCGTGCACCCGTCGCACCGCTCGCGTCATCAGACGCATCAGAAGGAGGACGGGGGCCTCGGCGCCCTGCACGGCAGCCCCGGCCTGATCCGGCTTGCCCCGCCCCACCAACCAGGCCAAACCCGGCAGCAGGCCAAAGAGAGGGTAGCTGCCCGTATCCTCGGGAAAGGCGACCAACTGCGCCCCATCGCGGACCAGTTCTGCCGTGGCGGCGTGCATCTGTTCCGCATAGCTCAGCGGGCTACGATGGAGCCGCGCCTCGAGTTGGACCACGCCTACCCGCACCCGCGAGCCGTCGGGGGGTGGCGGAGGCGGCACCGGCGGCTGGTCCTCCAGGAATCGCGCCACCTGGCGCACCTGGGCCCGGAGCGCCATCAGGCGCCCCGCCACGTCTGCCAAGGCAAGCTCCACTTTCCTGCTCACCGGAGGGCCTCGCGATAGGCATCCAGGAGATAGCGCTGGTAAAGGGCAGGGTTCAGGGAGGCATGGATCGGATAGGCCTCGACCACTTGGCGCAGCCGCCCCCAATCCAGATCAACCACCGCGATCGACGGCTCCTCGCCGCCGACTTGCGCCAAGATCCCCGAGCCATCGGACGTCAGCTCACAAGGGCCGAGCACCGCCGCCCCGAACGGGCCTGGCCCCGAGTAGCCCGCCTCCAGGCCAAAGACCTGGTTGCCTTGCACGTCTCGCCACAGCCGTGCCATCATGGCAGCACGTTCGCCGGCGGACGCCGTGCCTGGATGAACCAGCATGCTGGCACCCTGCAAGCAGAGAATCCGCGCCACCTCGGGGAACAGGTGATCGTCTCCAGCCAGGAGCCCCATGGGGCATCCGTCAGCGTCCATCGGAGCGAGCGAGTCACCCAGCGTCAGGCCCAGAGATGCTTGGTGCTCGTCCAGGTGGGTCTGCCACTGCATCCCCGCCAAGCGGCCGTCGGGCGAGAGCAGCACACAGGCGTTGCCCAGCCCCTCCTCTGCCGGCAGCGGAATGCCCCCCGCTACCAGCCAGAGGCGATGAGCGGCCGCAACGTCCATCAGGCCCGTCAATAGCCGCGAGCCTAGCTCCAGGCACCGCTGGCGCAAGTCAGGCAAGTCTACTGTGACCTTGGCCAGCGCCTGCCAGGGGTTCGAGGCGTCTCTCGACAGACCAGCGGTATACCCAACTGGCCACCACGCCAGGCCACCGGCGAGCGCCAGCAGCTCAGCCTCTGCGGCCACGGCCCGATCGCCCAGGAGCTCGACCTGCTCCAGGACCTCGGCTGTGGTACACCAGCTTGGCCGCATCAACGCGGCGGCGACGCGGCTGATCGCCATCCTTTCTCCCCCCAGAAGGCGGGAGGCGCCCTCGTATCGGCGCCTCGCATACCTTTGCTACAGCTCTTTGCCCATGGGCAGCACCGGCGTCATCTCGCCATAGCCCAGCTGCCGGTAGAGCGAACGTGCCGCCTGGTTATCGCGCAGCACCAGCAGGTTGACCTTGCGACAGCCTTTGGCGCGGAGGCGCTCTTCGACCTCGCAGACGAGGCGCGCAGCGACGCCTTGCCTGCGATGCTCGCCATCCACTGCCAGATGGTGGAGCCAGCCCCGCCGGCCGTCCCACGCACCCACGATCACGCCAACGATCCGGCCGTCGATCTCGGCCACGAGAAACAGGTCCGGATCTCGAGAGAGCTTTTTCTCGATCTCGGCAGGCTCGTCCGACGGGCGCAGCCGCAGGCCGTCGCCGGCGTTGGCCCAGAGATCGCGCACCGCCGCATAGTCAGCCATGCTGAACGGCCGCACTTGCAGGTTCATGGTCCCTGCCCCCTAGGACTCTTCGGCCCCGACCACGTCTCGCCAGGGCCCGTGGATGCCCTCCTCGGACACCCCGTAGAAGATGCGATGCTGGCCATCACCCAGCCGCTGCACCAGATCGTACTGGGGCTTGCCCGACCGGCGGTAACGGTGCCACACGCCCAGGTCACCCTGCCACGAAACCTTGTCCGGCGCAAAGTGCCCCTCCTCGTGCAGGTGGATGGCGTAACGCCACAGCCTGCGCGCGGAAGAGTGGGTCACATTGTTGACCTCGTGCCCGTCGCGGAGATCGCGCATGGTGTGGTGCATGATCCCCTTGCGTTCCTCGGATTCGGCAATCTCTACGCCGGTGCGGGGTGGCTCCACGCCAGCGATGGCAGGAGCGCTCTTGCCCTTGCGCTCTTGCGCGGCCTCCTCAACCTTTGGTGGAGCCGGCGCAGGCGCGGCCTTGGCGGGCAGAGCCTCTGGCTTTCTCTCGGGGCGAGGCTGCGGCTGAGGAGTGGGGGCCTTGGCTGGGGCCACGGCCTCACGCCGAACCAGGGCCACGATCTCGTCACGCATGGCCAGGTTGGTTTCGGATTCCTGCCGGATATAGATGCGGCTGCCCTCGAGCACATAAGGTACGTCGTCGCCCTTGGGCACACGGACGCGGACCACCGGCTTGCCGAGACTCCGGAGGAGGCTCAGGTCGACATCCAGCGGTGGGGTAACCAGGCGCTCGATCTCTTTGCGTAGCTCGGCCAGTGAGGCGTCGGGGTTGTCCACCCCCGTCACCAGCGCCTTGGCATTGGAGGAGACGCCCACATAGATGGTCCCGCCGTTGGTGTTGGCAAAAGCCACCAAGTCACGGAGGATGGCGTGCTGACGGCCGCCCCGGCGGGTCATGCTCTCGTGAAAACTCTGCACATGGGAAGGGCCGGATCTGCGCGCGGCCAGCACGTGGTCGTACGGTTCGGCCTCACGGCGATAGGGGCGGGTCCGATCGAACTCGTCGCTCTCGAACAGGTCGATCAGCGCCTGAACCGTCAGCTCGGGCACCAGCACCTCGGTGGCGCGGTCACCCACGCCCAGCTGCTGGTTGTCGCCCTCGATGCCACGCACCCGATGGGCGTCGGAGCCCTGAATGCAGTGCATCCGCCGGGGGTACTCGGGCTTGGAGCCATCAAAGAACGACGCGGTCGTACGCCGCTGCTTGCTCTCCAGATCGGTGACCTCGAGCGCGTGGAGGTTTGGGTCTTGGGTGTAGGAGATCTTGGTCTGGCCGCCAAAGCCGTGACGGAAGGTGGCCACGCCGTGGGTAGAGTTGGCATGGGCGGCGATCACCAGAGCGCCGGCGTTGCGCATGGCGCGGTAGGCGGTCAGCACATCGGCCGTCGCGCCTACCTCTGTCAGCCCCTTGTCCAGCGATGCGGGGGGCACGTTGAGCTCGAGCAGCACATGCTCGACAACGCGCACCGGTGTATCGGCCGGGAATATCCCGAGGATATGGAATCCCAGCGTGGCCGTCAGCTCCATGCCGGGAAACACCACAAGCTTTCCCAGAAGCCGACGGTACTCTTCCAGGCGTTCCTTGTCTTTGGCCTGATATCGGCCCGAGCTCACCCAGCGCTCCAAGTCCGATATTTCGCGTTGCATCGCCGCATAGCCGGCCACCGTGTTGTGGTCGGTGAAGGCGATAGCGTCCAGGCCCTCTTCTTCCGCTTTGCGGAGAATGTCGAGATACCCGACACCCTCCTCGGCATAGTCCTGAGAACCGGGAGTGTGGATATGCAGATCAATCCGCTTCCACGTCATCCCTCCCGTGTTCGATGGTCGTCTCGATCGTTTTCTTGCCACTGTCTGAATCCTTGTTATCGTCGAAAGCGGCCGCCAGGATCTCTTCGACTCGGCTAGCGAGCACAAATCGGATCTTCTGGCGGACCTCTTTCGGGAGTTCGTCTAGGTCGGTGTCATTACGCTCGGGCAGGCATACAACCTTGAGGCCCGAGCGGTGCGCGGCCAGCACTTTTTCCTTGATCCCGCCAACCGGCAGAACCTGGCCGCGTAGGGTTAGCTCGCCCGTCATGGCGACATCGCCGCGCACGGGCCTGCCCGTGAGCAGCGAGACCAGCGCCGTTGCCATGGTCACCCCGGCGGACGGCCCGTCTTTGGGGATGGCGCCAGCGGGCACGTGCAGGTGGATATCGATCTTGGCGAACAGCTCTGGATCGATGCCCAATTCGCTGGCCTTGGAGCGAACATAGCTCAAGGCCGCGGTGGCCGACTCTTTCATCACGTCCCCTAGCTGTCCCGTGATGGTGAATCCGCCTTTGCCAACCATCTTGGTGGCTTCTACAAAGAGAATGTCGCCGCCAGATGGCGTCCAGGCCATTCCCGTAGCGACGCCCGGCACCTGCGTCCGGTTGGCCGCCTCGAAATGGTACTTGCGCTTGCCGAGATACGCCGGCATATCGCCGCCGTCGATCCGGATCGACTCGACCGATCCATCCGCCACCTGCGTGGCGACCTTGCGGCACACGGTGCCAATCTGTCGCTCGAGCTCACGGACCCCCGCCTCGCGCGTGTACTCGCGCACAATCCGCCGCAGCGCCTCATCGGTGAATGTCACTTCATCGTCTCGCAGGGCGTTCTCGCGCAACTGCCGGCGGATCAGATAGCCACGCGCGATAAAGAGCTTTTCCTCCTCGGTATAGCCCGAGAGACGGAGGATCTCCATGCGATCGCGTAGCGGAGCGGGAATCGTATCCAGCACGTTGGCAGTGGTGACAAACATCACCTGCGAGAGATCGAACGGGACGTCGATGTAGTGATCGCGGAACTCGCGATTCTGCTCGGGATCCAGCACTTCGAGCAAAGCCGAAGCTGGATCGCCCCGAAAATCGTTGCCGATCTTGTCCACCTCATCCAGCATGAACACGGGGTTGCGCGATCCCACCCGTCGCAGGGCTTGCAGGATGCGTCCGGGCATGGCGCCGATATAGGTGCGGCGGTGCCCGCGGATCTCGGCCTCGTCATGCATACCGCCCAACGACTGCCGGATGAACTCACGTCCCATCGCTCGCGCTATGGACCGCCCCAGTGACGTCTTGCCCACGCCGGGCGGCCCCACAAAGCACAGGATCACACCTTCTCGCTCGCGTCGGATCTGATCCCCCACCTTGTCGCCGTCATCGTGCGAGAGCTCATCGGCTCGTTCCTGCCGTAACTTGCGCACAGCCAGGAACTCGACGATGCGGTCCTTGACCTCCTCGAGGTCGTAATGGTCCTCATCTAGCACACGACGGGCCTCGCTGACATCAAGGTTGTCCTCGGTACCAACCTGCCAGGGAAGCTCTATCAGCCAATCTAGATAGGTGCGGATCACCGAGTACTCGGCGGCAGCCGCGGGCAATCGGCTGAGCCGATCCAACTCTCGTATCGCCTCCTTTCTTGCCTCTTCGGGGAGCCCCGCCGACGCGATCTTTTCGCGGAGCTCTTCGATCTCGCGAGCCTCTCCATCATCCTCTCCCAACTCGCGCTGAATCGCCTTGAGCTGCTCTCGCAAAAAGTACTCGCGCTGGCCCTTTTCCATGGTGGATTGGGCGTCAGACTGGATCTCTTTGCTCAGCTCGAGAACGGCAACCTCGCGCATGACGATCTCGGTGAGGCGCTTGAGCTTTTCCGCGACGGAATCCATCTCCAAGATATCCTGCCGCGTGCCCATCTCGATGCGCGTCAGCGAAGCGATGACATAGGCCAACTGTTTGGGATCATCGCTGCTGAGTGTGCTGCTGACCATCTCGTCCGGCAGGTAGCTTGCCAGCTCCACCAGGCGACGGAATGCGTCAGCAGCCGTGCGCATGGCCGCCTCGACCGCCACTCCTTCCTCAACGAGCTCGGGCGCGGGCTCGATCTGCGCCCGCATGTATGGCTCTTTTTGAACGTACTCACCGATGCGCACGCGCTCGACCCCCTGCACAATGATGTGCAGCGTGTCGTCGGCGGAGCGCGCCAGGCGGTGGATGGTGGCCACGGTGCCAGTGCCATAGAGGTCGGCGGGGGTGGGATCCTCGACGTCCGGATCCTTGAGCGCGACGAGCGCCACCATGCGGTCGGAAACGACAGCGTCGTCCACCAACCGCACCGACCGTGGTTTTTGCACCACCAGCGGAAGCACCGTCATGGGAAAGACGACAGTGTTCTTGAGGGGCAGGATCGGCAGCTCCCGCGGCAACTCCCGATCACCTTCCTCCTGGCTGGGCGAAGCCATGCCTGGGAGCCCTTGTCCCCTAGTCTTGACAATCCCTAGCAAGTCCATTGCCGACTCGCCCAACAACTCCCACTTCATACGTTCAGCACCCCACCATCACTCACCGGCCGACACGACGCGTACCGGAACGCGCCGCTGCGCCTTGGGCAGGCGCACATGCAGGAAACCGTGTTCGTACACGGCAGCGACGGCATCCGGATCCACGTTCCAGCCCAGCTCCAGCTCGGACACAAAAGCCCCATAGCGGATCTCCATGTTCTGGTACCCGCGCTTGATGCCAGGATCGCGACGCACGCCCGAGATGGTCAGCCGACGGCCTTGCAACTGGATGGCAAAGTCATCCTCCTGCATGCCCGCGACCTCGACCTTGATCACGATATGGTCATCGGTCTCGTACACGTCGGTTGGGGGGCGCCAACATTGCCGCCTACCACCCATCGACCAGCCATCATCCTGTAGGCGCATAAAAAGGGCCTGCCCGAGGCCATCGTCGCCCAAGTCACTACCGGAAGCGCGCTGCTCTTGCCCGCTTGTCATCGGGTCACCTCGTCGGAGCCTAACTGGAGCCATAGCCTTCCTATGATTCTACCACACTAGATCAAGTCACTCAAATATCCAGCCACGCCCGCCAAAGCTTTCGTCGCCCGCACGGAGCGCCACTGAACCACACACATGCTTCACAGGCGATAGCCAAGCAAGACAAACGCTACGCCCAAGGCAGGTAGC
>Ga0334889_1004431_pt1 | contig 12612 bp, 4 predicted proteins | sample GraSluR1_MG_2_FD_207222 | JGI IMG/M metagenome (GOLD analysis project Ga0334889, IMG submission 207222) | Sludge microbial communities from methane-producing bioreactor in Wageningen University, Netherlands - Granular Sludge_8_08-R1 | ecosystem: Engineered > Bioreactor > Anaerobic > Unclassified ... | reverse complement strand
ACGCGGTCTTGCCGGGGGGAGCCGGCAGGCGCTGTCCAAGATGGACGTATTCAGCGCCACGGCGGACGCCCGGACGAACTCCATCATCGTGATGGGCGGCACGTCGACGTTCCGCCTGGTGGAGGAGGTGCTCAAGACGATTGACGTCCCGGACGCCCAGCCCGTGGCGATCGAGACGGTCGTGTATCACCTGGCCCGGGCCCAGGCGGCGGACGTGGCGCGGAACATCAACAACCTCTTCGGGGGAAGGACGCTGGACGGGCTCGACCCGCCGCGGGCCGAGGCGAACCTCGCCACGAACACCGTGCTCGTCCGCGGCACCCGCAAGCAGCAGGAGGAGATCAAGGGCCAGGTCATCGACAAGCTGGACGAGTTCGCCGGCACGCCGACGATTCCGCTGATCACCGAGACCATCCAGCTCGCGTACCTGAACGCGGACGACGCGGCCGCGCAGATATCCCAGGAGTTCGCGAACCGGCAGAAAGCCTACCGCGACGCCCAGGTGCAGAACGTCAACCCGGCCGAACTCACGGTCTCGGTGACGCCGCGCGTCTCCAGCAAGCAGATCGTCGTCCTGGCCAGCCAGGCCAACGTCGATCAGATCAAGACGATGGTTGCCGAACTGGACAAGGAAGGCGCCGGGATGCTCACCGCGCGGGAGTCGCGCACGTACTCGCTCGAATGGCTCGACGCCGGCGCCGCGGCCAACGCCATCAACACCATGTTCCGCGTCTCCGGCGTGCGGATGGCCGAAATCGACCAGGTCAGCACCGCCGTGGTCTCCACCACTCAGATGGTGGTGACGGCCAGTGCGGACAACCACGAGGTGATCGCGAACCTGCTGAAAGAACTGGACGTGGACAAGGGCCAGGGCAAGGTGCAGCAGTTCTACACCATGAAGAACGCCCGGGCCTCCGACGTGGCGAACACCGTCAACCAGATCATCGGCGTGCGGGGTCGCACCCGCACCGGCCAACTGCCGGTGACGGTTGTGCCCGATGACGCGATGAACCTCCTGGTCCTCTCCGGCACGCCGGCGGAGATCGAGGAGGTCCAGCAGATCATCGTCCAACTGGACCAGGAGCCGACCAACCTGACCGGGCGGATCGTGGAGGTCTACGACCTGAAGTATGCCGACCCCGGCTCCACCATCAACGCTCTGAACGCCGCCTTCCCGCGCACCCGCGGGCAGCGGCTGGAGGACGAGGTGGCGTTCGGCTACACCTGGGGCACCAGTGCGCTCGTCGCGACGGCCTCCCCGCAGAACCAGACCAAAATCAAGGAACTGCTCGAGAAGATCGACGTCGAGGGCACCCGCCGCACCACGCACACGATCGAGTTGACGGAGGCCAACGCGGACGAGGTCGCGCAGAGACTCCAGCAGCTTTTCCGGCAGACCACACGCACACGCCAGGGCGATACCACCATGCAGATCATGTCCGATTCGCGGACGAACTCCCTGCTGGTGTTCTCCACCGAGGCGGAGTTGGAGCAGGTCAAAACGCTGGTGGCGACCCTGGACGTGCCGGCCAAGATGCAAACGGAACGGACCCTGCGGTCTTATACGCTTGAGTGGATCGACGCAAGTGCCGCGGCGAACGCGATCAACACGCTGTTCCGCGTGTCAGGCACACGCCTTCCTGAGAAGGACCAAGTTATGCCGGCTGTCGTCTCTTCGACCCAGTTGGCCGTGACGGCCAGCCTGGACAACCATGCCAGGATCGAAGGCCTCCTCAAGGAGCTGGACGTCGACAAGGGGCAGGGCAAGGTCACACACTTCTACACGATGCACAAGGCGCGAGCGTCGGACGTGGCCAATACGGTGAACCAGGTGCTCGGGGCGAAGGGCGGTCGAACTCGGACGGGTCAACTGCCGGTTACCGTCACGCCGGACGACGCGATGAACCTGCTGATCATGTCCGGTGCGCCGGCCGAGATCGAGGAGGTCGAGCAGATCATCGTTCAACTGGACCAGGAGCCGACGAACCTGACCGGGCGCATCGTGGAGGTCTACGACCTGAAGTACGCCGATCCCGGCTCCACCATCAACGCCCTGAACGCCGCCTTCCCACGCACCCGCGGGCAGCGGGCGGAAGATGAGGTGTCGTTCGGCTACACGTGGGGGACCAGCGCCCTGGTGGCAACGGCCTCTCCGCAGAACCAGGCGAAGATCAAGGAACTGCTGGGAAAGATTGACGTGGAGGGCACCAGCCGCACCACGCACCTCATCCCGCTGAAGGAAGCCAACGCCGATGAGGTCGCCCAGAAGCTCCAGACCCTGTTCCGGGCGACCCAGCGGGCCCGGCAGGGTGATACCACCATGCAGATCCTCGCGGAAACGCGGACCAACTCCTTGCTGGTGTTCGCCACGGAGGCGGAACTCATGCAGGTGCAGGCCATGGTGGAAAACCTGGACGTGAAGCCCACCGGCGATGCCGAGCGGACGGTCCAGGTCTATCCGGTGCAGTTCGCCGATCCGAGCGGCATCGTCAACGCCATCAACGCCCAGTACAGCCAGTACCGGGCCAGCCCGCGAGACCAGGTGACCGCGGTGGTGGAGCACGGCACGCAGTCGGTGGTCGTGTCCGCCTCGGCCAAGCGTCATGCGGAGGTGGCCTCGCTCATCAAGGAAGTCGACGTGGAGGGCAGCCAGGTCCGGGCCACGCGCGTCGTCAAGATCGAGCACGCCAACGCCGAAGACCTCGCCCGCACGCTCAGCGCGGCGTTTCAGCGGGTCAGCACCCGCCGCGGCGAGCAGATGCGCATCTCCGCCGACCCCGGTACGAATGCCCTGGTGGTCTTCGCCAGCGACAAGGAGATGACGGAACTGTCTCCTCTCATCGAATCACTCGACGTCGAGCCCGACCTGGAGAAGGACCGGCAGTTCCGAGCCTTCAAGCTGACCTACGGGATGGTCTGGGACGTGGCCGAGATGATCACCCAGTCCTTCCGGGGCGGCCGGACAGCCCGGGACCAGGTGACAGCCGTGCCGGACTGGGGCTCCAGCAGCATCTTCGTGACCGCCTCGCCCGAGAACATGAAGCGGATCGAGGAGCTGGTCAAGCAGGTGGATACTAAGAGCGACGTGGCCCAGCAGGTCCGCATCGTGCAGATCAAGCACGGCGATGCGGACAACATCGCCCAGACCCTTACGGAAGTCTTTTCCGAGGGGGGCGGGGGCGGGCGGCGGTCCTGGATGCCCCAACGCGGCGGCATCTCCATCACCCATACCCCCGGCACGGACACTCTTCTGATCAAGGCGAGGGACACCGAGTTCGAGGAGATCATGGCCGTCCTGGAGCAGTTGGACACGCCGGAGCGCGGCCCGGGCGAAATCCGGACTTTCGCGCTGAAGTTCATGGACGCGACGGAGATGCAGGGCATCCTGGAAACGTACCTCCAAAAGCCCGGCAGCAGTACTGGCGGACGCCGCGGCGGTGCCGCCGGCGGCCTCAGCGGAGACGTGAGAATCAGCGTTTCCAGTGCTACGAACTCGCTTGTGGTCTCCGGCGGCAAGGACCAGCTCGACCGCGTCGCGGCGGTCATCGCGGAGATTGACGTGGAGATTCTGGACGGCGGTAACCGCCCGGAATTCATGAAATTAAAGTACGCTACGCCGTCCCTGATCGAGCCCATCCTCACCCAGATGTTCGTCGACACCGCGCGAGGCCGGGGCGGCCGGGGGGCGACGGCCACCCAGATGGTCCCTGTGATCGTCGCGGACGATCCGTCAGACCAGCTTATCGTTCGGGCGAACCCGACGGACATGTCATTGATCCGGACGATGGTCGACACGCTCGACACGGAGGACGCGAGCCTGGAGACGGGCATCAAGGTTGTGCCGCTTCAGCCCGGTGTGGATGTAACAGAGCTGGCAAGCATGTTGCAGGAATTGCTGGACGCCGACGCCAAGGTCAAGGAAAGCATGAGTTCCAGCCGCGGCAAGGCCCAGGCCGACCGCGTGGTGCTCAGCGCGGACCGGCGGACGAACAGCATCCTGCTGGCCGGTGCGCGGTCCCGGTTTGAAGAGGTGGAGAACCTCATCCGGACCCTCGAGAAGCAGGGGCCGGTGGGCGGCCGGACGGCCGTCATCATTCGTCCGAAGAACATGAGCCCGGACGAAATCAAGGGTGTTCTCCAAGGCGTCATGGAGGATAATACGTCCGGCAGCGGCACACGAGGCGGCGCCCGGCCACGTCGCCGGTAAGACCGGGTGGCAACCCTGAAGGTGTGCTCCGCAGATGGTGATGGATTTGGCGATCGCGGACCGATTGCAGATTGTAGGGCGCGCCCTGGCGAGACCGGCTGGAAAGCCGGTCCCACAGGGAAAGACCGGCTGGAAAGCCGGTCCCACAAGGATGAAGTAGGGTCCGCCGTGCGGACCGGGAGTCGGGAAAAGCTGTAGGGTCCGCCATGCGGACCGGGAGTCGGGAAAAGCTGTAGGGTCCGCCATGCGGACCGGGAGTCGGGAAAGCGGCCTTGAGGATGAGGCGGTCGGTCGGGCGTTGCGTCGGTCCGCCGGCAAGGAAGGATAGACACGCTATGAAACGCGTCCCCTGGATTCTGACGAGCGTTCTGATGCTGGTGAGCCTGTGGGCCTATGCCGATCCGCCCGCCACCGAGCCGGCCCCGGCCGACGGTCTGACGGCAGAGCGGATTCTGGAGCAGAGGATGCTCGAGGCCCTGGCCCGGCAGGCGGAGCGAAAGGCTCAGCCGGCTCCGGCCGAATCGAGTTCGCCCAACGACAGCGACGAGGATGCGGACCCGTTTGCCGAACAGGTCCGAGCCTTGCTGGCCAGCCTGGAGTCATCCGTGCAGTCCACGGCAGGAACGCCCGCACAGGAGGATCCTCCCGCTCCCGCGCCGGCGCCGAAGAAGCCCGCCCGTGCCCGACCCAAAGACAAGCCGGCCGACGATGCGCCTGCCGCAGGCCAGGAAGGGCCCAAGCCCGACGGCAAGCCCGCCGCACCGGCCGGCCGATCGCCCCGCGGCGCGGATCGGGCGGAACCGCCGGCCCGCGAGGGAAAACGCCCGCCCGCCGAGACGCCGCCGCCCCCTGCAGCGGAGGAACCGGCCCCGCCGACGCGAGTATCACTCGGCAGCGCGCCCACCACCCCCGCGACCCCGCGCGGCGCCATCGACTTCGGCCAGATCCAGCTCACCGGCGGTGACATCACGATCGAGACCGTCGGCACCGGGCTGCTGATCCTGGGCCACCCGGATGACGTGGCCATCATCCAGGCCCTCATTGAGCAGTTGGACGAGGAGATCCCCGCCCGCGACCTGCAGATTCTGACGCTGAAGTCGCGCAAGGCGGCGGATGTCGCTCAGGGCGTGCAGAAAATCCTGGACGACCTGTACAAGCGGACGGGGACCGAGCGTCCGGAAGAGAAAGTGACGGTCTCGGCCCTGTCCGAGAACATCATCCTGGTGGCCGCCCCATCGCAGAAGATGGAGCAGACGGTGCAGATCATTCAGGCCATCGACGCCGTCCCGCCGAGCATCCCTGATTTTGAACTCATGACGTTCGAGCTGCGATACCGCAAGCCCAGCCAGGTCGCGGAGCAACTGACGGACATCCTGCAGAAGCTGCGGGATCGCCAGGGCGCCACCGGGCCCGACTTCGACGTGCAGGCCTTTGACGACACGGGCCGGATCACCGTGTTCGGCCCGGCCGGCGAGCGAGACAAGATCCAGGCCATCATTAACGAAATCGACGCGGAGCCGCGCGAGGGCTTCGGCCAGATCAAGCTCGTCCTGTTCCCGCTGCTCAACAACAAGGCCAAGGACATGGCCGACACGCTCAAGGAGCTGCTGGCCGTTGACACGGGCAAGGACGCGGCCGCGGAAACCATCCGCCGATTGCAGATGCTCAAGCAGAAGAGCGACGGCACCCGCGAGGAGCTGCCGCCGGTCGACCTGCAGAAGCCCATAAGAATCATCCCGGACGACGGGACCCAGTCGCTGATTGTGGCCACCGCAGAGGAGAACATCGAGCCGCTGGCCGCCCTGATCGATGTGCTGGACGGCGTGCCGCTGGCCACGGAGATGGGCCTGCAGATCTTCAATCTCAAGTACGCCGACGCGGACACGGTCCGGAAGCTGCTGGAGGAGATGTTCAAGCAGGGCAAGGACCTGCCCAAGCCCGCCCCGGGCTCGGAGAGCACCCACGCAGTGCCGGAAGGCGTAGTCGGCGAGGCCCTGGTTTATAACATCGCCATCAGCGCCGACCTGCGGACGAACACGCTGATCGTCACCGGCCGGCCCGGGCAGGTGGCCCTGGCCGCCCGCATCATCGCCGAGCTGGACCAGGAGAGCAGCGAGATCAAGTTCCCCCTGCAGATCGTCCCGCTGGAGCACAGCTCCGCCAGCCGGCTGGCCAAGGTGATCGACGAGCTGTTCACGGCCCGGCTGGAATCGCTGGAGAAGCGGGACGCGGGCAAGTCAGCCATCGAGCGTGAGCGGGTGTACGTGACGAACGACGAGCGGACGAACTCGCTGATCGTGTCGGCCTCGACGGAGAACTACGCGGAACTGCTGCGGATCGTGGAGCAGCTCGACACCCCGGCCGAGGAGCTTTTCGAGCACATCCGCCTCATCACGTGCAAGAACACTTCCGCCGCCGACCTGGCCTCCAAGATCGAGGACCTCTGGCAGCGCAAGGCCGACATGCGGAAAGAGGCCGAGCTGCCGGAAGACCTGCCCATCGTGGTGGCCGACCAGCGGAGCAACTCGCTGGTCATCGCGTCGTCGCCGGATGATTACGAGGCGATCAAGAGCCTGGTGGACCGGCTGGAAGCCCAGCCGCTGGCCCCCATCGCGGAGATTCGGCTGATCCAACTCCAGCACAATGACGCCGGCGAGGTGTCGGACATGCTGCAGGACCTGTTCGAGGAGCGGCTCCAGCAGCGGCTGGTCAAGGGCCAGGAGGAGGACCCGACGGACCGCGTCGCCCTGGCCACGGACGCCTCGACGAACATTATCCTGGCGGCCTCCAGCAAGGCGAACTACGATGAGATGGTGCGCATCATCCAGGCCATAGACGTCGAGCCCAGCCTGGAGGGCGTGATTCGCGTGTTCACGCTGAAGAACGCAGTGGCCAAGGACGTGGGCGAGAAGATCTCGGACCTGTTCGACCAGGGGCTGTACCACCCGCAGAAGGGCCTGGAGAGCAACCTGATCGAGGCGCGCCAGGAGGTCGCCCTGGTGGACGACCCGCGGTCCAATTCCATCATCGTCAGCGCGTCCAAGCCGAACCTGACCATCATCGAGCAGCTCATCGGCCAGATGGACGTGGAAGAGCCGCTGAACGTCGACAGCAAGACCGAGATCTTCACGCTGAAGTTCGCGGACGCCATCAAACTGGCCGACACCATGGAGAAGATGTTCGAAGGCGTCCGATCCAGCGCCAGTGAGCCGGACCTGTTCCCCGAGCCGACCATCATTCCCGACGCTCGGAACAACATTCTCATCGTGACCGGCACCCGCGACGCCCTGAAGCGATGCGCGAACCTGCTGGCCATCATCGACGTGGAGGCGGGCCCGCCGTCCGCCACCTTCGAGGTGTACCCGCTCGTGAACGCCTCGGCGGCGCGGCTGGCCCCCATGATGCAGGAGATGTTCGACAAGCGGGACGAGGGTCGCGACGAGAAACGCTCCCCCATCTTTATCCAGGCGGAGGAGGCGACTAACACGCTGATCTGCACGGCGGCCCGCGAGGACCACACGCTGATCGCCGGCCTGTTGCGGCTGCTCGACAAGCCGTCGGAAATCGCCAGGCAGGTCGAGATCTTCCCGCTCAAGGCGGCCAAGGCCGAGGCCGTGGCCGATCGCCTCGAGACGCTCTTCAAGTCTCAGGCGGGCACCCAGGGCGGCGCCGGCCGGGCGGACGTGCTGGCGGTTGAGCCCGACCCGCGGACGAACGCCCTGATCGTCTGGGCCGCGCCGTCGGAGATGGCCAACATCGCCGAGATCATCCACAAGCTGGATACGACCCAGCCCGGGCCGGAGATGATGGTGAAAGTCATCCGGCTTCAACGCGCCTTGGCCGAGGATTTCGCCCAGGTGCTGGATGAGACGCTGATTGCCCCGGGCGGCGGCGTGGGTCGAGATGAGCAGGCGGCCATCATCAGGTTCGAGACCACCCTGCCCGACGGCCGGAAGGAGGTTCGCAGCCTTGTGCGGCAGGACATCACCATCAAGGCGGACCAGAAGACGAACTCGCTGATGGTCATGGCCCCGGCGGGCAGCATGGAGATGCTGGAGAGCCTGATCTCCACCTTCGACCGCATGCCGCCCGTGCTCGCCGAAATCCGCCTGTTCCCGCTGGTCAACGCGGATGCGGAAGAGGTGGTCTCGAAGCTGCAGGACCTGTTCGAGGAGTCCGGCGGGCGAGGGACCGGCGATATCGACACGCAGTTGACCATCGGCAACCTGCAGTCGCTGGTGGCGGAAGGCAAGATCGGCCTGGGCACGAAGGTCCCCATGAAGTTCTCCTCGGACCGCCGGACCAACACCGTGCTCGCCGCGGGCACCGAGATCGACCTGCGAATGGTGGACCAGCTTGTACGCATGTTGGACGCGCCGGACGTGGACGAGCGCGTGCTCGAAATCTACGAAGCGAAGTACATCACGGCGGATGAGATCGCGACCGCCCTGACCTCGTTCGCGGATCAGGAGACCGAGCGGCTCCGCGATGTGGACGACGAGACCGCTGCCCAGCGCCGGGCGGAGCGGCACGTGACGGCCATCTCCGACGAGGGCAGCAACAGCGTGCTGCTGGGCGTCAGCCCGCGGTTCTACTCCCATTACATGACCATGATTTCGCAGATTGATCGGCCGCCGCCGCAGGTGATGATCCAGGTGCTGGTGGCGGAGGTGACCCTGACGGACACCGTGGGCGTGGGATTCGAGTTTGCGGTGCAGGATCTGAACTTCACGGAGAACGCGGTGGTCGGACCCAACGACACCGTGCAGGGACACGGACACGACACGGTCGCCGGCACAGACCTGGGGGCGGCCTCCGTGGCCGGTTCGCTGGGGGGGTTCAGCTTCTCCATCACCGGCGAGGACTTCAACTTCCTGTTCAAGGCGCTGCAGTCCAACGGCATCGTGGAGATTCTGTCCCGGCCGACCATCTTCGTGGCGAACAACTCGGAGGCGAACATCCAGATCGGCGACCAGGTGCCGATCGTCCAGGGGACGTCCACGTCCGACTCGGGGCAGATCTCGTCGACGGTGACTTACCAGGACACGGGCATCATTCTGACCGTGACCCCGCACATCAACCCGGACGGGTATGTGAACCTGGAGGTTGCGCCGGAGATTTCGCAGCTCAGTCCCTCGACCGTGCAGATTTCCGAGGGGTTCAACGCGCCCATCATCACCAAGCGCACGGCCCAAACGGTTGTCACGGTGAAGGACGGCGAGACGGTCGTGATCGGCGGTCTGATCCAGACCAACGAGTCGCAGACGGAGACCAAGGTGCCCATCGTCGGCGACATCCCCCTGCTGGGCGCGCTGTTCCGGGCGACCACCGTGGAGGCGCGCCGGACGGAGCTGCTGATCGTGCTGACCGTGAACGTCTGCCGCACGGAGGATGACGCGTACGCCATCTCGACGAAAATGCGCGACCAGTCCGACATCATTCCGGACCGCGTCAAGCGCCACCGGCTGATGGAAGGCCTGCGCATCCTCGCGGAGGAGGACGTCGGGCTGCAGCCCGTGGATCCGGAGGCCCAACCCCGGACGCCCGGTCGAAAGGAGCCGTCCGCGACGCCCCTGAAGGATCGCGACCTCTACGGCCCGAATCCGGACGTCTACGGCCCCAGCGTGCCGCAGCCGACCCAGATCAGCCGGGCCGTCGTAGAGGATAAGGGCGTGTACGGACCGATTCTGGTGGCCCACGAGGATCCGTAGCCGTGCCAAGGCGCGGCCGGCCTTCGCGGGTCCGCCCGGGTTTGTGGATTCTCCCGGAATGCGACCGTTGTGACCGCGTTCTCAGCCTCCGAAACGCGGCTGAAAGCGGCGGAAGAATCAGGGAACTGGCAAACTCTGGGCGGCCCCACCCCTGCTGGACGATGAAACAATGTGGAAACTCCGGTCCAATCCGCGAATTGCGTCTCATCTGCCCCGCCGAGCGGCCGTCCTTCTGCTGATCGGCGCGATTCCGGGTTGCGCCGAGCCGGGCCACGCCGAGCTTTTCGGTCCGGATCAGAGCCAGGCCCACCGGCTGCCGGGGTACTCCACCGATCCCGTGATGAAAGTCATTCCCTTCTTCCAGCCGGAGCCCGCATGTTTCCGGAGCTTCGATCCGGAGGGCGATCCCAATCCCGAGGGATTTGCCTTCACCCTGTATTTGCAGTCCGCACGGACCGGCCTGGGAATCCACCCGGAGGGTACGCTTCAGGTCAAGATGTACCGCCTCGAGCCTACCGCTCAGGGTATCGTGACCCGCAATCTGGTGTACGAGTCCAGGCCGGTTCCGGTACACACCCTGCCGCACTCCACTCAGCGAACGGCGCTCGGGTGGGGGTACGCACCGTCCTTCTACTGGGGGAATGCGGATGTTCTGGGGTACAGAGTCGAAGTCGTGGTTGAGTTCACCGGTGTGGACGGACGGGTGGTTCGCAGTCAGCCGCGACCGCTCAAGGTTCCGCCCCGTAGATCGTAAGCCGGCGGAGGCCGACGGGCCGTGCCGTCTCGCCCGGCTTGCCTGCATTCTCGCGATGGTCATCTGCCTTGGGACGGGCTGCGACCGAAAGCCGGGGCCGGCGTCCGCCAAGGGCTCATCCGGCCCGGAGGGCGTCGCCACACCGCGCCCCGACTGCATCAACACCCCGATCCAGACGGCCCGACACATACGGACCCTGCACGCACAATCCGCGGTGGACGCGCTCGCGGAGTACCTCCAGCCCGACCAGCGTGAGCCCGTCCTGGCCCAGTTGGCCGCGATTGAACGGCTGACGGCGGCCTACCTCGGCCTGAATCAGTTGCTTCAGGAGCGAATCGGGCCGGGAACAGCGAGTCTGGTGAGGGCGGATGACATCGCAAATCTGGCGGGCCTCTTCTCGCCTGACGTGGAAGTCTTCGACGAACGCGTCGAAGGAGATTTTGCGTGGGTGACGTACTCCGTGGCGGGCCGAATCCCGCTCGAGGAAGCGGCGTTCGTGCGCGGGGCCGAACGCTGGCGGCTCCGCACGGAACCCCCGGTCCCGGAAATCACGGAACAACTCCGCAAACTCGCGGACGCGGCAGACCGGGTGGCCATTCTGGTCCGCTCACGCAAAATGACGTTTGCGCAGGTGCAGCACGAACTCTCCATCCGACAGGGACCCATCCTCTGCCGCATCGCCGAGATCGAGGCCCGCAACCGGCCGAACGACTGACCCGCGCCCCTCCACCGGCCGCTCCCGCAATTCGCTCCTCGATGCTCCGCCCCAGCGCCGTCAGGCGTGTTGTTGTTGTGCCGCGTATGCCTTCAGCCACGCCATCTGGATGGCTTCCAGCCGGGCCTCATTCGAGGCGTCTGGAGGGTCGCCGAAGCCTGGCAGCGCGCAAACCCAGGCGTGCAGGTCCGTGAACCCGACCGACAACGGGTGAACCTGAGGACGCGATGCCAGCAGCAGCCGTCCGATGGATTCAGAATCCGTCCAGCCCAGCCGGAACCGCGCCCCGGGGCCCGTGCCCGTCACCTCCGCATGACTATCCGACTCCTTCGCCAGATTGCGGTTCCATGCCGGTACCTCCACCACAAGGTTGCTCGTTCCGTCGGGAACGGCCTGACAGGCCAGCCGACTGCGCGTGGTCAGCCCCGGCGCGTTGTCCAGCATGTCCTCTTCCTGGTCCGTGGCCGGGCGGAGGGACCCGAAACCCTCTTTCACGATCACGTGGCAGGTGCAACAGGCACATACGCCGCCGCAGGCATGGTCAATCTCCACGCCGTACGCCAGTGCGATGTCCAGCAGGCTTCCCGGCAAGCCCGTCCGGCCAAAGGGGATACGGTCCGGCTCCACCGTAACCGTCACCCCCATCGGCTCGAACCGGACGGCAAAGCTCCGGCCTGCCGGTCGATCATCCGATTTGTCAGAGGACGGCATCATTCCAGGATGTCCGTGGTACCAGCCCTTCCCATTTGGGACGGGCCCCTCTTGTGTGGGACCGGCTTTCTCGCCACCCCGGTCCCGACAGGTCGGGAGGACCTGCGGAGACCAGCCGGTCATCCCAGCCGGTCAACTGCTGCTGCTGCCGTCCTGCTTCGCCTTCAGGTCCGTAACCGCTGCCCGGATCGCCTCCTCGGCCAGCACGCTGCAGTGGATCTTCACCAGGGGCAACTGCAGCTCTTCCACGATGTCCGTGTTCTTCAGGGCGAGGGCCTCTTCCGGCGTTCGGCCCTTGAGCCACTCGGTGGCCACCGAGCTGCTCGCGATGGCGCTGCCGCATCCGAAGGTCTTGAATTTTGCCTCCACGATCCGGCCATCGTCTCCCACGCGAATCTGCAGCTTCAGCATGTCTCCGCACGCCGGCGAACCCACCACGCCGGTGCCCACGTGCGGATCATCGGCGTCCAGTGCCCCAACGTTCTGTGGGTGTTCAAAGTGCTGCAGGACCTTC
>Ga0334889_1004429_pt1 | contig 12620 bp, 8 predicted proteins | sample GraSluR1_MG_2_FD_207222 | JGI IMG/M metagenome (GOLD analysis project Ga0334889, IMG submission 207222) | Sludge microbial communities from methane-producing bioreactor in Wageningen University, Netherlands - Granular Sludge_8_08-R1 | ecosystem: Engineered > Bioreactor > Anaerobic > Unclassified ... | reverse complement strand
TACGGGGTACAGCGCCGACGAGGCGGCGGGACGAAATCCCCGGATACTCAAGTCGGACCGCCATCCGCCGGAGTTCTACGAGAGCTTCTGGAGAACGCTGATCAACGAGGGAAAGTGGGAAGGGGAGATCTGGAACCGAAGAAAGAGCGGAGAAGTCTACCCCGAGTGGCTCTGCTGTTCCGCCGTCCATGATGAAAAGGGGAACGTCACCGACTACATCGCCGTCTTCAACGACCTGTCGGAGGTCCATTTCAAGGATGCCCAGATCGAGCTCCGGTCCAATGTCGACCAGCTTACCGGCCTTTCGAGCCGGACAGTGTTCTATTCCCGGCTGGAAGGGGAGCTTGAGCGCCGGGACCGGGACGGGCGGCGCCTCGCCCTCCTGGTGCTGGACATCAACCGCTTCAAGAACATCAACGACTCCCTCGGCCATTTCGCCGGAGACGGCGTGCTGCAGCAGGTGGGCGCCAGGCTGTCCCGCCATCTCGGCGGCAGGGACAGGGCGTCCCGGATCGGCGGCGACGACTTTCACATCCTCATTCCCGATGCCCCTTCGGTGAAGGAGATCGCCTCCGGGGCGGAGAAAATTCTCTCCCTGCTGAACGATCCCGTGGACGCGGCGGGAAACAGGCTCTTTCTCAGCGCTTCCCTCGGCATCGCCGTTTTCCCCGATGACGGCCGGACGGCGGAAACGCTGCTCAAGAAGGCCGACATGGCCATGCACAAGGCCAAGGAGCTGGGAATCAGCAATTACCGGTTTTTCACCGGAGAGCTGGGAGAACAGGCGTCCTCGAAGCTGCTGCTGGAGAATTCCCTGCGGGCCGGGCTTGGACGGGGCGAGTTCCGCCTCGTGTACCAGCCGAAATACGACCTCCGGGAGGACCGGGTGTCCGGCATGGAGGCCCTGCTCCGGTGGCATGCTCCTGACCGGGTGATTCCGCCCTGGGAATTCATTCCCCTGGCGGAGGAGACGGGGCTTATCCTTCCCCTGGGCGAATGGGTCTTCAGGGAGGTTTGCCGCCAGGTTTCCCAGTGGGCGTCGGAGGGGCATCCTCCTCCCGAGGTGGCGGTGAATCTGTCTGCCCGGCAGCTCCACCAGGAGGGGCTGCCCGCCTTCCTGAAGGGGGTCATGGATGAATATGCCGTGGATCCCTCACGGATCGGCGTCGAGATCACCGAGTCGGGGATCATGGAGGACCTGGTTGATTCGGTGTCTGTCCTCTCCGGGATCAAGGACCTGGGGATGACGGTCTACGTGGACGACTTCGGGACCGGGTATTCCTCCCTGAACTATCTCAAGCGCCTTCCCATCGACGTGCTGAAGATCGATAAGTCCTTCGTCGACGGCGTGCTCACCGACAGGAATGACGCGGCCATCACCAGGGCCGTCATCGTTTTGGGTCGTTCCCTGGGCATGTCGGTGCTGGCGGAGGGGGTGGAAACGCGGGATCAGCTCGAATTCCTGAGGCAGAACGGGTGCGACGGAATCCAGGGGTATCTGCTGAGCCCTCCCCTGCCTCCGGAGGATACCCTGCGGTTCAGAAAAACGGGGCATACCCCTTTGTTTCCGGCATAGGTCAGGATATAATCACAGCATAACGTTCCGGGCGACACCTTCTCTCCGGGGCTATGACAGCCGACAATGAAATCCAATTGTTTATTTCGGGAAGGAGTTGGGTTATATGCAGCATATACGTTCCCTTTCCCTGTTCGACCAGGGCGATCACCGGTTCATCATGCTCGGCTGGGAGGAGCAGGAAGAAGAGGTGGCCGTCCAGACGAACCAGTACGTCATTTCTTCCGGAGGCGAGGTGGTGCTTCTCGATCCGGGCGGAGCCCACGTCTTCCCCCGTGTCCTGGCCAACGTCGCGGAACTGTTCGAACTGAAAAACATCAGGCACATCTTCTATTCCCACCAGGATCCCGACGTGTCCTCGGGAATCACCCTGTGGCTCTCCATGGCGGAAAAGGCCTCGGTCCACATCTCCGGGCTGTGGGTGCGCTTCCTGCCCCATTTCGGCATCTATGACGTGAAGCGCATCTCGCCGATCCCCGATAAGGGGGAGACCCTTTCTCTCACCAACGGGAAAAAACTGGTTATCCTGCCGTCCCACTTTCTTCACTCCACAGGGTGTTTCTCCCTCTACGATCCGGCGTCGAAAATCCTCTTCAGCGGCGACATCGGCGCGGCCATCTTTCCCAGGGGGGGCCGGTACCCCGTGGCGGAGGACCTGGACTCCCACCTGAAGTACATGGAGGGATTCCACAGGAGGTACATGGCGTCCAACGCCGCGTGCCGCCGGTGGGTGAAAATGGTGTCCGCACTGGACGTGGAGCACATCGCCCCCCAGCACGGCGCCTTCATCAAGGGGCGGCAGAACGTGAAGAAGTTCCTTTCCTGGTTCGAGAACCTCGCCTGCGGGGTGGACGTTCTCGATGAAATCTACGGCCGCTGACGGCCTGGGCCGGGAGGACGACGGAATGGAACGCAGCTATTCGGAAGTGATCCACCAGCTCGGCAGTGCCTACTTTGCCAACACGCTGATGAACTCCTTCATGGCCCAGCTCGACGAGGTGCTGGTGAACCGGGTGAAGGCGGTGGAGGGGGAGATAGCCGAGACGTCGGAGCGGTTCGTGCAGCTCAGCCGCATCCTGGGAGACCTCCAGGCCGAGTTCGACCGGAGCGGCCGGGAGACCAGGGAAACGGTTGAGGAGATCAACCGGATGAACGGCGACCTGTCGGCGGAGCTTCAGCGCTCCGGCACCGATCTTGACGGCATGAGCGAGAACGTGTCCAGGACGGTGGATGCCACCACCGGCACCCTGGAATCTTTCCTTGAGATCGAGAAGATGTCGAAGGAAATCCAGAGGATAGCAAAGCAGACCAACCTCCTGGCCCTGAACGCCTCCATCGAGGCTGCCAGGGCGGGAGAGCACGGAAGGGGATTCGCCATCGTGGCGAAGAACGTCCAGGAGCTCGCCGCCGAGACCAAGGCGGCTTCCGAGTCCATCGGCGCCAAGGTGGGGGAGATCTCCGGTTCGGTGGAGCGGGCCATGGAGGATATCCGGGGGATCAGCGACATGTTCGACATGATCCGCCGCTCCCTGACGACTTTCACCCGGTTCCTCGACACCAACAAGGCCTTCATGGAAAGAATGGAGAACACCATGGCGGACGCCGGGGAAAAGGTCAACAGGAGCTCGGGAGAGATGGAGAGCTCCGTGGCGGTGATGGAGAACGCGTCCAGGAAGTTCGGCTCCATGGCGGCCACCATCTCCGCCATCGTCCTGGCCCAGAAGAATCTCAAGAAGATTCGGCTCTGAACATGGGAGAGTCATCCGCGGCGCAGGCGGCACCATGGGAAACTTCCGGTGAGAACGTGAGATACGTTCCCCTGGACGACCTTTGCCATTACAGGGGCAGGGTGGCCGAGGACATCCTCTCCGAGGACGGGGCGCTGCTCCTGCCCCGGGGAAGCGACATCCCGGCGATCCTCGAGTCCATGCCCGGCATAACGAAGACGCTCCGACGCTGGAACAGGGAATTCATCCCCGTCCAGGTATCTTCGGACATCACCGAGAAGGAATTCGAAGCTGTTCTCCGGGCCATCGAGCCGAAAACACGCATGCTTGACCCAAACCTGGCGATGAGAGCCATCCACCAGGTCGAGGAAGTATACTCCAGAATTTCGGAGGACGGGAATTCACGGGAGGGAATCGAAACCCTCGCCAGGGAGGCCGACAGGCTTGCCCGGGAAGTTGTTCAAACGCCCCAGATCCTGCTCTGTCTCGGAAAGGTGAAGGATTCCGACGAATACACCTTTATCCACTCCCTCAACGTGGCCCTCCTGTCGGGGTACCTGGCCTCGATCCTCCACCCCGGCGACGAGGAGCTCGTGAAGACCATGACCTTCGGCGGCCTGCTCCACGACCTCGGAAAGGCGAAGGTTCCCCCGGAGATACTGAACAAGCCCGGCAGGCTGACCTCCGAGGAGTTTGAAGTGATGAAGACCCACGCCATCCAGGGAATGGTCTCCGCCGTGGCCTCGGGAGTGGACGACCGGCGGATACTCTCGGTGGTGAGGAACCACCACGAGCGCTGGGGAGGGGACGGATACCCCGACGGCCTGAAGGAGAACCGGATATCCCTGTTCGCCAGGATCGCCGCCGTGGCAGACGTGTTCGACGCCCTGACGGCGAAACGGGTGTACAAGGACCCCATGAGAAGCAGGGAAGCGGTCTCCATGATTCTCGAGTCCTCGGGGAGCAGTTTTGACGGGGCCATAGTCCGGGCCCTGCTCGTCTCGGTGGGCCTCTACCCTCCCGGGACGGTGGTGGAACTGTCGGACTACAGCGTCGGTGTGGTCACCGGCGTCCGGAACAAAGACCTGCTCCGCCCGCAGGTCTTTCTCTCGGTGGATCCCAGGGGACGCAGGCCGGATACGCCCACCATCATCGACCTCTCCCTCGTCGGAAACATCTTCATCCGGCGGTCCCTGGACGACATGGGAAAGGGCGTCGTCTACGGGCGGGACGAAACCTGAGGTTCACCTGAGGGAATCTTCTATTTCCCCGATTTTTTCCTCGAAACCGTAGATGGTGGGATCGATGTCGTTCACCACGGCGTTCAGATCTTTCATGGAGCGGAAGGCGTACCCTTTCGGCAGGCGGTTGGCGTACCGCTTCACCTTCAGCAGCGCCTGGAGGTAGTTCCGCTCGAAGGGGAGGATGACCTGGGCCGCCATGATGGCTCCGGGCATCTCCTCGGTGAAGAAAAGATAGGCCATCTCCAGGTTCTCCTCGATGTCCATCTCGTCGTACCAGAGTGCCGCCAGCAGCTTCCTGAACTTCTTCTTTTCGTGTCCTCCCACCAGCTTCCGCACCGCCCGGTCGATCCGGTTCATCCCTGAACGCAGAATGTGCTCCATGAGACAGGGGTCTCCTTTCGGCCAGGAGAACTCCGCGATATACTCCGCTTCAGCCTCGGGAAGGACCTGCTTCCGGAGGAGCCTGCCGAAGGAGGGCCGCAGGATCACCGATGCGGGTTCCGGAGGAGCGTCCACCAGTTCCCGGAAGATATCGCCCGTTGAAAACCCCCTTCTCTCGAAGGGCGAGTTGAGAAGCCATGTGACGTAACCCGGGTCGAAGAGGCCCTTCCGTCCCGCCCTTCCTGCCATCTGGGAGAACTCGTTCCTGGAGATGGGCCGGTCGGAATGGTAATGGACGAGCTGGGCGAAGACCACGGTCTCGGCGGGAAGGTTCACCCCCAGGGCGAGGGCGTTGGTGCCGCACACCACGTCGAGGATCCGCTCCCGGAAGGCCCGTTCCACCAGCAGCTTTTCCTTGGGCAGCATTCCCCCGTGGTAAATGCCCACCCCCGTAAAAAGGGGCGGCTGGATCCTGGGCACCTCGAGAATGGAGGCTATTTCCTGGAGCCGGTCCCTCTGGCCGGCCGAAATCCTCTTCCGGTGCCTGGAGGTCATGAAGGCCAGCTCCACGGCACCTTTCTGGGAAAAAAGGAAGACCAGGGCATCCTTCAGCCTGTCCGTTTTCGCCGGTTTGGCCGGAGTGTAGATCAGCTCCGTCTCCCGGCGGGTGTTTTCGTACAGGGTAAACTTCCGTCCGGTCACCCCTCCGAGGTAGTCCGCCACGGAGGAGGCGCCTCCGAGGGTCGCCGACATGACGAGGACGGCGGTGGTGGGGGCCGTGTCCCGGATGCCGTCGATATAGGCCCGCGCGCGGTCCGGATCGTCGAAGATGTAGTGGAATTCGTCCACGATGAGCTTCTGCCCCGGGACGAAGGCGTACTTCAGGGAATAGATTTCCTGGGTGCAGCAGATTATGGAGGCTCCTTCATTCTTCTTGAAGTCCCCCGTCTCGATGCCGACATCGAATCCCATCTTCCTGAGATCGAGGTACCGTTCGTTGCTCAATGCCTTGATGGGAGCGGTGAAGATGATCCTGCCCCCTTCAGGGTACGCAGGGAAACCCTCTTCGTCGAGAATGCCCGCCCAGAGATAGGCAACAAGGGTTTTTCCCGACCCTGTTGGTGCGGAGAGCACCGCGTTCCTGTCCCGAATGGCCCGGTAGGCCTTCAGCTGCCATGGATAGTAGGAAAAAGTGTCCAGAGAATTTGTCTCCTTCCGCCCGGGAAAACAGGCTTGGGTTTTTCCGTTTCTCATGGTACCACAAAACGGAGAGGGAAAAACATGGTAAGATACTGCCGAAAGAAGAAGGAGGTGTTCTCTTGGCCGAGTTTCGGGTTGCGGCAGGAGAAGAAGAGGCACGGGACGGAGAAGTGCTTGTGTTCAGGCTCGAAACGCGGAAGCCCTATGTTTCCCGGCGCAGGGAGGACGCCTTCTGGCGAAAGACCGGCGACGACGTCACCCAGGCGGCTGCGGACGCAGGACTGCCTTTCGAGGCGGTAACCCTGTTCCTGAAGAAAGCCGTTCAATCGTCCGGCACGGCGGTGAGCCTCTACGGTCCGGTGCCGCAGGACGGCGGGACTGCCGACGAAGGATGGAGAGTCCTGACAAAACCCGGAAGGAACGGGAAAGGAGGATCCCTCATGGAGAAAGAACAAATCCAGTTCGAGGAAGCGAAGCTCATTGCCGAAGAGATCGCCAAGCGGAACAGGGACTTTCTGCCCGATGAAGAAGAGGAGATTGTCACCCCCGACGAGCTTGAGAACATGCTGAAAGGCGAATGACCTGACCGACTCTCCCCTGCCCCGTGCGGGGGAGAGTCCCTGTGTCCGGCGGCGCCATGAGGCTTCATACAGAAAACGGAACGAAGAAGGGGCAGGGGATGTTGTTGTGACGTGGGGCAGTGCGTTTCAGATTCTCGGCGGCGTAGGTCTTTTCCTTTTCGGCATCAAGCTCATGAGCGAGGCCCTTCAGTATCTCGCCGGCGACAAGATGCGGCAGCTCATCGGCTCCCTGACCAAGACCCCCATCAGGGGGGTGTTCATCGGAGCCCTGGTGGCCATGCTCATCCAGAGCAGCAGCGGCACCACGGTCATGACGGTGAGCTTCGTTCACGCGGGGCTCATGACCCTGAAGCAGGCTGTGGGGGTCATCATGGGGGCCAACATCGGCACCACGGTGACCGCCCAGATCGTTGCCTTCAAGATCAAGGACTTTGCCCTTCCGATACTGGGGCTGGGAGTTCTCCTTGTTCTCTTCGGGAGGACCAAGCGGCAGAAGTACATCGGCAACGGAATGGTGGGCTTCGGCCTCCTGTTCCTTGGAATGCAGACCATGGAATCGTCCATGGTTTTCCTGCGGGACAGGAAGGACCTCTTCCTTGCCTTCAGCTCCAACCCCCTGCTCGGGGTCCTCGTCGGAACGGCGGTCACCATGGTGGTCCAGGCCAGCTCCGCCACCATCGGTCTCACCATGGCCATGGCGGCCCAGGGGCTCCTGACCCTGGACGCTGCCATACCGATCCTCCTCGGTGACAACATCGGCACCACCATAACGGCGGTCATCGCCTCCATCGGCTCCAACAGGTCGGCGAAACAGGCGGCCACGGCCCACGTGCTCTTCAACGTCATCGGGGCGACCATTTTTCTTGCGGCCTTTCCCCTGTTCAAGGACGTCATCGTGTCCACCTCGGGCGACATCAGCAGGCAGCTCGCCAACGCCCACACCATCTTCAACGTGACCAACACGGTGATGTTTCTTCCCTTCGTGTCCCTCTTCGTCTGGCTCATCCGACGCATCGTCCCGGTGAGGGGGGAGGCAATGGCGGCCGGGCCGATATACCTCGACCTGAAGCTTATCGGCGCATCCCCGGCGGCAGCCGTGGATGCCGTGAAGAAAGAGATCCTTCACATGGGAACCCTTGCTGCGTCCATGCTGCGGGATGTGCGCCGGGCCTTCGAGGAAAACGATCCGAAGATGATCAACGAGGTAAACCAGACGGAGAAGGGCGTGAACGAAATCAACCGCGCCATCACCTCCTATGCCTCGGAAATATGGCAGAGGGGACTTTCCAGTGACCTGTCCACGGTGCTGGGCTCGTATGTCAACGGTGTGGGGGACATCGAACGGATAGGAGACCATGCCACGAACCTCATCGAACTCTATGAATACAAGATCGACCACGGGGTCGAGTTTTCCTCCCTCGCCATGGAAGAATTCAGGGACATGTTCAACGCCGTGCAGGAGGCAGTGCGGCTGAGTTTCGAATCTCTCGACGAGGAGAACGTGGAGAAGGCCAGGGAAGTGGACAGCCTCGAAGACGAGGTGGACCGCAAGGAGAAGACACTGAGAAAGAACCACATCACCAGGCTCAATCGGGGAGAATGCACTCCCCAGGGAGGGGTCATCTTCATCGACATCCTCAGCAACCTGGAGAGAGTCTGTGACCATGCCCACAACCTTTCCTTCATCGCCATAGACATTTCGAAGCTCCACCGCTGAGGGAAGAGTGCCCCAAAGGATGAAAACGGAAGAACCGCCGTAAAAATGAGTTTGAAACGATGAAAAAAGAAAACTCCCAATATCTCAGCATGACGCAGATGCCCGTGGGCAGGCTCGTCGTTTCCCTGGCGGTGCCGACGATCATCAGCATGCTGGTGACGGCTGTGTACAATATCGGCGATACCTATTTCGTCTCGAAGCTCGGCACAAGCGCCTCGGGCGCTGTTGGTATCGTTTTTTCCCTGATGGCAATTATCCAGGCGGTGGGGTTCACCATCGGCATGGGTTCCGGAGCGCAGATCTCCCGGCTCCTGGGAGCACAGAAACCCGAAGAGGCCGACAGGGTCGCGGCAAGCGGACTTCTCGCGGCGGTCTCCTTCGGAACCCTCCTCGCAGTCTTCGGCCTGCTGTTTCGTGACGGCCTGATGCGCCTCCTCGGCGCCACGGAGACCATACTGCCCTACGCCCGGGATTATGCCGGCTATATCCTGTATGCTGCGCCCGTCATGGCGTCGTCCTTCCTGCTGAACAACATCCTCAGGGCAGAAGGGAAGGCGAGGTTCGCCATGGTGGGGCTGACGACGGGAGGCATTCTCAACCTGCTGCTGGATCCCCTCTTTATCTTCGGTTTCGGGATGGGTATCGCCGGGGCGGCCATCGCCACGGCCATCAGCCAGTGCGTCAGCTTCTGCATTCTCCTCTCATGGTTTCTTCGGGGAAAGACCATCGTCCGCCTGAGCCCGGCAGGAATCGCGGGCAGTCCCGGAACCTACCTCAGGATTCTCAAGAACGGACTTCCCTCCTTCTGCCGCCAGGCCCTCGCGAGCATCGCCACCATTGCCCTCAACGTCAGCGCCGCCGTCTACGGCGATGCCGCCGTGGCCGCCATGTCCATCGTCGGCAGGCTCTTTATGTTTGTCTTTGCCGTCAACCTCGGCATCGGGCAGGGATACATGCCTGTCGCCGGGTACAACTACGGTGCGGGACGTTTTGACAGGGTCCGGAAAGCGTTCTTTTTCACCCTGAAAGTCACGGCCGTCCTGATGACGATTTCCGGGATCGCCGGCTTCGCGGCAGCCCCGTTCCTGATCAGGCTCTTTATCAGGAACGACGCCGACGTGGTGCGCATAGGCGTCGGCGCCCTCCGGGCCATGTGCCTCGCCATGCCCCTGGTCCCCCTGGGTGTCGTCTGCAACATGACCTTTCAGTCCATCGGAAGGTCGTGGGCAGCCACGGTGCTGTCCCTCGCCCGGCAGGGAATCTTTTTTCTCCCCCTGATTCTGACGCTCCCGGGATTCATCGGACTGAAAGGGGTGCAGATCACCCAGCCCCTGGCCGATGCACTGACGTTTCTGAGCTGCCTTCCCCTCACGTATGCTTTTTTCAGGGGGCTCGAACCTGAAACCCGTACCGGCTGACGGTTTCCCGTCCCTGTTTCCGGAGGGGGCTGGAAGTCCGGTCTTGACTTTTCCTCGTTCTCCGCTATGTTTGGGAAAACGTTTATTGGGCGGAAGGCAACCCGCCGTGGAACAAAAAGGGAGGGGTCCGTTGTGGCAGAACGGGATAAAAGAGACATCCGCTGTATAGTTCTGAAGCCCGGGGATTCCGTGGCGGTGCTCCCGGAGGGTGGAAAGGCGGGAGAATGCCTTTCAGGAACCGGAGTGGTGCTTCGGGAAGATATTCCGGCGGGTCACAAGGCCGCCCTTCGGAGCGTTCTCCGGGGGGAACCGGTGATCAAGTACGGCCATCCCATGGGCCGGGCCACCATGAATATCGTTCCGGGGGAAAAGGTTCATGTTCATAACGTGGAGTCCGCTCTCCGGGCGGAATGGGACATGACCTGGACACCTTCCGGCGCGGCCTTCCGGGAACCTTCGGTGCCCGTTCCGGTGTTTGCGGGGTACGCAAGGGAGCAGGGAGCTCCGGGCATACGGAACGAACTCTGGATCATTCCCCTTGTGGGATGCGTCAATGACTACCTCAAATTCCTCGCCGACGGCTATTCCCCCCCTTCATGGATAGAACGGATCCGGGTTCTCTCCCACCCCTACGGGTGTTCTCAGCTCGGCGACGACCTTGACAGGACCGCTGCGGTCCTGGAGGGCCTCGCGAGAAATCCCTGCGCGGCGGGCGTCGTCGTGGCGGGGCTCGGGTGCGAGAATCTCCGGAGGGTCTTCATGGAGACCAGGCTCTCGGACCTCCGGAAGGTCCGGTTTTTCTCCCTCCAGGAGGCGGAGGACGACCGGCGCCTCCTTTATGGACTCCTCGACGGCCTGGCGGAGGCGGCGCCAAGGGCCCGGACGGAATTTCCCCTTTCCGACGTGACCATCGGGGTGAAGTGCGGCGGCAGCGACGGGTTTTCGGGGCTCTCGGCCAATCCCCTGGCGGGGGAAGTCGCCGACATGATGTGTGCATGGGGCGGCAGGGTCGTGGCCACGGAAATTCCGGAGATGTTCGGCGCCGAGGACGTGCTCGCCTCCCGGATTGCCGACGGGGAGGTCTTCAGGGCCTTCGCCGGCACCATCAGGTGGTTCCGGGACTATTACGACGCCCACAACCAGCCGGTGTACGAAAACCCCTCTCCGGGAAACAAGGACGGCGGCATCACCACCCTGGAGGAAAAGTCCCTGGGAGCGGTGAACAAGTGCGGATCCTCTCCCGTGACCGACGTGCTCACCATGGGCGCCCAGGCAGTCCGCCGGGGCGTCTCGGTGGTCTTCGGCCCGGGAAACGACCTCATTTCCTCCACCGTCATGGCCGCAGGCGGCGCCCAGGTGATCCTGTTCACCACGGGACGGGGAACGCCCTATTCCACGGTGGTTCCCACCATAAAGATCTCGTCGAACACCGCCCTCTACAACCGGAAGAGAGGATGGATCGACTTCGACGCGGGGCCCCTGCTTTCCGGGGCGGACAGGAGCGAGACAGCCCGCGCTCTCGTGTCTCTCATCGCGGAGACGGCTTCGGGGCGGCTTACCAGGAACGAAGAAAACAGGTGCGGGGAAATCGCCATTTTCAAGGACGGCGTCACCCTTTAGGACCGGGAAGAAAGGAGAATGGCCATGAACTATACGGTGCTGCAGTTCGGTGAGGGAAACTTCATCCGGGCGTTTTTCGACTGGATGCTGCAAAAAATAGGGGACGCCACGGGAGAGGAGCACAGGGTCTTCCTGGTGCAGCCCATCGATCGGGGGCGGGTGGAGGAGATCGCGGCCGCCGGGGAGTACCATGTCCTCCTCAGGGGCTACCAGGAGGGGGAATACCGTGAAATACTCGACCCCGTCCGGGTGGTGGCCGGAGGAACGAACCCCTTCACCCCGGAAGGTCTGATGGCCATGTATGAAGCGGCCCTCTCCCCGGACCTCAGGGTGGTGACGTCCAACACCACCGAGGCCGGGATCTTCTTCGAGGAGAGAAGGACTCCCCACAACTATCCTTCCCTCCTCGCCGCGGCCCTCGAGAAAAGGGCCGCGGAAGGATTGCCCCCCCTTCACGTCGTTCCCCTGGAGCTGATAGAGAACAACGGCGCCGTCCTGAAGGAGTGCCTGGAGAAGTACGGGAAGCTCTGGAACTACGGCCCGGCCTATTTCAGCTACCTCGAGGGGTGTACCTTCTACGACACCCTTGTGGACCGCATCGTCACCGGATTCCCCGCAAAAGAGGCGGCGGAGGTCTTCCGGAAGATCGGGCACGAGGACAGAAACGTCACCGCAGGGGAACTCTTCCACCTCTTTGTCCTCCAGGGAGACAAATCCATCCTGGACGTGCTTCCCTTCCACAAGGCCGGTTTGAACGCCGTGATCACCGGTGACAGGCTGTCGTTCTACCGGGACAGAAAAGTTCGGGTGCTCAACGGCGTCCACACGGCCTCCGTCCCGGTGGCCCTCCTTGCCGGCGTGGAATACGTGAAGGATTTCGTGGAGGATCCGCGGTTCGCTCCCAGGCTGAGGAGCCTGGTCCATGACGAGATTGTCCCCGCCTTCTCCGATGACGCCGAAGCACACCAGTACGGCGACGATGTCCTGGAACGGTTCAGGAATCCCGCCCTGGAGCACGCCTTCCGGTCCATTGCCCTGAATTCGGTGGCCAAGTCGAACACAAGGCTCCGTCCCACCCTGGAGGGGTATTTCGGGAAATTCGGCGAGCTGCCCCCCATCCTCACGGAGTGCATAGCGGCGATGACGGAGCTCTATG
>Ga0334889_1004421_pt1 | contig 12650 bp, 10 predicted proteins | sample GraSluR1_MG_2_FD_207222 | JGI IMG/M metagenome (GOLD analysis project Ga0334889, IMG submission 207222) | Sludge microbial communities from methane-producing bioreactor in Wageningen University, Netherlands - Granular Sludge_8_08-R1 | ecosystem: Engineered > Bioreactor > Anaerobic > Unclassified... | reverse complement strand
GAGAGGCTCTCCCTCAACAATCGATGGATTGCTACAGGCATCGGTGAAGCAATTATTCTCGGGAGCCACCACTATTCCTTTGATAGTGACTGAACCTCCAGTTGAGGGAGCTCCAAACTGGCCACCACCGATACAACCACTGATAAAAGATACCAGTATTATTACTGATAAAACCAAAAACCAAAGTTTTTTCCTATTCACAAATAATCCCTCCTTTCGGGAAAAATATAAAATTATAATTATATATAGATTAACAATTAGATAACGGGCTAACTATGGGAAGATAGCACTAAATCAAGTCCCAAAAGGCACAATTTTTTACTATAAAAAGTCCCAATGAAGTATTTAAGTATTAGAAGAAATTAAAAAACCTTGTTAAGGGTAGGCTGGGGAATTGGCGAAAGACGCCGAGGGGGAGAGGGGGCGAGAGGGAGAAAAAGGAAAAGGAAAAAGGACTCAGGATATAGGAGTGTGTATAAGAGATTGCTACGACCTCAAAAAACGAGGTCTCGAAATGACGGATTGAGTGGATGAGATCCTCATAGATTCTGAATACGAAGCCTCAGGATGACTGATTTTTAAACATTATTATATTTTCAGGATAGACCTTCATGCAGCTTTCGCAGCACCAGAGGAAGTTAAAAATACCTATCTAAATCCGTCATTCAGACTGTGTCACAATTCCTTTCTTTCACCAAGAATAGCTTGAAAGTGGAGGACATAGTATGTTTTTCTTCATTTTTTAGCTATCTATTCCCAATATTACTGTAAAATATTAACATAAGTGGGGGTAAATAATTTACAGAATAATTGTGACACAGTCTGAATGACGAGTCAGAGTTCCTTCTCCCTTGATGGGAGAAGGTGAGGATGAGGGTGTAAGCCCGGAATGAGATTTTGGTTGAATGTTTTGAAGTTTATCCTGGAAGAGACGCTCAGGTTTCCCCCTCACCTTAATCCTCTCCCACCAGGGGAGAGGAAAGAAAAGAAAAAGATGAGATCCTCACGCCATTAGATACTGAGGGGGAGAAAAAGAAGAAGGGAAGAGTGTCCAGGATGATCGATTAAAAACACCCTCCCCGCCGAAAAACGGCATCCCTCCAAGGAGGGGAATTGTTATGTTCATTCCCCCATTGAGGGGGGATTCAGGGGGTGTGCATTTCTCATTTTGTTTTGATCATTATTTACTCATTTCGGTATTTTCAGGATAGACCTTCATGCTTCCTAACAGCACCAGATGAGGATGAAAAACCAAGGATTCGGCATGCCATATGGTAGGTCATTTCATTAATAAAAGAATGGGCACAATACATTGTGCCCCTACAATTTTATATTCTTTGGTAGTGGCTTGATTTATCATACCCGTAGGTTTTCAGGATAGATAAAAAAATTTTCAATTTTTATTCCTTTTCCCGTATCAATGAACCTTTATTTTATTTTTTGTCCTTCCGTCTCTTAGACGATCAAGAAATGATGAAATTAATAATAAAAGTCTTCACTTGAGCGTTGAGACTTCGAGTTTTATTTTCAGAATAAAATAACTCAAAAATATCTTATTTAATTAACCAATCACTTATACCATATTTATTGGCAGTAAAATCTTTATCGTTAATTATTTCCGTAAAATTTCAATATCTTGGCGAACACTATTTTCTTCCGGATCATAAGCTTCGATCGATATTATATTTTTCCCTCTATTCAATGGCAACTCGACACGTAGTTGGTAAACCCCATCAGCTAACCATCTAATATCTTGTTTTAAAACTCTCTTACCATTCAAATAAACTCTTTCGAGATTTCCTTTCAGATCGGCAACTAAAATTATTTTCGAAGATGAAACGACTGTGCCAGAAAGGGGTGCAACAATTTCTATTGAGAGCGGTAAAAAATCATCTATTTGGGGGGGTTTTAATTCTTCAACCAATAACTTTTCATAAGTTTTTACAAATGTCGATCTTTCGCCAAAATCCTGTCCTCCACCAAAAACAAAAATTGTGCCATCTACCGTAGCCGCTCCAAAACCCCAGCGAGGAGTATTCATTGGAGAAAGCGAATCCCAAGTCTCACTCTCAATATCATAAACATCTACCGAAGCTAAATGTCCTACATCATCATTATATCCACCAATTATATAGACCTTTTCTCCAACAAGAAGAGCTTGGCAATTTTCTCTTGGTGTCGGCAAATGAGTCCCTTTACTCCAAGAGTTAATCCTGGTGTTCAATATGTAAAGGGTATCAAGAATTTTTCCACTCTCATCAACCCCACCAAATATAAAAATCTTGTCCCCAAAAGAGGCAATCCCAAAATTATACAAGCTCTCTTTCATAGTTGGCCCCAATGACCACTCATTTTGAACTGGATCATAAATTTCAACAGCATTGGTATTATGAAAATCAACCGTTCGACCACCAATTACATAAATTTTATCGTTGGACACAGCGCTCTCCATCCATCCTCTTCGGGAAGGGAGCGGTTTCCCTTTGCTCCAAGTATTGTTTTCAGGATTGTATATTTCAACGGTATTCATAAAAAACCGACCATCTTCTCGGTATCCCCCGATGACATATATTTTCCCTTGATAGGCCGAAGCAGCAAAGTTGGTTTTCTTTTCTTTCATTGGATTTACTGGCATCCAAGCATTATTTTTTGGATTGTAAACATCTACTAAATTGGTGGTACCCTTTTCTGAAGATACCCCACCAAGAAGATATATTTTTCCATTCAGCTCAATAGCCTTAAAATTTACTCTTCCGTTAAGGGGGATAGTTCCTATTTGAATCCATTTTTCCGAAGCGAGCACATAAAAAGAAAAAACTGTAAAGAAAAAAACTAATAACATCAATAACCACAATTTCATTTTCATCCAAATCGAACCTCCCAAAATCTATGGGTTAATAAGAAACTTTTTTATCTAATCCTTTTTATTTTTTAAAATCCTTTAGTGGCGGTTCTTTTAATCAAACTGTGGTAAGGCATCCTGAGTTGGTGGTGATGGTTGAACACTTGGTTGGTCAAACTGGGGAAGGTTGGTTTGAGGTGTTTGTTCAGGAATCAATGGAAGCTGCTGCTCCGGCACTAAAGGTGTTGGTTGTTGGAAGGGTTGTTGCTGGAAGGGTTCCTGTTGAGGGAAAGGTTGTTGTTGTTGGAAGGGTTGTTGTTGTTGGAAGGGTTGTTGTTGTTGGAAGGGTTGTTGTTGTTGGAAAGGTGTTGGTTGAACTGCCATGAAACTAAACGAACCTAATACTTGACTAAATACAGCTTGATACTGCTGATATTTGTTAGCATCGGAAGTGCATTGAAGTATGTAGGCTTGATTTTGATTAATAATATAGACAACTAAAAACGCCATGTTCATCTGTTGCATTGAACCAGTATAAAGGGCATACTTCGCTGGCACATTTCCTATGGTAATGTTTTGTGACTGAACAACTTGAAGGTTAGGTATCTGGCTTTGGGATTGTTGAGTATACATATTAGCAAGAGTGTCAAGGTCCATTTGGTATTGAAGGGGAAAAATCATAATTGAAATGTTTTCTTGAAAGAAGTCTTGTTGTGACTCCATTGGAGAAATAAAATATATCACTTCTTGGCCATAAAAATCTTGTGCACTCTGTTGCCATCCAGCTGGAACTTGAATAGAAAATCCCTTCTGGGGGTTTTGATAAGGAACAAAATTCTGCCCATAAGCTATAAACGAGAGACTCAAAACTAATATCACTATTAAAATAAAAGTATTTTTTTTATACATACTATGACCCTCCTTTTTCTCAGACCAATTTTTCTTTTCTTTTAAAAATTTTTTCTTAATATGATTATAATTTCCACCATCCTATAAAACAATATTCAATATTTGATTGACTTTTATATTTTTATTCCAAGAAAGAAATATTTCCGTTGAAGAGTGGTTTTTATTTGTATTCTGTTAATTAAATCCTTTAGGAGGTTATACAAATGATTAAATTCTTAACAATAAAAAGTTTGATTATCATTTTCATAATTGGTTTTAAACTTTTTAGTGGAGTTGCTTTTGCTCATCCCCCTTCAACAATTAATGCAGCCTTTGACCAAGATACTAAAATTTTAACCGTTCAAGCTCTTCATAATGTTCCCAATCCAACCGGCGATCACTATATTCAAGAGATTAAAATTAAACTCAACGGAAAAGATATGGTCCTTCAATATTTCCTTACTCAAACCTCCTCAGGTGTTCAAGAAGCCCAGTATCTTTTTATTGATGCCAAATCTGGAGACACTATTGAAGTTTACGCTCTTTGCAATAAATTTGGCGATAAAACTATTACCCTTAATATTGATTAATTCAAATTAAAATTGGTTTTACACAATTGACATTTTGCTGAATTCTATTTAAAATTTTATTGTGGGCTCTGAGGAACTGGTGTGCGAAAAAGCCTCAACAAGAGAGTTTGTCTCTCTCAGTAAGCTCTGTAGTGAGTGAGCGATTATAATGGCGAATGTCAGGTGTCTTAAACCGACAGAAAACGCATGCGGTTTGTTAGAGCCCATTTTTTATTTTATGCCGCTCAAAATATGCTATCAGCTCATTCATAAAAACTAATCATCTATATATAAAAACCCTCAAAGTGCTTTTTGCATATATTCTTTTATTATCATGATTACCCAATCAATTTTCCTTTTATCGATCCAATAATGAGTAACCAAGCGATATTCTTCTGCCATGGGAGGATTGATTTTAACATTTTTTTTACCCAAAAAATGAACGAAGGCATTTGAATCAAAATTTCTCTTTTGAATTCGGAAAAAAACCATGTTTATATCAAGTCGGTCATCAAAAACTTCCAATCCGGGGATTTCTCCGAGCTGATTTGCTAAATATTGAACATTTTCGTGATCAACAACAAGCCGTTGAACCATTTTTTCCAATGAAATTATTCCGGCAGCAGCTAAATATCCACTTTGACGAAGACCACCACCCATCAATTTACGATTTTTTCGAGCCCGGTCAATAAAGAATTTACTTCCCGCTAAAATTGAACCAATCGGTGCACATAAACCCTTAGAAAGACAAAACATCACCGAATCACAGGATTGGCTTATATCGGTCGCATCAATTTTCAATGCCAAGGCAGCATTAAAAATTCGAGCTCCATCAAGATGAATTGGTATACCTAATGACCTACTATATTTAAAAATTTCTTTCATATCGGATAGAGGTATTACCTTCCCTGAAGAATGGGCATTTTCAAGGCATATTAAACCAGTTCGTGGATTATGGATATCCCCATCACGAAAACGGCGTTGCAGATCTTTAATAGTGATACGACCATTAACATCAGGGATACATCGTAACTGAACTCCGGCGATTACCGCTGATGCTCCAACCTCGTGCATAACAATATGATTACTCTCTGGTATGAGTACTTCATCACCTCTATCGGTGTGGGAAATCAGAGCTAATTGATTTCCAAAGGTCCCTGAAGGAACAAACAATGCAGCATCTTTCCCAACCATTTTTGCGGCTAATTCTTCTAACTGCCGCGTAGTAGGGTCATCTTGATATACATCGTCACCTACATCAGCTTTAACCATGGCATCTAACATTTCTTCAGTAGGATGAGTTACAGTATCGCTTCTTAAATCTATCCATTGGCTATGGTAGTGGTTAAAAGTTAACAACTTATGTCACTTCCTCCTTTTTTTAATCAGTTGAATCATCAACTCTTTTTAATCATTGCTTGATATAATTGTTCGGTTTTTCTTACTACTCGATCTGGTGATACGCCAAGCTGTTCAGCATACCAAACTGCTCCTCCAGCACCAACACCCTCCTTGACGTATCCTTTTTCATAATCAGCAAGACCAGAATAGGGTGATTGGCTAAAATCGAGTGGTGCAGAATAAATTTCAACCTGAACTTGTTTGGCAAGGTCAAGAAAATGGGCATACTTGTCACGAACCACATAAGTTGTCGTGGCAACCAAGAGGTGTTTATCATATCCAGCTTGTCGAAGTAAAGCGGCTACTGCCAACATTTGAGTTCCACCGGCAAGTATGATATCAGTTTCTTCTAAAACACCAGTTACCATGCCAAATACGGTAGCTTGCATTGGATCTCCCAGTTCACGAAGGGCTTCAATTGGTTTCCCACGCAAATCACCGAATTTGATTCCGATTCTCTTGGCAGTATTTTCCCAAATTTGATCTTTCAGCTGAACTGGATTGATTGGACCAGCCGATGAAACCATGCCATTATAACCTAAGGCTTTTAAAATCAAATAGGCAGTAGTGGTTCCACCGGGTAGTGATTCAGCAATAACGATCTTTTTTGTAGATTTCCCTAAAACTTGACCCAATGACTTGGACTTTTCAATTAACAATTCTACTTTGGTAACTGCTTGATTGGTTTGTGGATCTTGCCCAGGATCCACATTCATTTCAACATAGGGGACCACCGGAGGGAGGTACGTTCCAGAACGAACAATTAAAATGGGAAACCCAGCTTCACAATAAGCAGCATGAGTAATTATCGCCGGTGTTGGGTGCCCTTGAGGGTCAACGGGAATTGCATCGATGACATAGGGCTTTCCCCATAAAAGCAGATCTGCATCAGCCGGGGCAGTATAAGGAATAACCTTCGGGTTTAAGCCGGCTATTGAAACTCCAGGTATTTTACTGACATCACTCCCACTTATCACTAATACAAACATTCCAATTAATCCTCCTCGTTATTTGTAATTTTAGCGACTATTCGCTTTTTTTATTAGTTCCATTCGATATTTTTCAGCATCGAGATTTCTGATCTCATCACATTCTTTTGATGTCAAAATTCGAGGTTCGCCAAATTGTTTTGCTGCAATTAATATCCTGGCTGATTCTTCAATCAATTCGGTTCTTTGAAACGCTTCTTTTAGGTTCTGACCGACAGTCAATGCACCATGGCCGAGCATGAGAATCCCATTTTTGTCTTTAACTTGGCTTTGAACCGCCCGGGCTAATTCAGTAGTGCATGGAGTCACGTAGTCAATATAACCTAATGATCCTAAATAAGCGACAAAATCAGGGAACATTGGTCCAATTCGTCCTCCGCCGGCAATAACCCCTATAGTTAGAGGAGGGTGGGTATGAACAACGGCATTGATATCAGGCCTTCCCAAATAGCAGAACCAGTGCATAACAACTTCTGAAGAAGGCCGGCCATCAGATACGGTTTTTCCGGTTTCGAGATTTACTGCAATATAATCTTTTGGCTCTAATTCATCAAATCCTAATCCACTGGGTGAAATCAACATATTATCTTTATATCGAGCGCTGATATTGCCACCAGCACCAACTACTAATTTTTTTTCAATGATCTTTCGACCCCAATAAACTAACGCTTCTCGAAGCTCTTTTTCATCCATTGCTTCTCACCTCATTTTTTTAATTAAATTTAGAAATAATCTTAACAATATTGATTAATGGTTTTCACTCGTTCCTGTTATAAAGCTAAAACCATCATGCCGAATAAGGCACCAGATGAAAATGAAAATAGCTATCTCAATCCGTCATTCTAAGGAGCGTCTTGTGCGACGTGAGAATCTCATCCACCCACTCCGTCATTCTAAGGAGCGTCTTGTGCGACGTGAGAATCTCATCCTTTAAAGTATTTATGAAGAATAAAAAACCTAAAAAGATGAGATCCTCACGGCTTCATAAAGCGAAGCCTCAGGATGACGGATTAAAAACACCCTCCCCGCCGAAAGACGGCACCCCTCCAAGGAGGGGAATTGTTTGACTTATTCTTACTCATTTTGTTTTGATCATTATTTACTCATTTCGGTATTTTCAGGATAGACCCTCATGGCTCTTTGGTAATACCAGATGAAAATGAAAATTGGGTTCATTTTAATCGGTTCCTCATAAAAAGGAAAGGGAGATATAATAATACATGACCTTTTTATAAGATTGTTAAACCATGATCGCTGGTTTATTTATAAAAGGAGGAATAAATGATTATCAGTGCTAGCCGACGAACCGATATTCCCGCTTTTTATGGCGAATGGTTTATGAGACGACTCAAAGATGGATTTGTGGTTATTCCCAATCCGTTCAATACTCACCGTTTTAGCATCCAATCGCTTAGCCCTAATGACGTAGAAGCAATTGTCTTTTGGAGCAAAAATCCTCTTCCCCTTATCACCTTCCTTTCCGCAATAGATCGTTTGGGTTTTCATAATCGGTATCTTTTCCATTTTACATTAAATCCTTATAATCAAACCGTATTTGAGCCGCATCTTCCGCCTATATCAGAGAGAATTGACACTTTTTCCAGGTTTGCTGATACTATAGGACCGACAAGAATTATTTGGCGCTATGACCCAATTATCTTTTGTAAGGGAAATCTAAAGCTTGATTTAACCTTTCATCAACAAGCTTTTTTCCATTTAATTAAGTTCTTACATCCCTTTACCAAGAAAGTAGTAGTCAGTTTTCTCGATTTCTATAAAAAAAATCACTGGTTTTTTAAAACACTAAAAAAACAATATAACCTTGAGATAATTGAACCGGACCTAAATGCTATTGATGATCTGACTAAAAATATTACAGAAACTGCCAATAGCTTCGGAATTGAGGTTTTTGGATGCTGCGAAAAAACCGAATATTCCAAGGTTATGAAAAAGAATGGGATTAAACCGGGAAGATGTATTCATTTTAATGATATTGAAAGTGCTCTCCCAGAGGTAAAAATCCCCAAAAAAATACAAAAAAAAGATCCCGGTCAAAGAGCTAATTGTGGATGCACAATTAGTAAGGATATTGGTGTCTACCATACTTGCTGGTACCGTTGTGGATATTGCTATGCAACCGATTTTCGTCGATTCAAACCCAACTCTAGTTTAAGCCTTCCTTATCTATAATAAAAATTATATTTAATTTTTCCACAAAATAAATTTAACTCCCTTTCTTCTCCGGTTTTCGATAGGGACCAGGGATAAACTCAACTGTAGGCCGATTTTGCTGAGTTTGAGGGTAAAGTTCCATTAGGTCATAGATTTCCTGTGGAATACCAATGCGAACCGGCAATCCCATTTCCTGAGCTAATTCCACAGTAATTGGAAAATCATGAGTCCAGATACCGGTACTTAATATATCTGCTAATTTTTTAGCTTTTTCTTCTTCAACCTTATCTTTGACTAAATCATAAACCACCTGATAAACTTGATTGATAGCCTTTCGAGCAATATCTCCTAAAATCAAAGTCTCATCATCTCGATTGGGATTGGGTATTTCTAATGCCCTTAATACAGATGCCGCTGGATATTGAGAATGCATAGTTCCAATTTGAGGATCAACCGGTCCTATAACGGCGTTGGGATCCATTACTACCTCATCGGCAGCCAATGCTATCAGCGAACCACCTGACATGGAGTAGTGTGGAATAAATACCGTCACTTTTGCTGGATGCTTTTTGATGGCTCGGGCAATTTGTTCTGCAGCTAGAACTATTCCTCCTGGTGTATGCAAAATGAGATCAATAGGAATGTTTTTGTTGGTTAAATGAATAGCTCTCAAAATTTTTTCAGAATCTTCAATATTGATATAACGAGCAATAGGGAATCCAAAAAAAGACATTTCTTCCTGGCGATGAATAAGGACAATAACCCGCGATCCTCGTTTTCGTTCCAAACTTCGAATAAAAAAATATCTTTGCTGCTGAAGTGCCTTCATTTGAATAATAGGATAAATCATAATAATTAAAAAAATAATTATCACGATATTCCAGAACACAGAACAAGACCTCCTTAAAATCATTTATATATATTACAAAAACCATTTTTACTTTTAAACCTTTTAAGGGGAACAGATATTTCTTTTAATGGTTATATATTGAAATAAGGATAAAATCTATTATAAATGGTAAATCCAAACCCGACTACTCTATTTTGTTACGAGGGAGGTCATTATGAGCCAAAACCGTGAAAAGTGGGTGAAGGAGATTTTTCGGCAAACTGTCATCAAAGCAGTGGAAAAAGGAGAAGAGATACAGGATAAAATTCAAAAATTAACCGAAGAAATTATCAACTCAGAAATCAAAAATCTTGGCTTAAACCGGGAAAAAATGAAAATCTTAGCCCAAAATGCAATGGAAGGAATTATTGAAGGGACAAAAGAAACCCGAGAAAAGGCTGAAGAGTTTAACCAAAAAGCCGTTGACGGGATAATAGCTGCCGTTCGAAACATTCCTGAGTTAAACAAAACGAAAACTCGAGAATATATCAAACACGCGGTTTTTGGAATCAAAGCAACACTAAACAATGCTGGGGATAAAATGATGGATTCGCTGTATAGTGCTCTTGAAAACATATTTGAGCTCAAACAAAAAGCCAGAGTTACGTTTAAATGTATGGCACCAAATGCTTCACAGGTTTACTTAGTTGGATCTTTTAATGATTGGAACCCTACCGTCACTCCTCTCAAAAAAACCCTTAAAGGGCACTGGAGCGTTACCCTCACCATCCCTCAAGGAAGTTATGAATACCGTTATTTAGTTGATAATCAGTGGTTCACTGACCCGAATACCCCCCACATTTTTAACCAATTTGGTACCGAAAATTCTGTTCTCGTCGTAGGAGAATAATTAATCTTTATTCATAATTTTAGTTCCACTTACCAACTCTCCTATAAAATTTAAAAGGAAAGCTGGTAAGTGGATTATCGGTTAAATTCTCGGTAAATTCGAAAAGTGCTTTTTAAAAGTGTTTTCATCCATTTTGGCAATACTGGAAAGTTTAGATAGCTGATCCGGGCTATTTAATTCTTTAGGTTCGAGTAAGGTCATGAAAGCTCTGGCAACCTTATAATTGTAGGAATAGGTATTTACTAAACGAATGGTTTTCTTTCCACTATCGGGATCCATAATTTGATGGAAAGGAATAGGGTTAAGATTCCCCTCTACCAAACTGATCATAGCTCCAGCTTCTTTAAAGTCAGCATTATAATCATCGCCAAGGAGGAAATCCATTGCTCCATATCCCAACTCACGAGTATATTCAATATCAAAGGGGATTGGATCAGCACATCTTAGTTCATATCCGATGTCTTTGGTTACTATAGTTATTTTTTGTTCTCTCTCCGCATAACGATTCTCAATTTCCCGTTTTAAAAGGTCACCTAAGGGCACTTCAGCCAATCGAGGATGTCCGTGTGGATCTTTAGGTATGGGTCTACCCAAAACTTTTTCTAACTGTTCAAAATCACCAAATTTATAAGCTACTCCTTCAGCTATTACACCAATTCCCCAATCCATGCCTTGAAGCTTTCTTTTGAGCATTGAACCTTCGATAATATCACAAACACTTTTTAAAGTCGTTTTTCCATGACCAAACTGTTCGGGAATAATGGTCAAGGTCGCTCCAGCAGCTATTCCCATCCCTAAAGCTAAATGCCCGGCGCTCCGCCCCATAGCAACAACAAAATACCATCGACCCGTCGTCCGGGCATCTTCTAATAAATTCTTTAAAAGGTCGGTACCTAATTCTCGAGCTGTTTGAAATCCAAAGGTTGGCATTTCACCGGGTAAGGGTAAATCATTATCAATTGTTTTAGGAACATGAGCGACATAAAAATTCTTAATCTCTTTGGAAATAATACTGGCACTAAAAGCAGTATCATCTCCTCCGGTCGTTACGAGGTAACCGATATCCATTATTTCCATGGCTTTCTTCACATTGTTTACTTTTTCAGTATCGATTTTTCCATTCTTAATTAAACTGTCTCGGGCAGTTCCTAATATCGATCCACCCTTAAAATGAATTCCATTAACAACTTTTCGATCCAAAGTTATAGTATGTACTTTTGGATCAAAATCAGCTGAAGAAATCCATTTGAATCCGTTATAAATACCCACTACTTCATAACCTCTTTGGATTGATTCAAGCGTTACTGAAGATATAACACCGTTTAGACCTGGTGCTGGACCACCACCCACCAGAATTGCTACTTTCTTTTTTCCCATAACGAAGTTCTACCTCCTTCTCAATCATCCCCATCAGTTTGGGTCGATTTTATATTAATTTTTGGAATTTTCACAATATGCTCAAAATCCTCGCCATATTATAACTCAATTATATAAAGACCAATCAAAAAATATTAACCTAAAAAATTCACTCCTATAAGTGGAATTTAGGAATTCTTCCAATTCCCTTTCCTGAGTAGTTAAAAATCTTTTCCAAGGAAGGTTTTTAAACCTATAAATGCAGTTTCATTTTTTTCTCAATAAACCTATAAGAAAATCGCCAAAAACTAGACCAACAAATATTTTATAAGTATTTTAGGGGAGCGAGTTTATTGAGTTGGTTTTTGGTCATTGATCCACTACGATTTGCACCAAGAAGACTCTCAAGATGGAATAGAACATCCCGATGGTTAGCAACTCTTAAAAAACTGATTTTTCTAAAATGAACCAATAACGAGATAATAAAACTGCAAGGAAAGATTAAATTTTATCTCTCCTTGCAGTTCTCAAAGTATCACTTATTTTTTCTCAATAGCTTTAACTGGGACAAACAATGTCCGCCCAGCTCGGCTGATTAGAAGAATTGCCGTATCACCTGGTTCGACTTTATTTAAAACTGCTTTAAATTCTTCGACCGAAGAAACATCAGTTCGATTGATTTGGAGAATAACAT
>Ga0334889_1004415_pt1 | contig 12662 bp, 8 predicted proteins | sample GraSluR1_MG_2_FD_207222 | JGI IMG/M metagenome (GOLD analysis project Ga0334889, IMG submission 207222) | Sludge microbial communities from methane-producing bioreactor in Wageningen University, Netherlands - Granular Sludge_8_08-R1 | ecosystem: Engineered > Bioreactor > Anaerobic > Unclassified ... | reverse complement strand
CTCCAGAGCTGGGGATTCACTCCCTGGATGCCGCCCAGGGTGAGCGGCGAGTTGCCCGCTGGAGAAGGCGCCAGGGAGGGGGGCATCGGCGCGCGATCCGCACGTTCAAACGCGTGCTGGAAGGCACCGGAATCGATCGGTGGACCCTGGCTGAGCCGGTTCTCGATCTGCTCGATCCGGTTCATGACCTGGTTGATGTTCTCGAGCATTCGGGCCTCCTCGATTCTTGGAAAGCGATTGAAGTCTCGCAACTTGATTGTAGTCCATGGGGACGGCGGCTGCCCATGCAGGGGTGTAAACCTTTTGTGAACATGGGCGTCCGAACAGGCTTGAAGGCCCGTGGGAACGGCGTTTCCGACGGTGATATACTGAGGGAGGAGACTCTGGAGGAGGTGGGCCGCGTTGTCTGGTTCCTGGGTCGTCGAGGCACCGGTGCGAGTGGGGGGGGAGGAGTGTCCCCGCTGTGTGGATTCTGCGCTTCAGGGGTTGAGGACGAATCCAGGGGTTCGCGCCGTCGAGCGGGATCCGCGGGGCCGGATCCTGGTCCGATATGACCCCGATCGGGTCACCCAGGAGGAGCTGCAGCGGATCGTCGGCGCCGCGCCGGAGGGCCTGGATCACCGTGTCATCCTGGTTCGAGGAATGGACTGCCCGGACTGCGCGGCCACCATCGAGGCCGTGCTGAACCGCACTCCCGGGATCCGCTTCGCGTCGCTCAACTACGCGGCCCAGCGACTCCTTCTGGAATATGATTCCTCCCAGATCACCCTCCCCAGCATCGAGAGGGTCATCCGCCGTCTGGGCTACCGGGTTCCGGCCCCGGAGGACCCTGCCGGCGAGCGCCTGCTCGATTTTCAGCATCTGGAAGTCCGCCTGGTCCTGGCCTGCGGTCTCCTCCTGGCTCTGGGGGGTGGGGCCTGGGTGGCCCTGGAGCCCGTGGCATGGTCCCCCTTGCTCCTCTGGGCGGCCGCCGCCCTGGTCGGGGTCTGGACCCCGGCTCGCCGGGCCTTTGGAGCCCTTCGCGCCGGCCAGGTCGACATGAACTGCCTGATGGTGCTGGCGGTTTTCGGCGCCTTGGCCCTGGGTGAGACCGCCGAGGCCGCCACGGTGGTCTTCCTGTTCTCGGTCGGGGAGATGCTGGAGGGGTTTGCGGCCCGGCGCTCGCACCGCGCAGTCGAGTTGTTGCTGGAGCAACGTCCCGAGGTAGCCAGGGTCGAGCGCGAGGGCGTGCTGCTGGAGATTCCGGCTCGGGATGTCGCTGTGGGAGAGGTGATGTCGATCCGGCCGGGGGAGCTGGTGCCGCTGGACGGGAGGGTGCTCCAGGGGCGCTCGACGGTGGACCAGGCCTCGGTGACGGGTGAATCGATCCCCGTCGAGAAGGGGCCCGGCGAAGATGTCTTTGCCGGCACCTTGAACCAGGGCGGGGCCCTGACGGTGGAAGTCCGCGTGCCCTACGAGGGCTCCACCTTGGCGAGGGTCCTGCAGGTGGTCGAACAGGCGCAGGTGCGCAAGGGCGACCAGCAGCGCTTCGTGGATGCCTTTGCCGCCCGCTATACGCCCGCCGTGGTCCTGGGGGCGATCCTGGTCGCCGCCCTGGGACCTCCGCTGCTGGGAGGGGCGTTCTCCGAATGGCTCTATCGGGCCTTGGTGCTGCTGGTGATCGCCTGCCCCTGTGCCCTGGTGATCTCGACCCCGGTTGCCGTGGTCTCGGCCCTGACGGGAGCTTTGCGCCAGGGGATCCTGATCAAGGGCGGGGTCTACCTCGAGCGTCTGGCTCGGGCTCGGGTCTTTGCCCTGGACAAGACCGGAACCCTGACTCGGGGCAGCCTGCAGGTGGTCTCGCTGCACCCCTTGGGCGGGCTCTCCTCCGAGGAACTGCTGGCCCTGGCTGCCGCCGCGGAGGCGCATTCGGAGCATCCCCTGGGCCTGGCCGTGGTCCGCCACGCCCTGGAACACGGCGTGCACATCGAGTCCCCTGAGGAGTTCCAGGCTCGCCCTGGTCAGGGAGCCTGGGCTCGGTTGAAGGGAGCCACCCTCGAGGTGGGGCGTCCCGAACTCTTCGGCGACCTCCTGGAACCCGCCGCCCGGCAGCAGGTCGAGGCCTTTCGGGACCAGGGCAAGACGGTGGTCGTGGTGGTCCGCGAGACCGAGGTGATGGGCCTGGTGGCCTTCGCCGACGCGCCGCGTTCCGAGGCCGCGACGGCCCTGGAGGAGCTCCGCGCCCTGGGTCAGCGACTGGTTCTCGTGACGGGCGACCATCCCCGTGCGGCCGCGCCCCTGGCCTCCCGTTTGGGCATCCTGGAGGTGCATGCCGGCCTGATGCCCGAGGGGAAGCTGGGCCTGCTGCGGCGATTCGAGGCGGAGGGACTGCCGGTGGTCATGGTCGGAGACGGAATCAATGACGCTCCAGCCCTGGCCGCAGCGACGGTCGGGGTCTCGCTGGGAGCCGCCGGCTCAGCCGTGGCCCTGGAGACCGCCGATGTGGCCCTCATGGGCGACGACTTGCGGGGACTGCCGGCGGCCCTGCGTCTGGCTCGCCGGGCTCGGTCGGTGATCCTGGAGAACATCGCCTTCGCGCTTGGCCTCAAAGCCGTGTTCCTGGGCCTCGCCCTGACCGGGAACGCCGGGATGTGGATGGCCATCGCCGCCGACACCGGAGCCTCGCTGCTGGTCACGGTCAACGGCCTGCGCCTGGTGGGCGTGGGGAAGCGGGCGGAGGCGGGGCCTGTTCATGGCCACGAGTCGGGGTCTGCCCACGAGGCGGAAGAACACCCGGGCTGCTCCTGCGGCGGCCACTGAAGCCGCTGCGGGCGACCGGCTACAGGGGCAGGTCGGCCAGAAGAGGAAACTCCTGGCGGAAGCTGCCGTCCACGATTTCCCTCACGTGCCGGACCCTCTGGCCTGCCACCGGCAGGAACTCTTCGCCGCCGTAGGCGTCGGCGTACTCGTTCCAGGGGCCCTCGCAGACCGGGTAGAAGCGGCACGAGAGGCAGGGAGGGAACTTCTCCTTGATCTGCAGGCGGATGTTGGACCAGTTCTCGACGCCCCGGTCGCTGCCATACTGGTTCAGCTCGACGTAGTCTTCCAGTTGCTGGCCGATCTCGGTGACATGGCTTTCGTAACCTTCCATGTGGCAGAACATGAAGGTCTCGGCGTCGGCGCCCCGGCCTGCTGCACGCAGCCGGTCCAGGGCCTGGTGCAGGAAGGGGACCACGTCGCGATAGCGGGGCACGACCTGGTCCCAGAGCTTGCGCGCCCGCCCCTGGGCGTGGGGGAAGGCGATGCTGACATGGCAGGAGCCCAGATCGATCAGACGTTGGACCGTCTGGGGGAGGACCTGGTAGTTCAGGCGCGACAGGACCACCTTGTTGGTCACGCACTGCCCCAGGCGCACCAGGTTGGTGATGCCCTGGACCGTCTCGGCGAAGGAACCCGGGCGGGTGGTGACGGCGTCGTGAACCTCGGCGTCGGGCCCGTGCAGGGCGATGCAGTAGGAGATGCCTCCCAGACGGGCGGCCTCTGCGGCCAGGTCGGGGTCGGAGAAGCCTCGTCCGTTGCTCTGGATCAGGATCTCGAACCCCAACTGTCGGGCAAACCTCAGGATCTCCTTGAAGTCCTTGCGGATCGTGGGCTCCCCGCCGGTGATCACGACCTGGTCTCCGCGAGTCCGGGCGTCGGTCAACTCGGCCTGGATTTCCTCGAACGTCTTGTCCTGCCTGCGACCGCTGTGCTGCAGGGCGTCACGAAAATCATCCACGACGCAGTGGACGCACGCGTCGTTGCAACTGTATCCAACCTTCAAATCGATGCGACCCATGCCCGGTTTTTCGTGGTTCGGGCCAGAAGTGCCTGCAGGGGCGGGCGCCTGGGCGAAGAACCTGCATCCTGCCGATGGAACCTTTCTGCGCCAGTGACCCCTCCCTCGTTGTCCGCGCCGCGGATCTTGCGCCATTTCGAAGAGGTGGGCGCTGGCTGATCCTGGCGCCTCGAACCGGAGCCTCCATCCTCCTGGAAGGTCCCCGCCTGAAGCTCTTCGGGACCCTGGCTCGGCCGATCTCGGTCCAGAAGCTCCACGAGCTGAGTCCCGACCTGCCGGAGGGTGAAGTCCAGGCGCTGCTGGGCGAACTCCATCACGCCGGCATGCTTCAGGTCGCCGGACATCCCCTGGAGGAACCCGAGCGGCGGGAACCACTGCGGGTCCACTTGCCGAGGCTGACCTTGCGGGTGACGGCCGGTTGCAGTCCCTCCTGTCCGGAATGTGCACTCCAGGACGCGGAGGGAGCGGCCCTCGAGCCTGCGGAGGCGACCCACCTGGTGGAAGAGGGGCTCCAGGACCTTGCCCCTGGCCCCGTCTGCCTGGACGTGACCGGCGCCGAGCCCCTGAGGGTGCCCGCGACCATCGAGGCCGCCATCCGGCGGGCCCGGGAGTTGCGCCCGGAGGTCCAGGTCGCTGTACGCACCGGAGGACACCTGCTGGACTCTCAGCAGGCGGGCTGGTTGGAGCGGCAGGGCGCGTGCGTCGTGCTCTGTCTGCACGAGGCTCCGGGGCGCGCAGGGGTGGAACAGGGGCCTTTGGCTGCCCGGGCCGCCGAGGCGCTCCGCCTCCTGCCCTCAGCCCTGGCCACGGGCTTGTCCTGTGCACCCGTGGGCGTGGCCCGCCGGCCGGGGCAGGCCTTGGAGTTCTTCCATCTCTTCATGTCCATGGGCTATCGGACCATGCGATTGGAGTTCCCGGCGCCCCGTCGCCAGCGCGCGGACCGCGACCAGGTCCTGGAGGCCATGGCCGAGGACCTGCTGGCCGTGGCCGACGCGGTGGCCCGTCACGAAGAGCGGGTTCCCGTGCAGGTGCGGGTCCACCCTCTGGAGGAGATGTTCGGTCGGCTGGCGTCGGGGAAGACCCGTCCCGCCTGTGGCCATCCGGAGTGCGGGACGCGCATGGTGGCCCTGGAGAGGGGGATCGAACGCCCTCGCGATTGCGCTGAGGCCGACCAGGCCGCCGCCGGGACGAATCCGCGCTGCCTGCGCTGCCCCTTCTGGACGGTGTGTGGGGGAGGATGCCGCTTCCAGCGGAGGGACCACGAGCTGGACCTTCGCTGTCGGATGTGGCTGAAGGCCTACGAGGGCCTTCTGTGGCGGACGCACGAGAACCCGGCCTGGGCCGGGCGTCATTGGCCAGGCTTCTGACCCCCCAGGTCTGGGAGCCGGTTCAGGAGTTGCCGGACTGACGCTCTTCCAGGGCGTCGTGCAGGCGCTGCGAGACCTCTTCGATGGTTCCGCTGCCGTCGATGCCCAGGTACTCTCCTCGGCTTCGGAAGTAATCCATCACCGGTTCGGTTTCCTGCCGGTAGATCTCCATGCGGTTGCGGATCACCTCGGGGGTGTCGTCCGCACGACCTCGCCCCGCCAGACGGCGGGTGACCTCCTCCTCAGGGACCTCCAGGCCCAGGACCAGGATGTCTCCCCAGCCCATCTCCCGGCGCATCTCCTCGAACTCGGCAAGCTGCTCGTCCTGTCGGGGATAACCGTCCAGGATGAACCCACGGGCTGCGTCGTCGCGCTCCAGACGGTCCTGGATCAGGTCTCGCACCAGCGCCGGGGTCGCCAGTCTCCCACCACGGGTCTCCTCTTCCAGTCTCTGCCCCAACTCGGAGCCTGAGGCGACCTCCTGGCGGATCAACTCGCCGACCGAGACGTGGGGGATTCCCTTCTCCTGGCTGAGGATCTGGCCTTGGGTGGACTTCCCGCTGCCCGGAGGGCCCAGAAGGACGAAGCGCAGGGTCGCGCCGACCAGTCCAGGCACGGCTCCCGCCGCGGCGCTGGAGGAGACCAGCGAGGCCGTGGGCATTCCGGGAAGGGTCGGCTGGTAGTAGCGGGGGGCCTCGGCAGCCGGAGGGCTGGCCTCGAAGCGGTCCGTCAGGCGGGCGCCGTCGGCATTCATCGGCACCATGGCTCTCCAGGGACCACTCCGGAGGATGGCAGACAGTGAAGAAGCGGGGGTGCTGATGGGATTCATGATGCCTTGAGTATAGCGCGCTCCCCTCGGGTGTCGATGAACGCGAGATGAACAAAGTCCAAGGTGCCCCCGGTTGAAGACCGGATACCGTTCTGTTATGTTCCTACTCGAGCAGGCTCCGTCGTTCCCGGCCGGGCACGGCGGATTCTCTGGGACCCGGGCGATGGATTTGCTTGGGATTTCCTGTTTTTCATGGAGTCGGGGCGGGCGGCTCCGCAAGTCTGGGGATGCCTGCCCCGCAGGCCCCTGAGTGAGGTTGCTCTTGGCCTTCTCGAACTCCAATCCTGGCGACGGTTGCGTGGATGGCGTGGCCGTCAGGCGGCAGCGCCCGGTCACCTGGGCGCTGCTCATGGGGCTGGCCGTGTGGCTGGCCGTGCTGGTGGTGCCCTCGGCCTGGGCCCAGGCACCGCCCGGAGGGATCGAACCCGGGGTGCGCGGAGGGGCGACCATGCCGGGAGGCGGGATCGAGCCCTTCGGAGAGGGATCGGCTCCCGGTTCAGAGCGGCTCATCCCGGCCAGGGCCTCCGAGTCCTCCGGAACCGGGACCGTGGCCTTCTTCCTGGTGGTCGTCCTGTGTCTGTTCGGCTTCCATCTTTTCACCAGTCACGGTCTGAATTCCCGGATCGACCGTCTTGAACAGCTCGCCCGGAAGGCCTCCGGCGCGCGGGGCGGCGACGAGCTGGTGCCGTTCTCCTGGGACGCCGTCCTGCGGACATTGGAGGGAGGCTCCCCCTTCCTGCCAGGGCTTTTCCTGCCTCGGCCGGGTCTGGTCCTGGTGGGGGTCTCCCAGCCGGAGCTGGGGCCCGTCCTGTTGGCCAACCTCACGCGTTGCGTCCTGCAGGATCCGGAGCTGGCGGTCCTGGCCGTGACTCGAAGCCTGGGGGCGGACGAGCTGGGGCGACGCCTTCTGTCGCTCGAGAGCGGGCGGGACTGGCGGGCCCTGGGCCCCGAAGCGCGGCGTTCCCTGTTGCAGGGGGCGGCTCGAGGATTGCAGCGGTACGAGCGCTCGCTGTTCTGCACGACCGATCTGGCGCTGACTCCGCACCAGCTCCATGAGGCCTGCCAGGACCTGCGCAAGGAGGCCGAGCTGGGAGCGATCCTGCTGGATGACCCCGGGATGCTGGTCGGGGACCCCGACATGCCGGACGCCAGCATCCTGGATCACCTCCGACTGCTGGCGGTTCGCTGCCATGTGCCCATCCATCTCGTGGTTCCGGTCGACTCTCCGGTCTGGCAGGCCCGCGAAGATTCCGACCTCTTCCTGGCGGTCGCCGAAGTGACACCTGTTGTCGAAGGGCAGGTCCGCATCTGCTTCCAGCAGTTCCCTGGCCCACTTCCCGAACTGGCCCTGCGTCTCGATCCCGTATCGGGACGCCTGGAGGCCCCCCCGGCCCCCGTGGCCGGCGCCTGACGTGATCCGTCGTCTGCGCCTCTTCTTGACCTTCCGGCCCGTCTTGAGGGCCCTGCTGGTGGCCCTGGTCCCGCTGGCGGTCTTCGCGATCCTCATGGAGTTTCGCATCGCCGCCTACGTGGCCGGAACGACTCGGGTCCGGGGCAGTGATTGGACCGAGTTCCGCCCGCATCCGACCATGTTCTGGCGCCTGCGGCCCAACCTGCAGGTCGAGCTGGCCATGCGGGGTGAGCGCTTCCAGGTCACCACCAACTCGCAAGGGATTCGCAGTCCCGAGGTCCCTTTTCGCAAGGGTCCTCGGACCTGGCGAGCCTGGTGCCTGGGAGACTCGATCACCTACGGGTATGGGGTGGACGACGACAAGACCTATGAGAGCCGCCTGCAAGACAAGCTGCAGCGTCTCCATCCGGATCGGCAGATTCAGGTCCTCAACGGGGGGTGCCCGGGTTGGACCTCATTCCAGGCCCGTGAGTTGACTCGTTCGGTGGGCTTGAAGTATCAGCCGGATCTCTACATCCTGGGCTGTGTCTACGCCGATCCCGCCTACGAGGACAAGCCGGATTCGGCCCGGGTGGACTCCAATCCCCTGGTGCGCTGGTTCCGCCTGGCCCTCTTCCGCAGCGAGTTCTACATGTTCTTGCGCCAACGGGTGGTGCGCCGCAGCAACCCCGAAGGCCTTCCGCCCGCGGACTACACCCTGGCCACGCCCCGGGTACCGCCGGAGGAGTACCGCCAGATTCTCAACTGGTTTGTCGGGCAGGCCCGAGCCGGCGGGGGGCACGTGGTCTTCCTGAACCTGGGCAAGAGGGATCCGGACCCCCACCCGGGGTACGATCAGTTGCGCAGGATCGCCCAGGAGGTGGCTCGGCAGACGGGCAACGCCTGGGTGGACATCGACGCCATGTTCAAGGAGCGCCCAGACCGGGCCAGCTTGTTCTCCGACCGGATTCACCCCAACGTTCAGGGGTTCGAGTTGATGGCCGAGGCCCTGGCCCGGGCCATCGAAGAGAAGGGGTGGATCCCGTGAGGAGGTGCCTTCTGGCCGCCGGGCTCTTCCTGGCCATGCTCCTGGTCCTGCTCTTCCCGGCCTCGGCCCAGCAACCCGAACGCCGGGTGCAGGCAACCCGCCAGCCCCACATGTTCTATGAGCCTCAGGCCAAGTATCCCCCCCTGGGGGCGATGCGGGCCTTCCGCGAAGGTCTCCCCACGGCCCTGGGCGCTGCCCTGGCCTCGCTGCTCCTGGCGATGTGGTTGACCCGTCCGGTCCCGGAGATGGAGAGGGCTCTGCACCAGCGCCAGCTCAAGGCCTCCACGGCGGCTCCCTCCGCGCCGGGGTCGCGTGCTGCCCCTCCCGCGGCTTCCTCCTCGGATTTCGAGGCTTCGCCCGGGACCTCGGAACCTCTCGAAGCGGTCGAGGAAGGCCCGGCTCTTCCGATTCCGGAGGAAGGGCCCGCAGGCCCGGCACAGCCAGCCGAGTCGGAGACCGCCACGCAGGAGGCTCCGCCCGCGAGCGAGGCTTCTCTTCCCGAGCCTGGGAGCTCGACGCGGGAGGCTCCGCCCGCGAGCGAGGCTTCTCTTCCCGAGCCTGGGAGCTCGACGCGGGAGGCTCCGCCCGCGAGCGAGGCTTGTCTTCCCGAACCGCTTCTGGAGGGGCCGCGGCTTCCCCAGGTCGGGCCGACCCGGGTTCCCATCGATCCGGCCTCCCCGGTGGTCGGCACCCTCGGAGCCCTTCAGGCACCAGGCCGGACCCGGAAGCCCGACTCGACCAGGCACGCCCTTCGCGAATCCGTCTGCCCGTCGAAGAGGACCCGTCCGCCGCTGGACAATCCCCTCCTGGCCTTCTCGTGGAACCAGGTCGCCCCAGAGCATCTCCTTCCCTTCCGCGAGGGTGAATCGAGCAACCCGGGCCTGCTGGTCTATCTGGTGGAACCGGATCGCGTGGGCGGATTCCTGGCGGCCTTGGCCTGCGAACTCCTGCTGGAGTCGACGGGAAGCCTGATCCTGGCGACCGTGTCGGCAGGCCCCCTGGAAGTGGTCCAGGCGTTGCTGGAAGCCGAACCGACCACGCCGCCGGCCGAGCTCCTGGTCCGTCTGCGTCGGGAAGGGAGAGCCGTGGAGAAGGTGGTCCGACGGCTCTATGTGCCCCGGCCCGGAGGCGTGAGCCTGGAGGACATGCTCCGACGTGCCCGTGACCTGCGTGAGGGTCGCGGGGGGCTTGCCGGAGTGCTGCTCGAGCCGATCTCGCGCCTGGAAGTGGGAGGAGGGGATCTTCCCTCCTGGTTGCGGCGGCTTCACGAAGGAGCGGCCCTGGGCGGCTTCCCGATCTTCATGGTCGCTTCGCGGCCCGGATTCCCTGTCGGCTCCTGCCCCGGCCGAGTCCTGACCCTGGGCGAGGCCGAGGTGGCTCGGATCACCGGACGCGCCGCGGCGGGGGAGGAATCCCGCAGGGCGACGCCGCTTTCATGAGGGGGGTGTCCCGAACAGGCTGGCTGGTGGCACTCCTGGCGACCCAGGTCCTCATCCTGGCAGCGTTGCTGGGCTGGTCGGCGACGGTTCACGACCAGATCCGCATGCCTTTGGAGGCCCGCCTTCCCGAGCCCCGACCCGGAATCCATCTGCCGGCTCGGGATCTTCTGGAGACGGTCAGCATCCTGGGCGGGCCTGAGTACCTCGGAATCGAGCTGCCCACTCCGTTCCGGCGAAACCTCTCCTTCCAGGAAGGCCAGATGTTCTGGCTCTTCATGCAGCGCCATCTTTCCGCAGGGACGCCCCTGGTCGAGAAGGCCCGGGAGGCCGTCCGGGAGCCAGAGGACGCCAGACGCGTCCAGGACGGCCTGTGCGATGGGTTTTTGAGCTTCCTCTACGACGTCGGGGGCCACCGGGATGTCGCCCGGCAGAACTGGGCCGCCACCGCGGTCCGCGAACTCCAGGCTTCGCCTTTGTTGCCCTGGGCCAAGAAGCTGGACTTCGTGATCCTGTCCAGCCTGGCCGAGACCAGCGTGGGCGGTCTGGGGTTCGTCACCGACCTCAATCCCGAGGTCCTGCTCATCCTGCCCGAGCACGACCCGGTTCGGCTCCAGGGGTTGCGCCTGTTTCGTCAAAAGCCCCATGCCGTGGTGCTCCCCTTGGGGGTGCACGCCCTGGCTCCCGGTCTGTGGGCCCAGGTGCTCGCGGCGCCTGCAGGCACGGGCCACCCCGCAGAGCTCAATCTTCTCGTCGAGGGAGGGGACGGACGCGTCGTGCTGATTTCTGGAAGCGCCTTGAATCGACCTCTGGATTCCTTGCGCCGGGCGAAGCAGAGCCTGGGCCGCCGGATCTCCACCTACGTGGGAGCCACCGGCTACGTGACGGGAGCCGACACCTCCGACCTTCAGGACGAGATCCGGGCGATTCGCCACGAGTTCCCCGACCTGATCCTGATCCCCAACGGTGACACCAGCCTGCTGGCCCACGGTGCGCTGGAGGCTCTCCTCGGCCCGCGTTATCGACCGGGCCGTCTGGGAACCCGGGTGGACCTGTGAAGACCCGTCGCCGCACCGCCTGGTTGGAGTGGCTGGGCTGGGGGATGGTCTGCGTGCTGCTGGCGCTGTGGCAGACCTCCGCCTGGCAGGGTCGCTGGAACAGCCACTACCTGGGTGCCGGCGAGCTGGAAGGCTGGCTCTGGCGTTACTGGTGGCTCAAGCAGCTCATGACCGAGGTCTGGACGACCCCCGGGGTCGGTCTGGACCTCGCGGTCTGGGTCGCCCTGGTGGCCGGAGCCTATCCCGAGACCGGCAACGTCCTGGACCTGCAGGTCATGTCCTGGCCCCTGGAAGCCTTGCTGGGGGCGCCGCTCTATCACAACGTCAAGTGCGCCCTGGTCCTGGCCCTCAACGGGGCCGCCGGTTATTATCTGGGCCGGGAGGTCCTCAAGTCCCGAAGCGCCGCGCTGGTCTGCGGACTGGTCCTGCTTCTGAGCCCCTACGCCTTGCACGAGATCGCCAATGGCCGGGTTCGCCAGGCGATCCTGTTCCCGCTGGCCCTGTACGCGCTGCACCTGGTGCGCCTGTGGCGGGAACCCGGAGCGGTCCAGGCCGTCTACACCGGGGTGTGGGCCGGGCTGTGTTCGGCCGTCTACCTCTACTACGGGATGGGGGTGGCCATGTTCACGGTCCTCTTCCTCATCCTGGCTGTGTTGGCTCGTTCTGGCCCCCGGCTGAGGGCTGCTCACCTCGGTGCAGGCCTGCTGACCCTGCTGGTGGCCCTCCTGACGGCCTTGCCCTTCGCCTGGGCCTATGTGGACCACTTCTTCAGCGGTCACGGCCTCTTCGAGCTGTCCTGGCACCGCGACTTCCCGCCCTTGAGCCAACTGACCTCGCCCGACGTCCACGTCATGCTCAAGCAGAACGACCAGCTCCTGAACTCCCTGCAGCGCTTCCGCAACGATTCCCTGCCCTGGCAGTACCCGTTCATGCCGCGCTTTTCCCGGGGGCTTCCCTGGGTCTTCTCGATCATGGCGCTGTTGGCCATCCCCCTGGCCTGCTGGCGCGCTCGTGCGTGCCCGGAGGGGAGCTCCACGCTCCCCCGCGCCCGGGATCTCGTCCCATGGCTGGGGGGAGCCCTCTTCTTCTACGTCTTGACCCTGGGTCCGTATCTCATGAGCGGCGTCGAAGGCCGATACGTGGCCTTCGAGTCGGGGGGGGTGGCCACGCCCTACGTGTGGTTCTTCAAATACCTCCCCGCGTTCTCGCGGCTTTTCTCACCGATCCGCATGTCGGGGATGCTGGTGGTCTGTGTGGGCGTGCTGGCCGGCGCCGCCTTCCTGTCGCTGGCCACCCGCTTCTCCATGCCCCGCGTCCTGCGTGTGGCTTCCATCCTGCTGGTCACCATGCTGGTCGCCCACGGCATGAAGCTGTCCCGCGCCGTTCCCCTTCCCGAGACACAGGTCTTGATCCCGGAATTCTACTACCGACTGGCCGAAGAACCGTTCTGCGCGGTGGCCGAACTGCCGTTCCGCACGGGCGACTACATCCAGAACTACCAGACGGTCCACGAGAAGAGGCTCCTGGGGGGCTGGTCCGGCGTGACGACGCCTCCGGGGTTCCCCGAGGGGGAGGTCACCCGACTGGCCCACATGTTCACCGGGCTTCCCGAGAATTCGTTCTTCCGCTACCTCGAGAGCCTCAACGCCCACCCCGAGGCCCCCTCCGAGTTCAGCAAACGCGATTTCGAGTGGATCGTCCAGAAGTACGGGTTGCG
>Ga0334889_1004413_pt1 | contig 12664 bp, 13 predicted proteins | sample GraSluR1_MG_2_FD_207222 | JGI IMG/M metagenome (GOLD analysis project Ga0334889, IMG submission 207222) | Sludge microbial communities from methane-producing bioreactor in Wageningen University, Netherlands - Granular Sludge_8_08-R1 | ecosystem: Engineered > Bioreactor > Anaerobic > Unclassified... | reverse complement strand
AATTTTGTATTGTGATTAATACTAAAGAGTTTGGAATAAAAAAACAATAGGAAATTGTTATGGAAAAAAGGCAGCTTTAAAAATGCAGTTACTAAATATTTGGTTCTGCAGACTCAGTTGATAGCTGTACCGCCTGATTGGGCTCCATCAACACCTCAAATTCTCTAAAACTAGCACTAGGAGTTGCCTCCTGATCAATAAGCTCTAACTCTAACTGCACCAACTGGCCCCTCTTTACCTCTGTTGAAAAATATTGATCAAAAATAAAATTTCCTAATGAGTAGTAAATCCTGCCATGCAGGTAATCTTCATAAGGCTGAATCACATGCGGATGGGTACCAATGACTAAATGAGCACCTGATTCGATAAACTGTCTTCCTTGCTTAGTAATAACAGCATTAGCTTCAGGTGCATACTCTATTCCCCAGTGAGTAAAAACAATTAAATAATCTACTTGATCTTTAAGTGTAGAAATTTCTGACAACACGCTCTCTATAGTTTGCTGCCCAAACTGGTTATAGTTCACCAAACCGATATTTAAGTCATTTAACACTAAGGTGGTAGATATTTTATTAAACAGCTCAACTGCAGGCGCTGGTCCGATCCAGCCAAAATAAGACACACTCGCCTGATCTAGATATTGATAGGTGGTTTCAACTCCCTCTACTCCAAAATCTAATAAATGATTGTTGCCTAAATTAACCAGTTGAAAATTATGATCTGCTAACCATTGTGTAACTACTGGATCAAAAGTGAAGCGCGTATTGTGAAGATCCCCTGGTCCTGTCCCAACACTTAAAGAATTATTGTCAGTAATTGGGCCTTCTAAATTTGCAATTACTAAATCATGGTCAAAGAAAAGTTGTTTTAATTCTGAAGTAACTAGGTTATCATAGCCAATCTGTTCCGCCAGGATGCGGACATTGCGGTCAAACATTAAATCTCCCCCAAAAAGAATCCTCATTTTAGAAGTAGAATCATGCTGAGCTGGAACAATGGCTTTTTCAATCCACAGGGCATTGTTGCCTAAGTTCACTCTTTCTAAAGGAGTCTGGGTCATTAGTAAGTAAATAAATCCCAAACCAATGCCCAAGAAGAAGAATAAGAAATAGCGTAAAGCTCTCGGCATAAAAATAAAATGATAAACAGAAACTAAACAGCGTTATTAAAAAACAATTTCTTTATTGGCTACTGTTTTCCCTAAAGTTAAAAGACCTATTGCCACCAGAGCTGTTCCAAAGATAGCTTCGGCTGTTTCTTCCACAGTAATCATCCAAAAATAAGTTTCATCACTAAACAGTCCGCTAGAACTTAAAATCTCCATTAAAAATACTATAAAAACCAGGAAACAGCTCAAAATCAATAATTTAAAAACTGCCTTAGATTTTTCTTGAAAATGTCTTAAAAAATAACCCAGCCAAATTAAAGCAGTAAAGATAATTGGCAGATAATAAATTATCCAAATAGAAGAGCGATAGCCTGCATCTAAAGTTGCCTCAATTACTCTTTCTGGATGAAAAAAATTGGTTAGTTCAAAAACTCGATAAATATTTTCATGAATTTCAAAAACCTCATCTATGCCAATAAAAATCATCCCTAAAGAAAAAGGAAGAGAAAATAATGGCATTTTTTCATTTGACTTTCTCTTAAAAAACCAAACTAAAAAAATTATTCCAAAGATTATTAGTTTAAATCCTTGGTAATAAGTGGGGAGATTATGCTCTATATCCAAGTGAAAAAAAAAGTTTTGTCTGCCAAATAAAATATGTAAAATAGTAAGAATAATATCTAAAGATAATAAAAAGATGAGAACTCTTTTTTTGCTTTGAGTCATTAAAAGGTTAAAGATTGTTTAATTCTTTTATTTAAAGTAATGTTGGCTATTATAATAAAAAAACTCAATAGAATAAAATGAGCTTTTGTAAAAAATATCACTGATTTGTTTAATTAAATAAACTATAATCAATTCATATGATGTGGTTAATTTATGCCTTTTTATCAGCTATTTTTGCAGCATTAGTAGCAATTTTTGCTAAAATCGGGCTTCAGGATATTAATGCCGATCTTGGCACAGCCATTCGTACGACTATTGTGTTGTTTTTCACCTGGGGCATTGCTATTTCTAGAGGAACGCTCAAAGAAATTCCAGAAATAAACTCAAAAACTATAATATTCTTAATTTTGTCCGGATTGGCAACTGGTCTTTCCTGGTTATTTTACTTTAGAGCAATTCAGTTAGGCAGAGTTTCTCAAGTAGTGCCAGTAGATAAACTAAGTACCGTCATAACAATCATCTTTGCAGCTTTAATACTTAGAGAAAAAATTACTCTGCCAATAGGAATTGGTATCGTTTTAATGACTGTTGGCACAATCATTGTTGCTACTGCCAAATAATCAACAAAACTGACAGTTGCAGCCTTTATCCTTTAGGATTTTAATTTGCTCTTGTGGGGTATTGATAAATTTATCCTGAATGGATTTTCCAAGAGCAAATTTTTTATTTAACTCACTTTTATGATGATAGTCTCTAAAAATCATTTCTGACTTCACTTTTTCATGCCTTAAATAAAGAGCCTTGAGCTTCCCTATCCACCTTCTAGTTTCCGGATGCGAGCCATAGCCTTTTTTGTTTAAGGTGATAATATTCCAGATAGCATGTATCTCGCGATGCTCTCCTAATAAATGATTACGGCAAAGAAATTTTGGATCTAAATCCCAAACTCTCATAAAAGTGTTCTAAATTGAATTCTGCTAGTTTTCCTAGTTAAAATCCCGATTGTTCGCTTAACTCTGTTGGCTGAGTTTCCTCAACTCTAGCCAAAAGCCTTCGATAAACATAAGCTGTGGCAATTGTTGTAGCTGGAATTGTAAGCAGCAATCCTACTCCAAAAAATAGTATTCCAGCAAAGTTTATAAGAAAAACTAAAAGCATAAAAATAAAAAGTTGCCATTTTACTCCACCTGTTATTCTTGAGCTTTCTCTTAATGCCTCTAAAGGCCCTAATTCTTTATCAATAATTAGATAATCATAAAAAACATACTTTATAGCTAAAATAATACCTGGAACAATTAACAAAACTAGACCAAAAGCAACCACTATCCCGTAAAGTATAGATGCGATAAAGTATTTAAAAAATAAATGAAAAGATGAGAAAAGATCTGAGAACTCAGCTTCTTGTTCATCGTGTATCTTTAGAATAATTTTAAGAAAGCCCATTTGAATAATTGTGGTTAGGACAGCGAAAACCATTCCATATAAATTTCTTAAAAGCGACATGTCATTTAAATATCTTTCAAAAAAAGTAGAGCCTGAACTTACTAAAAAAGTGAATAGCAGCACTAAACCTAAAAAACCCATATTCTCTCTCATCTTCTTCCAACCAAAACTGATAGCTTCGCGTTTTGAAAAATAAAAATTTTTCATTATAAATTCCTAGATTAAATTGTTAATTAAATTAATTGTAGCAGAAATAGTTTGATGGATAGCGAGTTAATTTGCTGAATGCAGTTTAGGTTTATGTAGCTGTATTAGCTTGAAACAGTATAAGCAGGTTTTCACTATCGCTCAAACTTGCTTGACTTCTCATCCCACATAAAATCATGTTTTTTGTGGTGGGATTTACTGCTCGCTATGCTCTCGCACAGCTCCCAGTATAAGCAGGTTCGTGAACTATTTATATTCATGATTTGTTCACTCACTTGCTTGACTTCTCATCCCACTGTTATGCCATATTACTTAAAATATATTGATAAATCAATATATTTTAAGTAATGCGGAGGTGGTGGGATTCGAACCCACGAAGCCATGAGGCTCTGGTTTTCAAGACCAGTGCAATTGACCACTATGCGACACCTCCTGTACTTTACTAAATGCAAAACTAACTAGAGTCATCAATCAGCTAATTTTATCAGATAACCTGTTGGCTTGAAACCTTTTTTTGTTATATAGTAAAAGTATGCTAAATGCCCAATCTCAAGCATCTGATTCACCTCAAGCTAATCAATCTCTTCAGCAAGCAACGGCTGACGAACAAGTAAACCAAGGGCAAGCTGGGCAAAAATCAGACAAAGACCAAAAATTTCCCAATACTAAACTGGAAGAATCTCAAATCGCCCCTGGCATGTACCGCCCTTTACCAGAGGAAGACGTGCTTAAGTGGACAGCCCCCAGCAGACCTTTTAAAAAACACAATAAGAAATATTTTAGTACTGTAACAGTTATTGCCCTGCTTGTTTCTATGATTTTCGTATTTTCCGGCCAATTGATGGCCACCACAGTTGTAATTTCAGTCGTTTTTTTGGTTTATGTTTTATCGGTCATCCCTCCTCAAGATGTGATATACAAAATTACTACTTATGGCATCAGGATCGAGAATAATTTGTATTACTGGGAAGAACTAGGGCGCTTTTGGTTTGATAAAAAATATGATCAAAACTTAGTAAACATTGAAGCTTTAAGATTTCCCGGGAGAATTGCGCTTATGTTAGGGAAAATAGACAAAGAAGTTGTAAAATCGATTTTATCTGAAGTATTGCTCAACAAAAAGCCTGAGCCCACTTTGTATGAAAAAACTTCAGCTTGGATTCAAGAAAAAATTCCCTTAGATTTAGAAGAATAAATTCGCAAATTAGTACTAGTAATAAATATGAGCTCATTTCTGAGGGGTGAAACCCCTCAGCGTTTTGTCTTGCTTTGCAAGAACAAAGCCTGCTCCCCTGTCGCTTAAGGGAGTATTAAACCCTTAAGCTCCACTAGGGGGAATCCCCCTAGAACCCCCATTCTGATTTATTCCCCCTGCTCAACAAAACAAGCTGGCGGAGTTTTTAATCAGAATAAACTTCGTTAACGAGCTTATAATTTATTATATTTTATTTTTTCTTTAGCGGGTTATCCTTAACAAATCTGAGCACAATTTTTGGATGATCTTTTGGTTGTATTCTAACCCAGTGTTTAACAATTTCCCCCTCCTTATCAATTAAAAAAGTTGACCTAACTGTACTCATATAGCTGCGTCCAAGCATTCTTTTCTCCTGCCAAACTCCAAAAGCCTCTTGAAGTTTGTGTTTCGGATCTGAGAGGAGTTCAAAATTCAGCTCATGTTTACGTTTAAACTCTAAATGACTTTCAACAGAATCTTTGCTGATACCAATAATCTGAATGCCAAAGTCATTAAAATCTCTTTTAAGTTTTCTAAAATTTTTTGCTTCAGCAGTACAACCAAAAGTATTATCCTTAGGATAGAAATACAAAACCAATGGCTTATTTAAATATTTTTTCAAAGTAACCAATCGTTTTTTTTTCGTTATATACTTTGATTGTGGTTGGAATTTTGTCTCCTGTTTTTAACATAACTTTATTGTACGATATTTTAATAAAAATCTATACTTACAGTATGAATTTTCTAAAATTAAAAAACTGTGAAATAGATTACAATTTTATTTAATAAAATAAACTTTTTCGCTAAAGTTTTAAAAAAACAGGCATTAGTTCCTGTTTTTTTTAAAAATGTCGGGCTGACTGGACTTGAACCAGCGACCCCACGCACCCCATGCGTGTGCTCTAGCCATCTGAGCCACAGCCCGTTTTAAATTTAACTCTTGTTTCCAAAATCAGTTATTAATTTTAAGTTCCATTTAAGTATACTGCTATTATATTGTAAACTGTATCAAACCTAAATTCACTATTCATTTCTTAATAAACCTTAAGTATAGTAAGTAGTGAACAAAAACCAAAAATTATTAACTAAATATAATTCACGATTAAAGGAAAACATGGCAAAAAAAAGCTCAAAAAAAACAAATAGTCAAAAACAATCAAATGATAACTCTGAGAAAAATAAAGTGGTCGACATAGCTATGCAGCAAATTGAAAAAGAATATGGGAAAGGCTCAATTATGAAAATGGGAGACTCTCTTAGAAATGTGCAAAAAATTCCCTCTGTTCCCTCTGGTTCAATATCTCTTGATTTAGCGCTAGGTGTTGGAGGCTATCCAAAGGGTAGAATTGTTGAGATATATGGACCTGAAGCTTCAGGTAAAACAACCCTTTGCTTACATGCTATAGCTGAGGTTCAAAAACAAAATGGAGTAGCTGCTTTTATTGACGTAGAACATGCCCTCGATCCTGTTCGAGCTGAAAAAATAGGAGTCAATTTGGATGACATGCTTATCTCCCAGCCCGATTTTGGCGAACAAGCTTTAGAAATTGCAGAACGACTTATTCGCTCTGGAGGCATTGACATTGTTGTCATTGATTCAATAGCAGCCCTAGTGCCAAAATCAGAAATTGAAGGCGAAATGGGAGATGCTCAAGTTGGCGTTCAAGCCAGATTAATGTCCCAAGCAATGAGAAAATTAGCAGCTGCCATCAACAGAACAGGTACCTTGGTGATTTTTACCAACCAAATTCGAATGAAAATCGGCGTGCTGTTTGGCAATCCTGAAACTACATCTGGTGGAAACGCCATCAAATTTTATGCCTCACAGCGTGTTGATATTAGGCGTATTGGCACTATTAAAGAAGGAGATGAGGTAGTAGGTAGCAGGCATAGGGTAAAAGTTAAGAAAAATAAAGTAGCTCCACCTTTTAGAGAAGCAGAATTTGATATGGATGAAAATGGAATTTCTAGAAGCGGCGACGTGTTAGATTTAGCAGTTAATTTAGATGTTGTTGAAAGATCTGGGAGTTTTTATAAATATGAAGATGAAGTAATAGCTCAAGGAAGAGAGTCAACCAAAGATGAATTAGCTCAAAACCAAAAACTATTGAGCAAAATTGAAAGTGACATCTTAAAAAAAATCAATACTAATAAAAAATAAATTTATTGGTTATAGAATAAAGTCTGATAACAAAAAACATTGATAAATGAATCCTTTTTAAAATGTCACCCATTGACCAGTAAGTTGACTGCAACTTTCAAAAAGCATATAATACAGCCTAAAGAGACGTGAGAATAATAACAAAGCATACTTGTGGCTAAATGATTAAAGGCAAACAATAAACTAGTTTGATTGATTTAGGTTAAGACTAAAAATACTAATTTAGATAAAAATAAGACATCAACTAATTATTTATGAATCTAAAGACAAATCATAAATCGGTTCTAATTATTGATTTAGATCGTGTTTTGTCGTAATTTTTTTTCTTTTTAGTCTTTAGCGCGCAAAAATCCCCACGTCCTCTTTAGCAGGTTGAGACTTATTCAAGCTGCTTAACAAGCACTCTAAAATGCTTGTTGTTAATTACTTAAATGATAGCAAAGGTTCAATTATGACATTCTTTAACAATCTCTCTTCCCTATTCACCAAAGCAAGAGAGGACTCTCAGCCAGTTACTCAAAAAAAGTCAGAAAAAAAACACCAGGATTCTAAAAGAGTTGAACAGCAAAAAAAAGTTGCGAAAAAACCTCAACACAAACAGCAAGCCAAACTTGTTGACAAAAAAACTATTGAGGCTGTCTCAAAATCCACTCAACAAGAAGTATCGTCAATTTTGCGCGAAGCTCAAGCTCAAGCCAGAGAAATTATTGTAGAAGCAAAAGATGAAGCGCTACAAGTTAAGGCTCAAGCTGAGCAAGAAGCTCGCAAACAAGAAGAAACCTTTAATCAGAGACAAAGAACTTTAGATAATAAGATAGATAAAATCGACAGAAGACTGGATGAAATTCAGCAAAAAGAAAAAAACTTATCTAAGGAAAAAGAAGCAATTGAGCAATTAAAAAAGAGGTTAAATGAAACAAAAGAAAAAATGCTCAAAAGATTGGAGGAAATTTCAGGAATGACTGCTCAGGAAGCACAAAAAATTTTAATTGAGGGTTTAGAAAAAAAACTAACCCAAGAAATGGCTCAATTAATTAGACAAAAAAAGGAAGAGGTGCAGTTGGAAGCAAAAGAAGTAGCAAAAGAAATTCTAATTGATACCATGAGACATGGCGCCACTGATTATGTCGCTGAATATACCGTTTCCATCATAAACCTACCCTCTGAAGAAGTTAAGGGCAAAATTATTGGTAAATCAGGTAGGAATATCCATGCTTTTGAACGACAAACCGGTGTGGATTTAGATTTAGATTATGCTGAAACAGAAGTACGCCTATCATGTTTTGATCCAGTAAGAAGAGAAGTTGCACGTATCTCTCTTGAAAAATTAATTAAAGATGGCCGAATTCAGCCAGCTAGAATTGAAAAAACTGTAGCAAAAGTTAAACAAGATATTGAAGAATCTATGGTAGAAGCTGGAAAAGAACTATGTCAGCTGGTAGGGGTATACAACCTCCCTCCAGGGTTAGTTAAATCTTTGGGTAGATTTAAATATAGATTTTCTTATGGTCAAAATATGATTAAACACACTCTAGAAGAAACTAAAATTGGAATTAAACTTGCCCATGAACTTGGAGTAGACGTTAATGTTGTTAAACTAGCTTGTCTATTGCACGATGTTGGGAAAATAGCAGAAACACCAGACGGCAACCATGTCGAGATGGGGGTAAAAATCGCCAAAAAATACAATATGCCCCAAGAAGTAATTGACTGTATTGCCCAACACCATGAAGACACTCCTTTCACCAGTCCTGAAGCAATGGTGGTTTATATTGCTGATGCAATTTCTGGAGCTAGGCCAGGAGCTAGATATGAAAATATTGATGAATATATTGAAAGATTAGAGGAATTAGAACAAATTGCTACTAGTTACTCTGAAGTCGAAGAAGCCTATGCTGTTAAAGCGGGTCGAGAGGTTAGAGTATTACTTAATCCTCAACAGTCAAAAGATGATGACGTAAATGTTTTAGCTGGTAAAATAAGAGATAAGATTCAAGACAAGCTTACCTATCCAGGTACAGTGACTGTTAATGTCATTAGAGAGACCAGAGGGGAAGCTGTGGCAAACTAACTAGCGGGCCAATAGTAAATCTAATAATTAAAAAATAAATAACGTATGAGACAATCCCTAGCTATAGTTCAAATTATAGTTTCACTCCTTTTGGTGATACTTGTTTTAATGCAGTCGCAAAGCGGAGGCTTAGGAGCCACCTGGGGAGGTGGAGGAGGTGGAGAAACCTATCACACTCGCAAAGGAGTAGAGAAGATTATTTTTATTGCTACAATTATTGGTATCGTTTTGTTTATTCTCATCTCAATAACTAACTTAATTTTCTAAATGCGAAAATTTTATTGGTATATTACCGCTTATATAAAAAAGCATGGTCTAACTTTTGTGCTATCTGCTATTGGGGCTATCTTAATCTTCTCCCTAATCATGCCCTACTTAGCAAAAAAAATATCCATCAAACCTAGAAAATATATTGGAATGGTTGGTGATTATAATCTACAAACCCTCCCTGATGAAATTAAATATAAGTTAAGTGTTGGGTTAACTACTGTAGACCCAGAAAATCATTCAATAAAACCATTATTGGCTGAACGCTGGGTTACAGAAAATGATGGAAAGACCTATCGTTTCACAATCAAAAAAGATATCAAGTGGCAAGATGGCGAAGAGCTGACTCCAGATGATATTAACTATAATTTTAGAGATGTCGAAACAATAACTACTCCTAATGACATCATTTTTAGATTACCTGACACATTTGCCCCATTCCCTGCTATTGTTACTGAACCCATTTTTAAACAAACTTTAGAAAGACACCTCACCTTCTTTAAAAAACCAAATCTCATTGGAATCGGTCCTTATAAAATTGACTCTTATCAAATAAAAAGCAACAGGTTAAGACAAATTTCTTTGGAGGGACCAGAAGACTATCTTATTTATAGATTCTACCTAACAGAAGATGATGCCATAATTGGATTTAAAAAAGGAGAAGTTGATTTACTACTGGACGTTAAAAATCTTGGAGAATTAATCAATTGGCCCGATAAAAACCTGGTTATTGAAGAAAAAATAAATTTTAACCAATATTTAGCTATTTTTTTTAATCACAACGATCAGCTTCTATCTCGAAATGTCAAGCAAGCATTGGCCTATGCAACTCAAAAACCAAGCAATGATATAAAAGCTACTAGTCCGATTGATCCTCGGTCATGGGCATATTTGGAAGGTGCTAAAGAATATGCCAAGGATATGGAAAGGGCAATTGAGCGTCTTTTAAGTAGCCCTCCAGAACAACCGCTAGAGCTAACCTTAACCACAACCTCAATTTATATTCAAAAAGCCAATGATATTAAGCAAGAATGGGAGGAGCTAGGGCAGCTAGCACTCGAGGAGTGTCAAGCAAGTGATGACATTGAAGATAAAAATCTTTGTCCAAACATGAAAATTTCAATTAATCTCAAAGTTACTAATTTCCCTGATCTTCAAGACTTTCAACTGCTGTTAATTGGACAAGAAATTCCCACTGATCCAGATCAGTATTTTCTCTGGCATTCCGAACAAGCAACTAATTTTTCAAACTATCAAAATACAAGAATAGATAGTTTGTTGGAAACAGGTAGACAAACTTTAGATCAAAATGAAAGACAAGCCATTTATCAAGAATTTCAACAATTCTTACTTGAAGATCCTCCAGCAATCTTTTTAGAACACCTTACCAGTTACGATATTCGCAGAGTCTAGTTCTTATATTTTTATAATCCTCTATTTTTCTTGCGAATAAACTCAAATACTTTAGTAAAAGCATACAGTGGAGACACAGCCAAATCATGGGCTGGCAAGTGTTGAATTTCAGTTCCACCAAATCCTCGCTTAAATAAAGAAACGCCAGCAAAACGATGATTAGGCTTATCTTTAGGAGATACTCCCCACAAATTATAAATCTTGCAGCCTCTCTTTTTTGCCTCTTGAATAACTGCCCATTGAGCCACATAAGATCCAGGCATTTTTTCATTTCTCTCAGTTGAAACTCCGTAATGATAAACAGCCTCTTTTTGATAAAAAATTACAAAAGCTGAAGCTAGCAATTCTTTATGATGATAAGAGTTAACAAAAGCTACCTGGTTGTCCTGAGCAAATGCTTCAAATTGACAAAGCAAAAACTCATAACCAAAAGGGATAAAATTATGTTTTTTGGCTAAATAAAGCTGATGGTTATAAAACTGGTCCATGAAATCAGGATCTAAAATAATTTTAGTTGTTATACCCTCCCTCAAACCTTTTCTTATTTCGTATCTAGTGTTTTTTCTCATTTGCCCAAGCAGTTGTTCATTGCTCAAAGTCAAATCCAGTCGCAAAGTCAAGTCAGCAGTTAGATGCATTGGCGCTGACTTTAGCCCAGCTTGAGTAAAAATCGATTTAATACCATCACCCTCAACCGCCTGAGGCCTAACTCTAATAAAACAGCAGTTTTCCTTTTTGGCAAGTTCTTCTAGATAATTAATCAGGTTTTTAAAAAGTTGCAAAGCACGACTGGACTGCCAATCAAGTAAAGGTCCGCCAGCTATGGTGAAATAGTTCCCTCTTTTGGCATTTTCTTTGATCACCAGGGCCGCTCCAACCTGTATATCTTTAACAAAGATTCCTAAAGCAAAGAAGTTTTTATTAAGCCTCTCTTGAAATAACCCCCAATTATAAGATTGTAAAAAATTAGCATCCGGATGCTTTTTAACAAACTGCTCCCAAGTTTTTTTGTCTTTAATTAACTTAATGCTTGAATACATTATGATTGCAGTTTAGACCAATTAATAATAAGTTTTGAAATTCTCTCTGCCTGTTCTGGGTTTAAATTTTGATGAGTGGGTAAATTTATCACTCTCTTTGATAATAACTCAGCTTCTGGACAAGAGCCCAAAACATAATCACTTTCAAAATCAAGACTCCCGCTATCCACCGGCTGGCGATACCAGCGATCAGATAAATAAATACCATGATCAGCTAAATAAACAATCAGCGATTGAATAGATTTCTTTGAGTCCAGCAATAATGGAAAGCGCAAATTGGTGCCTTGTTTAACTTCAGTCTGATTTACCAATAATTTAATTTTATCCACCTCTTTTAAATTTTTTAAATATATAGTTGCAATTTGGCAACGATGCTCTAACTGTTTATCAAGATGACACCAGCGATCCAGTAATAAGCGAGAGAATTTTTTAGGATAAGCTTGATAATGAAAGTGGGGACTTTTTATCGAGGTTTGTATTAAATTCGCCTTAAGACATAGCCAGTGCAAAATTTTTCCCACACCCAAATTGTAAAAAAGTCTTATTTTAAAAGTTAAGCAAGGGTAGAGATGCAATAACAGCAAATTCTTCTTGTTGCTAGGAATTGGAGGGTAAACTTCAGGTTTGTTTTTAGTTTCTCTAAAAATCACAGCCCCTCCAACAACAGCATCTAAAATTTTATCACGACCAAAGGACAGAACTATTGCATCAGATTCCAATCCAAGACAGCTGCCATCCAGACCAACTGCCCCAACAGCCTGAGCCAAATCTGCAATCAAAATCAAATCATTTTGACGACACAATTTAGTAATTTCATCAACTTCATCAGAATAACCCAAAGTATGTTGTAAAATTACTGCTTTGGGGTTTGTCGCCTTTAAGAAAGCTTCTTTTATTTGGGCTGAAGATGTTTTAACTTTGCCTGGCGCTAAATCAAAATAAACAGCTTTAGCCCCAACTCGCTGTATTGATTCTTCTATTGATGAACAACTAAATGCCTGAGTTAAAACCTGATCACCAGATTTAACTCCATAAGCCTTTAGACAATATTCAA
>Ga0334889_1004405_pt1 | contig 12689 bp, 13 predicted proteins | sample GraSluR1_MG_2_FD_207222 | JGI IMG/M metagenome (GOLD analysis project Ga0334889, IMG submission 207222) | Sludge microbial communities from methane-producing bioreactor in Wageningen University, Netherlands - Granular Sludge_8_08-R1 | ecosystem: Engineered > Bioreactor > Anaerobic > Unclassified... | reverse complement strand
ATTCTCGAATATCTGAACTGTCGGATAACCAGAACACTTTTTCTAATCTCGGACTTTTTGCATTTTCGACATGCTTAAAGCCAAGAATTGATAAAACTGATCCCATGATGAGTTTTTCAAACAACTTACCATATAATGATTTTTCAGATCCTCGAATTGTTGATGCAGTTGCTCCAATCGAAATTGACAAACGTGTTAAATCTTTCCAACCTAATGGTTTTATATTTTGATGTAGTTCATCATTGAAAAAATAACCCAAGCTCATTGATATATTACCGAAATCTTCTTGGCAAATCTGAGCTGCTTCTTCAATAGTCTTTTCTAAACCCGAAATATAGTTTTGTCTTAATTCAGGATTACTTCGTAAAACATTTTGAATACTTTTACCTGTTAAACCAATTAGCCATTGAGCAGGCCAAAAGGTCTCTTTTTTTGATTGAGGTGTTTTTATCATTTGCTCTAGAGCTAAAGAAGAAAGATTCTCAGAAAAGTTATCAATTTCTGCCCAACCTTTTGCAAATAGATAAATCATTGCTCCAGTTGCAATAGCTACACGACGGCGGGTTAATGGTTCCGTCTGTGTACGAATATTTTCTCCACGCAAAACAGCAAGAATAACTTGTCTAGCGGTTTCAATACCAAGTTTTTCAATAAATTCCTTGCCGTTTGTGGTAAGAACTAATTTGCCTTTTTCAGGAAAAAGATCATCGATTATCATTTTTCTCAATTGTGAATAGGTTTGATTGTTTATGAATTGGCATTACAGCTTCGCAATTCATCCACATTACAGTATTTAAATTGACATTTTTCCAAGTAGTAATATCATCTCTGATTATGTCAATATATTCTGGATTGTTTTCAAATAAAACAAATCTTCTACTCAATTCAGCTGCAGCACATCCTACGGTACCAGAACCCGCAAAAGGGTCAAAAACAACATCGCCTACAAATGAATAATAACGAACGACCTTTTCGGCTAACTCTTTAGGAAATGCTGCAGGATGTCTAGAACTCGTTGAGGGGGTTATTTTCCAAACATTAGTTCGTTCATATCCATCGGGTATTTTTGAAGCTTCAATCACATCCTTATTAGGGTGATTTCTGATGAACCAATCAATTAACAGATCAGTATGTTTTCTATAGATTAAAACATATTCGGTTACGGGAACAGCTTTATATTGTAAAGGATTTCGATCTGCTGCAAATCGTCTTCCGCGTCCAGTTGCCCACCCAGCACCTTCAGGTTTTAACCAAATTATGTCATCAATAAAATCAAATCCTTCTTCAATAAAAATTCTATGAAAATCAAAAGGAACGGCTATTCTATGAGAAGACTCATTTCTAGAAGCGCGACGTAATAAAATCGGAGATATATTAATAACAAAAAATCTTCCTTCTGCTAATACTCTATGACATCTTCTGATTATCTGGCGCATTTTGAAAAGATATTCATCATATTCTTCATACTCAGAATATTCAGGACGTGCGTTGTAATATGGGGGGGATGTGAAAATCAGATCTACGCTTTCAGAGGGCATTTCTTCAATTAAATGCGCAGAATCTCCTAAACCAATAGTATTTCTTAAGTTGGATAATTTATACTCTCGTTTATTTCGGCGATTTTCAGTTATTTTTGCTTCGTCTTGTTTTAGAAGTCGGGCAGTTAATATTTCGGGTTTTGTGGTTTTGGATGCAATTATTTCAGTGCTATAAGCATCAATTACAACCTCACCCATATTGGTGCCATTTTTTGCACATAATGGAACTCGCCAATAATGGTATCGATCATCAATTTCTGGCAACCCAAGCTTTACAGCATTTGAAAGTTGGATTTCTGCAAGCCAGTCTTTGACAATATGCTTTGCTTGTTTAACATCTAGAACAAGATAATCTCGCTCTTCAGAAACTAATTGTCCGTTCCGTCTCATAAATAATCCCTGTCCTCAATATGTAGAAAAATTAAGAGCTTCTAATCCTCTAACGATTTTCCGATTTTTTACTATAATTATTTTTATTAACGAAAGATGTATACCATCATTTAACTCAACCCTTGACGAGCATAATGTTGTATTTTGTTTATAATCAATCAAAATTTTTATCATAGATAAGTGTTCCTAAATATAAGGTTTGCTTCTTATAATTTTTTTTGATTGCACAAATCAACATTAATTGAATCTTTCCACATTAACTCGAATTGATCAACGAAATGCTTATACCATTCGGAATTTACATTTTCATTAATTTGAAATTTTGGTATTGATCCCTTCGCAGATTTATAACAATAATTTTCGATAATTGCTATGCCATTATTGTTTTTTTGAGGAAAAATATACATGCTGAATGATGGTATGAAATCTAACATTTTAAGTTGGACTTGTTCAGAGTGTTGAGCAGATTGACAAATATCTGTGTATTGATTTATTACTTGTTCCATGTCACTCAAAAAATTTTCTTTTTTACCTGCCCGTGAAAATCTTTTGACCATTTGTTCGATTTGTATTTTTTTTAGATCAACGACAATCACGCGGATTTTCAATCTATCGCATACTCTATTCTTAAATGAGTAATATGAATTTGATGTGGTGTTGCGTAAGAGTAAGCCAACCATCCAGATTTCATCTGATTTTTCCAAAAGGTTATTTAAGGTAGAGATTTCACAATCAGAAAACTGAACAGTATCTTTTGTTCTTTCACTTTTATAAATATCATCCAATTTGTATCGTGAGACTAAAAGACCAACTGCTAATAAACCTAATGTTGCCAATGTGATTGATGAAACTAGATTTGGCGGAGCATAACCGAGTGTATTTAGTATCGAAATTATAATTCCTAAAATGGCGATAATTATTAAATCAATGTTTTCGCCTTGTTTAATATTGTTGAAAACTCGTAGAAAAAAGAGCTTCATGTTAATCCCTCCTAGCAAATAATGATATTCTCCACGTGGATGGCGTTTCCCCCACTTTTACCTATTATACTCTTTCTCCAATTTCGCCATAAAAACACTGCTTTCCAAGTGTTTATTTACAATTCTGATATGATTGGTGTTTTCTTCAGCAGGCGCATGCCGTTCAAGGTCACAATCAGCGCTGCGCCGGTGTCGGCAAACACCGCCATCCACATGGTTCCCCAGCCCGCCAGCACCAGCAGCACAAACAGCAGCTTGATGCCCAGGGTGAAGGTGACATTTTGCTTGATGATCTTCATGGTGTCGTGGCTCAACTTCAAGGCGTAGGGAATCTGGCGGATATCATCGCCCATCAGGGCGATATCGGCGGTTTCCATGGCCTGGGCGGTGCCGCCCAGCGCTGCGCCGATGGCGATGCCCACATCAGCCGCTGCCAGCGCGGGGGCGTCGTTGATGCCGTCGCCCACCATGGCAACATGACTGTAGCGGGTTTTTAGTTCGCGCACGGCGTTCACTTTATCCTCAGGCAGCAGTTCAGCTTTCACTTCGTCTACACCCACCTGACGTCCCACCTGTTCGCCTGCGGCGGCATGGTCGCCCGTCAACAGCACCACGGCATCCACGCCGTTTTTACGGATCAGATTAACTGTTTCGCGGCTGGTGTCGCGCAGGGTGTCTGATACGGTGATGGTGCCCACATAGCGCCCGCCGTCGCTGATCATCATGGCGGTGCAGCCATTGGTTGAGTCTTGATGGGCGGCCAGGCAGTGCTGCGGGTCGTGCGGAATATTCTCATCGAAATACTTGTGGCTGCCCACCAGCACCTCTTTACCGTTCACCACGCCGCTGACGCCGCGTCCCACCAGGGTGGTGACATTTTCGGCTGCCTCGAAGTGATTCTGCACCCCGCGCTGGGTTGATTCGTGCAGGATGGCACGCGCCAGGGGGTGTGAACTGCGCTGCTCAACGGCACTGGCCAGCGCCACCACGCGGTCGCTGTGCGGGGCGGGGTTTTCATCCCACGCCAGGGCGCGCACCTGCACCACCGAGGGTTTGCCTTCGGTGAGCGTGCCGGTTTTGTCGAGGGCAACCGCTTTCACCCGGCCGAGTGTTTCAAGGGCGGTGCCGCCTTTGATCAACACACCGCTGCGCGCCGCGCTGCTGATGGCGCTGATGATGCTGACCGGGGTGCTGATTACCAGCGCACACGGGCAGCCCACCACCAGCAAGGCCAGGCCGCGGTACAACCAGCCAAATTCATCGGGAGTTGGATTCCAAAAGGGCTGCCCGAAAAACAGGGGCGGAACTGCCGCCACAACCAGCGCAAGGGCCATGATGGAAGGGGTGTAAACCGCCGCAAAGCGGTCGACAAAACGCTGCGAAGGGGCGCGTTTTTCCTGCGCTTCTTCCACCATGCGAATCAGGCGGCTGATGGTGTTATCTTGCGCCAGGTGCGTGACCCGAATCTCCAGCGCGCCTTCGCCGTTGATGCTGCTGGCGAACACATCAGTGCCGGGAGTCTTCTCGATTAGCGCGCTTTCGCCGGTGACGGGAGCCTGGTTGACGAAGGAATTGCCGGCTGATACCACGCCGTCCATGGGAATGCGCTCACCGGGTTTGACCAGCACCACGTCGCCGATGACCAGTTCTTCCACCGGCGCCACCGTCTGGCTCTGTTTGCCGTCCAGGCGCTGCAAGCGCAGGGCGGTTTTGGGCGCCAGGTGCATCAGGCTGCGCAGCGAATCGCGCGAGCGGTCCACGGCAAAACCTTCCAGGGCTTCTCCCACGGCATACAGCACCATCACCATGCCGCCTTCAGTGAAGGCGCCGATGATGACCGCGCCGACGGCTGCCAGGGTCATCAACACGTCAATGTTAATGCGGCGGCTGAGGCGCAGGGTGTTGAAAGCCCCGCGAAAAACCGGGAACCCCGCCAGCAGCATGGCAGCCAGCGAGGCCAGGTCAATCCAGGCAGCCTGCATGCCCAGCCATTCTTCCATCACCATGCCGGGCAGAATGAGAATGGCTCCCACCGCTGCCAGGCGCGATTCAGGTTGACCCCAGAAAAATTGCAGGAAATTGGGTTTTTTAATCGGAGTGGAATCGGTTTTTGACTGAAAAGAATCGTCCAGTTGATAGCCCAATTCGGCAACGCGCTGTGACAAATCATCGCGCGTTACATTTCCTTCAATGCGCAGGCTTTCAGTTGAAAAATTAACGGCGCAGGATTTGACTCCCTCCATATTCGCAATTCCCAGTTCCAGGGTTTTGGCGCAGTCGGGGCAATCCAATCCGTTAATATGATAGGTTTGAAGTTCATCCATGATGGTTTCCTCGCAAATCATTCGATTTGCATCATTCTAAACCTTCAAGCTGACTTGAAAGTCAAGGGAGAAAACCATCAATTTGAAGGAATGTCTTTATCTTCCAGCATTAGAAACAGGCGCGCCAGCAGAAAGGCGTTTTCGCCACAGGTTTTCAACACATAGCCTTCGCCGTTGTGGAACATCTCGCCTGCCTGGTGACTGTGGGCATGTACCTGGCAGTTGGAAATGAGCTGCGAGAGGTTTTGCAGAGCCTGTCCCACGGCCGGGTCGTCGCTCACCACCAGGATATGGTAACAGTCTCCTTCCATCCAGATGTGCACATGCTTGCCGCGAAAAGCTTGTAGCAGTGTTTTACCTTCATCTGAATTGAGAATGCAGCCTGATTTTTCAATGAGCATGTCAAACAGGATATCGACGGGCGCTTCCAGCGGATCGCTGCACACGCGCTGCAGCAATCGATTGAATAACAGCGGGAATGGAGTCGGGTTGAGCTGGCTGGTATTACGGTCAAGGTCGCGCAGGAACAGGCCCAGTTCGTGCTCTTGCACCAGCAGATGGGTAATTTGCCGCTCCAGTGCATAGTATCGATCCAGGGTTAATTCCCGCATATGCATGTTGCTTGCCCGGTCATTTTGGAGCGAATGGATGAGCAAACGGATATCGGCCAGTGAAAAGCCCAACCGTTGGGCGCGCCGAATGATTTGGAGAGTCTGTTCCGCTTCGGCAGCGTAGATACGGTATCCCGACGCTGTGCGGCTGATGGGGTTCAACAAGTCCTGTTCTTCATAATAGCGCAAAGCTGATGTGTTTAAACCGGTGCGGCGGGCCAGTTCTCCAATGCTCAAGCCTGCCGGTTTGTGTTCCTGCCAGTCATCCATAATGCCTCCGTGGATTGCCTTCAGTTTAAATCTCTTCTGCGCGCCTGTCAAATCAGAGCAGATGAAGGTTTGAAAAAGACCTTAAAGGTTCCCGGCTCTTACGCTTCAACCTTTAGAGGCTGATATCTCTTCATCATGAAACGCTCTCATCAGGTAGAAATACATGTGTCTTTCTTCGGTATAATCTCTGCAAGAGATGCATGGAATAAGCATGGTTGCTGTGATTGTCAGAACAAAAATTCTGACATTTCGACCCTCGGTGCTTTTTCAGAGCGTGGCAATCTAAAAAATCTAAATACTGAGACTGCCGCGTCGGGCTCCCGCCCTCCTCGCAGTGACGGTTGCAGTAAATTTTTTACAGCAACTTGGGATAAAGTATATGTAAACAAGATTTCTCCTCGCGCTCTCTAGCATATTCCCAGATCAATCCTATGCGCTCGTCGAAATGACAAAATGTCTACAGATCATATCGCTTTGAAAAATTACAGAAAAAGTTAATCATAGGAGAACCCTTATGCGCGCAGTGATTCAGCGGGTCAAGTTCGGCAGCGTAACAGTGGAAGGAAAAACCATTTCAAAAATCGACCAGGGGTTGGTCATTCTGCTGGGGGTGGGCCTCCAGGACACGCACGAAAATGCCGCCGCCCTGGCAAAGAAGATCGCCCTGCTGCGCATCTTCAGTGATGCTGAAGGCAAGATGAACCTTTCCGTGGTGGATATCGGGGGAGAGGCGCTGGTGGTTTCACAATTCACCCTGTTTGCCAACACGCGCAAAGGCAACCGTCCCTCCTTTGTCGAAGCGGCATTGCCCGACCAGGCCAGCCCGCTGGTTGACCAATTTGCAGATCTGCTGCGCGGGCAGGGGGTGCCCACCCAGACCGGCATCTTTGGGGCCGATATGCTGGTTGAAATTCACAACGACGGCCCGGTGACTATCTGGATGGAGATGTAAGACAGTTTTCAACGTTTGAATGTTTTTCATACGAATATCCAATTATTGCAAACTTCCCCCCTTGACTCTCCTGTTAGGGGAAGCTGTATAGTAGCAGTGAAGCTTCAATCAACCTGCGCGCGACGGCGCGCAACCCACATGTGGAGATTGCCATGCTTAAAATCGGCGATTTTTCAAAACTGAGCCAGGTTTCGCTCAAAGCCCTGCGTTTCTACGACGAGATTGGGCTGCTTAAACCCAGCCAGACCGACCGCTTCAGCGGCTACCGCTACTATACTGTTGACCAACTGCCCCGCCTGAACCGCATTTTAGCCCTCAAAGACCTGGGTTTCTCGCTTGACCAGGTTGGGCAAATCCTCAACGAGGACCCTTCGGTGGCAGAACTGCGCGGCATGCTGCGCCTGAAAAAAGCCGAAGTGGAACAGGTGATGGAAAACGAGCGCGTCAGGTTGGATCGCATCGAGGCCAGGCTCAGGCAGATCGAACAGGAGAATAATATGACGAATTATGATGTTGTATTAAAGAAAATTCAACCGATCACGGTTGTCAGCGTGCGCGATATCATCCCGACCTATGGGGATATCGGCGGATTGATCGAAGAGGTTTTTGCTTTTGTTGGCAAACACGGTCTGCAGCCGGCCGGGGCGCCTTTCTCCATCTGGCATGACCACGGTTTCAAAGAGACTCATGTGGATGCAGAGATGGCTGTGCCGGTCAATGCAGCGGTTGGGAATACCCTGGCCGGTGACGGCAGGGTTAAGATCAACCAGATGCCTGAGGCTGAAATGGCCTGCGTCATTCACCAGGGTCGCTATGATGATTTCAGCCTGGCCTACACCGCCATCGGTGAATGGATTGAAGCCAACGGCTACCGCATTTGCGGCAAGAATCGCGAAATTTACCTGGCCGGGCCGGAAAGCTCACCCGACCCCGCCAATTATGTGACCGAAATCCAGTTCCCGGTTGAGAAGATTGCAGCAGGCCAGCAATGAGCGCTTTGACGGCAATTTCAAACTTCTTGACAGTTTCATCGGATGAACCCTTCAAACGCAGCCTGACAGGCTGGATTTTGGTGGGTTTGAACCTGCTGATGACGGGCATGTCGCTCAACTTCTTTCTGGGGATGATGAAGAGCGGGGTGGTGGGCTGGTTGATGATGAATACCTGCGCGCCGAGCATCTTCCTGTTTGTGCTGGGTTTTCTGCTGGGCAGCCCGGCGGTGATGGCGGCCGGCGCGATCGCCATGTTCCGCTACGGCACACTGGGACTGTTCGTCTTCAGTTGGTCGGGCAGCAATGTGATCGCCCAGGTGGGGCACATTTTCATGACGGCCGGGGTAATCTACACCGCTTATGAGGTGATCCGTCATCATTACTGGGCGGCTGCACTGCAGGGGCTGCTGCTGGCGCTGGTGCTGCTGATACCCTTCACGATTATTCAGGAGCGATGGGTGAAAGCCCATGCCGACCTGGCGCAAAAGCTGTTTAACGGAACGCTGACCGTGACTCAATAGAATCGGGAGATTTATACAGACCTCACAGGTTTCGGTACGAAGAAGCCTGTGAGGTTCGTTAATAAAATGGGTTTTGGCTGTATAATAAATTCAGGATTGGTGAAATGTACAAAGAACTGGCGGAAGCAGTAGATCAATTTTTGGCAGACCTAACCCCGCAATTTCTTGAAGAAGAAATCTGGAAATTGTTGCGCACGTCTCCAGAGATTGACGGAGGTATTGATGCTTACCGACTTGTGCGTTACTTTTTAAAGAAGCCTGATTTGAATGATGCCCAAACCGGGTGGGCATATCATAGAATCAAACCTGTTTTTACGAAACTCTTTGAAGGGATTCCTTCGTTATATTACTTTACAGGTGAGTGATGAGCTGGTGACTCAGTCTTCCCGGCGGGAAGAACTAAGAAATAAACGATACCAATAGAGGCTTAAAAAAGCCTCTATTGTCATTAAAAAACCGCATTAGTCCACCTTGTTCAAATGTATTAATTTAGACTGCATGCAACCAACCCTTGTCCACAATTGACACATTCGAATTGAATCGTGGTATGTTCGATATCATACTTTGAAGCAAGTATTTCTCTTAATTCCTCCATCAACCTTTGACTCTGACTGAGAGTCTGGTCTTCCAAGACCACATGTGTACTTAATGCTACAAATCCAGGGCTAACTGTCCAGATATGCAAATCATGGACTTCTGCAACGCCAGAGACCGATTTCATAGAATCAGCCACTTCTGAAGCAGTCATGCCATCAGGCATGCCTTCAGCAAGAATATGAACCGTTTCTTTTAAAAGTCGACCAGAGCTTACCAGGATCAGAATACTGATCAACACACTAACTAATGGGTCAATCCACTGTTGACCGGTATAGAGTATGGCAAAGCCGGCTGCAATCACACCCACCGATGCCAACGCATCCCCAAGAACATGCAAAAAGGCAGCGCGAGTGTTTAAGTCTTCGTGGTCATGCTCGCGTAGTACCAGCGCAACGATGATATTTACTACCAGACCAATGACAGCAATGATCAACATGGGACCGGCAATTACCGGTTCTGGATTCTGGAAACGATGAATGGCTTCTTTTAAAATTTCAAATGAGATTAACAGTAACGTGGCGCCATTGGCAAGTGCAGCCAGCACTTGCATGCGGTGATACCCATAAGTATGCCGGTCATTGGCGGGGATTGCTGCTGCGCGGATTGCCAGATAACTTAACCCCAGCGCAAATGCGTCCATGAAAACATGTGCAGAGTCTGACAATAGCGCCAGGCTGCCTGTCCACAAGCCGCCAGCAAACTCTGCGGCGAAAATTACTCCAGTTAATACGATGGAGAATAACAGTTTCTTGCTGTTTTTTTCAGGGTGATGGTCGTGCATATTTGATACCTTACTTTTCTATTTCTTTGTTTCTGGTGATAACCAGTTGACCCTGTGGTTTTATGCCTTTAATCAGAGTATTGGTTACCGTCCCCCATTTTAAAATTAAGTCATGCATTTCCTGCAATTTTTCTTCAGGTTCAGAGCTTGTCAGGATCAGACGGTAATTGATCTCGTTCACTTCAGGCGGGACATCTTTGCGTAAAGCACCAAATTCAATCCGCACATCATCAATTTGAAGCTGCATTTTTTGGCGGAGGGTTTGGATGTTGGTCAACATGCAGGTTCCCAGGGCAGCCATCAGCGTTTCGGCAGCAGTGAACCCGGCTTCGCTGTTACCCTTCTGGATGTTAAGCACAATCTGATGTTCACGCGCTTTCGCCAGCGCATGAGAATCATCCTGCGCAATCACGGTTACTTTAATAGGGTGGAGAGTCTCGTTAATTACTTTCATTTGAACCTGTTATTATTTGGTTTCATTTACCAACGTTAAACCATTCTGTCGAATCAGTGCTCGCACCAGGGGTAAAAATTCCTGAATATCTTCCTGTTCGGTTGATGTGACTTCAAAAGACATGAATGAAGGAGTTTTTTCCAAGGCTCCCATCACCGTGGGAACTTCGAGATGTAAATTAATGAAATCAAAGGGGCGATCCTTTACCAATTCTTCCATTTGAACCAGGAATCGTTTTTCACCAAATTCCCCCGCAATATCAAAGCGGGCGCGGGTTGTTAATTTGGCAACGGCGTCTTCAGCGGCAGCTCGCGCTTTGATGGCATCTTGCTTTGCCATTTTTTCTTTGGCTTCCTGGCGAACAATTTTGAAAATTTTATATTCATGTTCCAGCTTTCGCACCATGTCGCGGTCCGGAAAAGTGATGGCTTGTACCGGGCACACATTGCTGCAAGTGGTGCATCCGACCATGCAGCTCATGGCGTTTGCCGCAACCGCTTTATTATTCTGCATTTCATAAACACCTCGTCCGCAGGTTGTGTAGCAGAGCGCACAACCGATGCATTTCTCAGCATTAACTGTTGGAAACCAGGGAATATCCTTGCGGGGAATTCCATGCCACATTTCATCTGCTGCCATTTCAAACCTCCTTGGTTAAAGTTTGAACGATAAAAAACATTTCTTAAGTTTTTGGTGAGATTTTTCTATTGATAAATTGATTGATCATAGTACTTCTCCAAATATCGACTCTTATATTTCAGTTACTGAAAGCGCCGTATGGTCAACAACTTCCTGGATTGATTCTTTATGGGTAGCCAGTAACATCGAAAATGCCCCGACAATAATCGGCTTCAAGAGTATGAATGCCGCCATGATGGTTGAATAGAGAGGCAATGCAATCATGCCAGAGGTGTATAACAGGTTTTCGCTGATAACACTGGTGCTGAATTTTGCCGTCAGCCCAACTCCTAAAATAGCTGCTTGGCGTTTACCAAGCAATCGTTGAAATAGTAAATACGAGATTGCTACACGGGATGCGAGTGAAATCGATATGATAGCAAGAATCAAAACCGGATTACTAATCAAAGCCCCCAGTGACATTTTTCCACCTAGACTGAGGAAGAAAAAAGGACCTAGAAAAATATTGGTTACAAAAAAAACCGGCTTCTTATATTGTTGAAGTATTTTTTCCGGCAGCATCTTTTTTATGGCAATTCCACTGAAAATTGCTGCAACGACACCCATGTTCTCGATCCTGTAAGATCCCAGATAAATAAATCCAAACGCAAACATAAATATTAAAAATGGGGTGACAAACGAATCCGACGGTATTTTTTCGAATATGCTGCGTGTGAATTTCCCGATTTTTGACAGGAAAATTGTTGCCAGAATAATCCCGGTAAGCGTAATGACAATCGATAATGAACCAGCCCAACCATTTGCAGGGCTAGAAGCCGAGGTGAGCGCAGGCAACCCAATAATGATTGCCAGTACCAGTATTTCAAAAATATCATCAAATACACCGATGCCTAAAGCCAGTTGTCCAAATTTGGTTTTCTCAAGTCCAAATTCTTTCAATAACGCCAGGAGTATCACTTCGCCAACAGTTCCAAAAGCGATTCCAGTAAGAAGCGCCACTCCAAATGAATGGCTGACAAAATCTGGATACACAAAATAGAATAGCAACGCCAGTAAGAAACCTTCACTTAATGTGAGTAGGATATTTCCGAAAACAATATACCCGCCCAATTTCCGAATTTGTTCCAGTTCCAAATCCAGACCAATTGTAAAAAGGAAGAGCAACATGCCCATCTTCGCGAGAAGCTGGAAATTTTCACTCTGAAGAACCTCGGTGAACAATCCCAGAGAAGACAGGGTCATACCCAAAATGACCACCGTGAACATCCAGGGTAAGCGTAAATATTTATTGATGAAGTAACCAATCGTCACGACAGTCAGGCATGTCAATGCCATCAAAAGAAAAATTTGCATAATACCAACCTCATACTTTGCTATTCTGTTATGTAATAAAATATTTCAGGTCAGACACATCAGGGGGCTATCCATTATGGATAGCCCCCTGAATGCCTGGGAAGTGCTTATTTTGAATCTAAATCTTCAAAAACTGCGGCTACTTTCTTCATGGCTTCTTCTGTGGGCATATTGCGAAGATCCAGTGCAATGACCTGTTGGTCAAAATCTGCACCAACGGCTGCCAGGGCATCTTTGTACATTTTTCGTTGCATTTTGGGATCACAACCCCCGACAACGTACTTGAC
>Ga0334889_1004402_pt1 | contig 12690 bp, 16 predicted proteins | sample GraSluR1_MG_2_FD_207222 | JGI IMG/M metagenome (GOLD analysis project Ga0334889, IMG submission 207222) | Sludge microbial communities from methane-producing bioreactor in Wageningen University, Netherlands - Granular Sludge_8_08-R1 | ecosystem: Engineered > Bioreactor > Anaerobic > Unclassified... | reverse complement strand
CCCCAATGGTCTCCGCCACCCGTCCCCACCCCCGGTCCTCCTCGCCCTCCAACCTCCGCAGGTAGGTGGTTGTCACCTGAAGCGAAGAGTGATCCAAGAAGGAAGATACCTGCTCAATGGACTCACCCGCATCCCGCCGGAGCTTGGCCGCTGAGTGCCGGAAGATGTGCACGCCAGCCCGGGGGAGACCGGCTTTTCCGAAGTATGACTGCAGCGTAGCGTAGAAGGTGGCGCTCCGAAGCGCTCCTCCGGCCGCAGACGGCCACAGCGGAGCGTCAGGGGGTAAACCCTCAAGTTCGTGCCCGAAGGCCCGCTGTGCGGCTCTAAGAGCCTCATACGCGGGCCGGGGCAGCTCCCGGCGTCCCGACTTGCCTCCCTTGCCCCGGTAGCGGTAGAAGGGGATGCCGTCATCTACGGTGATGTCACCCACGGTGAGGCGGAAGACCTCTTCCCGCCTTCTGCCGGTGAGAAGCAGGGTCAAGATGATGGCCCGGTTGCGTACTCCCACGGGGGTGTCGGGGATGACGGCCAGCAACGTTCGCACCTCTTCCGGTCCCAGTCCCCGGGGTGGAGAAGGTGTGGTCCTCGGTCGCTCCAGCTGATCGCAGGGGTTGGTGGTCACCATGCCCGTGCGAACAAGGAAGCGGAAGAAGGAGCTCACGCAGGTCATGCGGGCACCGATGGTGACGAGGGAGGGGTCACGACCGGAGACCCCCGGTCCATGTGCCCATACGAACACGTGCTGAGCCGACACCTGATCCGGCGGCAGCCCCCAGCCTCCCGAAGAAGTCCTGCAGCATGCTGGAGTACCCCTGGACGGTGCGCTTGGATCCAGAACGGCGTTCCTTCTCCACTAGGAAGGCGACCATCGAGCGTTCCCAGCCGATGAGGTCTTCGAGGGGGAAGGCGATGGCGGTGCTGCGCATGGTGCCTCCTTTGGTTGACACCATGTTCGCTCGTGTTGGCGGGAAGTCAACGGCCATTCGCATGCCGACTGCGGTCGAGGCGTTCTTCTGGTTGATCTGGTTCTGGACAGCCACGGCATTTGTGTCTATGGTGAATCCGGCGTAACGGGAGCACCGCCCGCCTCACAGGGCAAGGGGGTTGGAAGCGCGGATCATGCTGAGCGGCAACCTTGAGCAGGTGCCCGCGGCCACGGAGCCGGTTCACCCGATGGCTGACTCCAATGCCCGGATCGCGTTGTTTGACGGAGAAATGGTCCTCACCAGGAACGGCAGAAGCTCGGTGGGGGCGGGGGCCGTATTTCTTGATTGGCTTCCCTCTCCGCGAGTGCGATTTTCCGTCCATACACCGCCGGGCGATCTGGCCGACTCGGGGGAGACGCAGCTGGCCTTGCCCTCTCTGGACAGACGTTTTGACGTCCTCGTCCTCCGAGTCAGCATCGGTTCGAACGGTCACCTGTGCGAAGGGGTGCTGCGCGATGAACTGTCCTCTTGGCCCCGGGTTGCGTCGCTCACTGCCCAGCTCTGCAATCTCGGGTCCTATATCGGAGACCCGGTACGCCGAGGCGATGCCTGGGTGGCCGGAAGACTCTTGCTAACTGACGACAAATACGTGGTTGTGATCGATCCAGTACGGAACTGTGGAGAGCTCATCGAAGCGGCCCGCGCCAGTGGAGGGTATGCGCTGACCCACGTGTGCGAGGTTCATCGTCGCGATGGCAGACCCTTTGAAGCCATGGAGCCCCTGGGACCATTGTTCCGCTTCCTCTCCTTTGTGCGCGGTGCATGGTGTGGCTTTGCCTTGCCGGTCGGCTTTGACGAGGACGGTCAGGTAGCCTGCGAGCCCTGGACGGTGTGGAAGAGCCAGCCGTTTCTCAATCAGGGGAATTGGTTTCCCCACTACAAGCCGCAACGCTTCGCGCAAGCGTACGCTCGCTTTAGCGAACTCTGGCGTGTTCCAGAGGCTCGACGGGCCCTCGGGCTGGGGATCGCCTGGTACGTTCACGCGCTGTCGGTTGGTGAGCTAGAGGCCAGAGTCATCCAGGCTGTCGCGGGGCTGGAGTTGCTTTCCTGGTATGCACTGCTTCATTGGCGGTCACCGTCAGTCTCCACGGAGAAGAAGTTCAGTGCCCGTGACTTTGGAACAGACCGCAAGATTCGGGATCTTCTCGCGACGTGTGACGTTTCTCCCCTTATTCCACCCGTGCTTCAGGAGTCGGGCAGCTTCGTGGCCGGGAGAGCAGATGCGCAGCCCGGGGATGGTCCGCAACTTATCTGCTGGGTCAGGAACAGCGTTGTCCATCCGATCCCCAGGGTGAGCGTCACGCCGAGCCTGATGCATGAGGTCCTCCAACTTGCCCTTTACTACATCGAGTTGGTCATCCTTCGGTTCGTCGAGTACGACGGGCCGTTCACCAACCGCCTCACTTGGCAGCCGGAAAGCATCCGGCAGTGCCAGTACGAGAGCGTGCCATGGACCTCGTGAGTCGGATGACGTCTGGTGTCGCCAGTCCTGGGCCGCCACAAGGAGGGACTTGGGAGGACACGAAGAGGCGGTTGATCGACGCAGCGTCGTTGAACAAGCTCTATGACCTGGATAGGCAAAGCGTGGGCTCGGATTGGTGGTACTCCGCCACCCGTGAAGAAGCGGCGCTTCTGCTTGCCAACCTCATGGACGGCGTCGCCCGAGGCCGCTCCCTCGTCTTCTCAGGAGACATGCCGGAGGATTTCACGTTTCTCTTGCGCTACGGCGTGGGGGCCAGGAACGAGCTCGACACCGGGGCGGGAACCTTCACCAAGGACCTCATCTCTGCCGGGATGGCCACGGTGGCTCTCGCTCTCACCCCCGAAGAACTCCAAGAGGTGTGGCAGGAATTGGTGCGACTGAAGCCCTCCTTCTATCCAGAGACCTTTGCTCCGGTGGATACCGGCACCCAGATGTGGCACACGCCCTCGATCGAGTACGACCTAGTCGTTCGCCTGGGCGGCCGCGAGATCCACCTCTATTGGGATGACTCAAGCGGCGCTGCGCGACCAGAGGCGGTGTCGCTGAGGACGCTCTTTGGGCGCATCCAGACCATGATCGAAGTCAAGCCTGCCTACCAGGCGCTGCCCCCGGCCTCGGGAGGGTACGCGTGATGCGCGGCTGGGGCGCCAAGGAGTGGACGGACGCCGAGGCAGACGAGGGCGCTGCCGGCAGTGCACCCGGAAAGGACTCGAGATGGCGAGCATGGCGATGAAGCCGATGATCTCGGACCCTCTGGTACCTCAGAGATGGATGGACCTTGGTGGCAATGCTGTCAGCCAATGACAATCCGGCGACCGTGCCCGGTGTGCTGCAACGGCTGCCGGTTGTCCCCTTGGTGGGTCTGGCAGTTCTTCTGTTCCTAGTTGCGGGCCTGTCCAGCTGTGTCAGCAATTCCGCCGAAACGCGGTTGCCGACCCTCAACGAAAGCACGGTCACGGGCTACTGGGTGGGTCCATGGTTCGAGAAGCCTGTATTGGAAGATCCGATGCCCTATCCAGAAAAGGAACTGGCCGATTTCTATGCAGCCTACTCCCTCGCACGGACCTGGGAATGGCCCGACCAGGAACTCGGTTCCATTTTGGCGCTGATCCTGAGTAGGGCTGACGAGCCTACCGTCATCGTGTGGGTGTCAACGGAGTTGCCGCCTGGACGTGGCCTTGTCCGTTTCGTCGGCCAAGAGGAGGCCGACGACTACCGATTTCGAGGAGAGGAACTAGTCGAGGCAGTGATTCGGCTTGCCGGCCCACGGCTCTCACCTATTGAGAAGATCGTTCTCGATGCGACCCATGAGTGGTTCCCACAGACGGTGGATGGATCGCAGGGATCGGTTGACATGACCAAGCAGAACAAGACTGGCTCGGCCCCGGAAGAGAAACTCGCCGTTGCCCTCAGCTGGATTCGTTCCCAGCCAACAGAGGCGACGAGCGTCTCGGGAACCTGGACGTACGGAAATGGGGGCAAGGATGCCCGCTTCGACTACGCGGACGTGTTGCCCTCGGGCGACAGAATCGTCAGCGGGCCGTACTGGGTACTAGCAGTGTGTTGAAAACCGCCCCTCGACCAGCGAGCCGGTAGGTTGCAGGGGAAGACGATGAAGGCTGTGGCGATGAACGATGCGACCAGGGAGGGATGTGCCCTCCCCACGAGGCTCGGTTTCCCCCCTTTGGTTCATGCCGAAGCCGGCTCCGCCTCGAGTTTTCGCATGCGCAGCAGGTTGAAGGCGCAGCAACTCCAGGTGAAGATGGCCTTAACCCGGGTAAGACCGCGGTGACGCAGCTTGCGCAGGCCACCCCAGGCCTTCATCCAGCCGAAGGGCTGCTCCACCAGCTTGCGTCGGCGCTGGCTTGTCTCGTATCCCTCCCAACTGGTGGTGCGGCCATCGATGGCGCTGTAGCGGCGCTTGGCCGCCACGTGCGGGGTGATGGAGAGGTGGCGGGAGCCCGCCACGAAGCTCGTGGTGTCATAGCCCTTGTCCGCTCCTACCGTCATGTGCCCGCCCTGGCGGTTCCGCTGGCGGTGAAGCAGGGACAGGGCCGCCTCGCACTCCGCTCGGCCGGTGGCCGGGGTGACGGTGGCGTCCACGATGAGACCGTGCCGGTTCTCCACCAGGATGTGTCCGGCATAGGCCAGCCGGGCTTCTTTGCCCCGTCACTTGCGGGCCAGGCGGGCCTCGGGGTCGGTGGTGGACGCATGGGTGGCATTGCTGCGGCGCTCGCCGTGGAAGTCCACCTGGGGGTTGCGGCCGCCGCCGGCCGGGGGTCCTCCCTGCTCGGCGTCATCCCCCGCCTCTTGCTTGGGCCGGAAGCTCTTCAAGGAGGCGGCCGCCTCAAGAAGCGTGCCGTCGCAGGAGAAGTGCTCGCGGGAGAGGAGCCGGCGGGACTCGGCTTGGCCGCGCACATGTTCAAAGAACGCCTCAGCCACCTCGGAGGAGAGCAGCCGGTCCCGGTTCTTGCTGAAGCTGGAGTGATCCCACATCTTCTCCCCGAAGGGCAGCCCCACGAACCAGCGAAAGAGCAGGTTGTACTCGACGTGCTCACAGAGACGCCTCTCCGAGGCGATGCCGTAGAGGATGCCGATGAGCTGGGCGCGCAGGAGGTACTCAGGGGGGATGGAGATACGGCCCCCCTCGGCATAGAGGCTCCCAAGCAGAGGACTCATGGCGGAAAGCGCCTGATCCACCATCCGGCGGAGGGGGCGCAGGGGATGATCGGCCGGTACCCGATCATCGAGAGAAGCCAGCATCACCATGCTCTCCTGCCGTTCCTCATCTCCCCGCATCACACCCCCCTTGACCTTGATTTGCAGGGAAAAGTCTATCAATTCGGGGTCCAGAAAGATAGCCAGGGAAGGAGATAAGGGGATCAGGATGGCCGACATGACGGGGCGGTTTTCAACACACTGTTAGGGCGAACCGCATCTCGCTTCAGACGGTGCGGGAGGCCCACCGTATCGCCATGGCTGAGTTTGGGGAGCACCCATTCGCTCGACGCGATGTCTTCGTTTCGGGCAAGGACCTCTTCATGAAGGCGTCCGAGCTCGTCGAAGGCGAGACGGAACATCTCACGGCACTCACTCAAGGCGGTCAGAGGGCTCTTGAGCCGGTGCTGAGGACCTATCTCACGCGCATTGACTGGGAGGAGGGTTGGCCGGTCCAATGGCACCCCCGCGACAGAGTCGTTCTTCAGAACCCAGAGATCGCGTTTGGTCTGCCCAACGTCAGCGGCGTCCGCACCGAAGTGATTCGTGGGCGATTTGAGGCAGATGAGTCAGTGGACTTCATCGCCGACGACTTTGGGCTCTCTCAGGACGATGTTCAAGCAGCGCTAAGGTACGAGTTCTGGCTGCGGTCGGCGGCGTAGGAGACACGTTCTTCTGCGACCGCAATCTCGGTCGCAGGGTCCCTCGTGAGCTCCGGCTGCGCGGGTGGCTTATTGAAGCGCACGACGACCACTTCCCGCAAGAGACGAAAGATGTGGAGTCGCTCCCTGAACTTGGGCGCCGGGGCTGGATTCTCCTAACGGAGGTCGCTCGTATCCGGTATCGCGCGGCTGAGCGGGAGCCTACATACAGGCAGGCTTGCGCATCTTCGTCTTGACAGCTGCCTGCCTGGGATCAGAAGCCGCGATTCAGATATTCTTGACCGCAGAGACTCGAATAAGAAAGGTGCTGGACCGAGACTCGGGGCCCTTCGTCTACCGCGTCAGCAAGGATGCGAGGGTTGTCCAGATTCAGTAGTATGGGGTTTCCCACCCTACTCGCAGGAAGCCGCGGGTTGCGTCGCGGCGCCGATGAAGAGGGCGCGGCGGTTACACTACCCCAATGCACCAGCTCTCGTTCCCGGACCTTCACTTGGCTCAAAGGTGCCTGCCGATTCCGCCTGGTTCGGCCATTCCGTGCCAACGCCGAGCCAACGCCGCAGGTGGTCGCGGTTGGTCGTGGCTGATCGCCGAAGCAGGATGAATACCGGGCTGTGCAGGCTTTCTTGGTCTTCACTGGTCGCCGTTGCTCTTTCTTGCTCGGCCGCAGTCACTACTGAAAATCATGGTGTCGCCGGTTCAATTCCGGCTTGCTTCGAGTGGCTTTGCCGCTGGTATTGTAGAAAGTAGTCTTCGAGGCGGCGATGGACATATTGGGATAATTGGAGACATCTTTAATCAGTCGGGCTGGGTCAATTCGTCCATGTTTGTTTATCTATATTCGTTTAACACTACTCAGATAACCTACTATGAGAAGGGTCCAGTTAGCGGTACCTACGCTCGTAACGGTTTCTGTATGCACAGTATAGCTCTACACGAACTAGGACACGCTCTCGGACTAGATCATGTAGATAAAGGGTTTGACTAGTATACGGATGCCAACAGACCGACAATGTACCAGGCTACAGCAGCCGAGGATTACTGGATGTGTACACTTGCGCAAGGTGACAAAGAGGGCATGAACTATAACTATGGACTGCGATAGCCAGGAGTGCTGGTCATGAAGCAACCAAACAGTGAAGTCTACAAGCTGCTTGCCTATATGCTGCTGCTTATAGGCTTGTTAGTCATGCCCTTGGGGTGTTCTGGCGGCGAGCAGGGACAGGCGGGAGAGATCGGTTCTTCTCTTGCGTAGGCCGGAGGGTTGGGAAGTTGTTACTCTCGGTACTGGCGTGCTTCGTGAGGGGGTGGATCAACCTCGGTGCACCGACGGCAATCGCTGAGTTCCTTGACGAGGCCTGCGGCTCGTCGGTGTCTGTGACGGAAGAACAGTCGTCTGAGCGGATGAGGTTCCGCAGGTAGAGGGAGCTTCCCGATCCTCCCTTTGGTCACAGAGCCGAGCACCACCCACACATAGCGATCGTTTCGCTCAGTGAAGTGTTGATAACCTGTTCGCAGAAAAGACAGTCAACTCGGCCCACGGCGGGATGGGGGACCAGGGAACTCAGCGGCGTCGCGAGGAGCCGCATTCCGACGAACGCTCGTTCCCGCAGGAACGCGGTCGCGGGCCTTCGATCGCCGGGCGCAGCAACCTTAAATATGGACTCATCTTAGTAAAGGTTGTAACATAAGCTTTACTAAGGAGGCCCCGATGGGAAAGGTTTCCAAGAGAACCTGGAAGGCAAGCGGTCAGGCTGGTCTGCCGCGCCGTGATCGCAAGTCCTGTGTATATCACACCTACATACCTGACCCATTAGTCGGACGGACCATTCGGCTCGATGGAGAGGTGGCGGCTGACGTCGGTGAGGCCGAAGCCGCTGTAACCAAGCTTAACGCCGGGGCGCGGACGCTCTGCGACAGCGAGGCACTTGCCCGGCTCTTGCTTCGTAGCGAGTCGGTGGCCTCGTCGAAGATCGAGGGTCTGGAAATAGGGGCTCGGCGGCTGCTGCGTGCAGAGGCTGCTCGAGGTCTTGGGGAAGGTCCTGCCGACGTCACCGCCAACGAAGTGCTGGGCAGCATTGATGCCATGGCAGGCGCGCTCGAGGGTCTGGAGGAAGGCGCATCTATCACGGTCGATTTGGTGCTCGACGCACACAGACGTCTACTGGATGGAACCCCTCTCGCCGAGCAGGGGGGTCAGGTGCGCAAGGAGCAGAACTGGATTGGCGGCTCTGCCTTCAATCCTTGCTCCGCGGCCTTCGTGCCTCCGCCTTGGGAACTTGTGCAGGACTATCTTGTCGACCTCGTTGAGTTCTGCAACCAGGATTCTCTGCCGCCGGTCGCCCAGGCAGCCGTGGCCCATGCGCAGTTCGAAACGATTCACCCGTTTGTCGATGGCAATGGGCGAACCGGTCGCGTTCTCACTCAGCTGATTCTGCGGCGCCGTGGTGTCGCTCCGAGAGTGCTCCCGCCTGTTTCCCTCGTTCTGGCCACATGGTCGACAGAATACGTTAGCGCGCTCACTGCCACGCGGTATATAGGTTCGGCGGACTCTCCCGAGGCACAGGCGAGCCTTGATCGCTGGATTGGGCTGTTCGCTGCCGCTACCAAGAGGGCTGTTGATGATGCTGCCGTCTTCGAGGAACGTGTGGGCATCCTGCAGGAGGATTGGAGGAAGAGGCTCGGTCGCGTGAGAGCGGACTCGGCCACTGACCTACTGATTCGGGCCCTCCCGGGTATACCCATCTTCACAGTGCAGAGCGCTGCCCATGTGGTTGGCCGCAGCATTCCTGCTGTCAACCAGGCTATTGCACGGATGGTCGAGGCCAAGGTGATATTTCAGTCGACCATTGGCAGGCGCAACCGGACGTTTGAAGCTCCGGAACTAATGCAAGCCTTCACCGATCTTGAACGTCGCCTGGCCAGCCCGGCGGGAGATACCCGATCCAGTCCGCCTGCACGACGTGTCCCGCCGCGCAGTCCGAGGTCCGGCTAGTAACGTCAACCTGCACCGGGCGCTGATCGCGCGAGGCCATATACACCAGTTGGTCATAGTGACATGCTGTCTCGTCGCCTGGATCATTGGCCTCACCGTGCACTACTGGGATGCGGGAAGCATGCCGGTGGCGGTCGCACTATCTCTATTGAGCGGATGCGGTGCGGAGGACACAGAGACGAGTGCACAGGTGGGTGACAGCGAGACCGCAAGTGCGGTGTCGGTCGAGACGAGCGAAGAGACGCAAGGTGCGACCATGAACCTTCAGATTGGTGAAAGACGATTCACGGCGACGTGCCCCACTTCGGATCGGGCTAAGAAGATCGTTCACGAGGCGACCACGATGGACGCTCTGCGTGGTGCGGCGTGCCCGGTGCGGCGGTCCACTCATGAGGGACCGGATTGCGACGACGTGATGGCGCACGTCTACGACGCCGGATTCAAGGTGCTCGTGGCATGCTCTCTGACGGACTCGGTGGGTGGCGATTTCAACGCTGCGGTTCATGCGCTGGAGTTCTCTCATTCCATTGGCGATGTCGAATAGGTCGGCTTGGCGTCAACTCGGCTTCGGATGCTGCCTGCCGGCACACAACTCCCGCAATAGGATGTGCGGCCGCTGTTTCGAGCCAGAGAATCCGGGTCTTGATTTCCTCGCATTCCGGGGCCTACGCCATGGCTCTGATCGGCTGTCATCTGGGTATCCGTTCTCTCTGCCGTCACGCCGTTCTCTCTGCCGTCACGCGCTATTGCCCGCGACGCGATCAATGGCGGTGGTCAGCCGCTCGCGCTCCTTGTTGATCCATTGGCCCTCCGAGTAGTTCTGGAGGAACACCTCGGCGAACTCGACGGGGTTGTCTCCGACGATCGCACGGATAGGGGTTCCGTCCGCGACGCTCTGCTCGAAGAGGTCGGCCAGGTCGTCCAGCATGGACATCATTGTGTCGCCCTTTGTGATTGCCCCGAAGTACATCAGGTACCGCTCCAGTGCCTCGATGGCAATGTGGTAGTTGGTAGGAAGCCGTTTCGTCCGCGCTTTGTACTGCCGGTACTGTCTTTTCTGCTCGATTGATCGCTTGAGACTTTCGATCCATCCTGCGGCCATGTCTATCTGTCTCCTTCATTGAGCTGTTCCAGCCGCTGCGTGAGGAAGCTCCACGTCTTCCAGAACTCCTCGAGATACGCGTGTCCCTGAACGTTGAGCGAATACACCTTCCGTGGCGGCCCTTTCTCGGACGGGCACTTCTCCACATCGACGAAGCCTCTCTGCTCGATCCTGACGAGCAGCGCGTAGACGGTGCCCTCGGCAATGTCGGAGAAACCCATCTCCCGCAACCGTCCAGTGATCTCGTAGCCGTACGCGGGCCGTACAGACAGGATCGCGAGGACGATGCCCTCCAGCGTTCCCTTGAGCATCTCCGTCATCTGCTTGCCCACGAACGCCTCCTTCCACAACTCAGTTACACTGACTAGTAGTACATAGTAACACTGAATAGTAGAAGTGCAAGCTCGTAGTCTTCTCAGAGGACACGAACCCCTGTAGGCCACCTTGACCTAGGCCTGATCCCCCGGCCAAACCGACTCTCTTGCCAAGGCGAGCGTCTCTCTCCGAGCGCGCACGACGTCATACGCTCGCTCATACAGGAGGTCGGTAGCGTGCGTGTGCCGCATGGCGACATACATCCAATGCCCCGGCGTCCGGTAGGCCGCCGGGGCATCCCGAGAGACTCCCACGCCAAACTTCACCTGGTCATGTATGCCTGTGGCGCACGGGTAGGGGAACTAGTCAGACGGCCTCTCTGCGAGACTGAAGCGCAGGGCGAGGATCCGCTGCAGCGAAGCCTCGAAGGCCGACTTGTCCAGAGTTCCGTCGCGATAGGCCGTCTCTATGGCTTCCATGGCTTCCTGACCGAGTGAGACATCACCCGAAGCGCAGAGAATGAGGTCCACGCCGGCTTCAGCAGCGAGGACGGCACGCCTGCCATCCGCACCATACGATTCGAGTGCCCCTGCCCCCAAGGCGTCGGTGATGGTGACGCCCTCGAAGCCAAGCCGTTCGCGCAGCTCCCCCTGTACGATAGTCGGGGACAGGCCGGCGGGCAGCTCCGGATCGAACGCCGGGTACGTCGCCCACGAAAGCATGACCAACTCGATTCCCGCCCGAATCGCCGACTCGTAGGGATATTCATCGATGGTGAGGAGTGACGTTCTTGCGATGCTGAGCGTGACCGGTTGCAGGTCGGTGTTCTCGGAACGCGTGGCGGCCCCCAGGCCGGGAAAGTGCTTGGCCGTGGCAGCAACCCCTATCCGCTGCTGGGCTTCGATAAAGGCCACTCCAAGTTCGGACACGACCGCGGGATCATCGCTGTAGGAACGTCCATACTGATCATTGAAACCACCCTCCTCGCGGTATACGTCGAGCACCGGCGCGAGGTTGACGTTCATGCCCAGACGGCGCAGGTTCCTTCCCGCCGCTTCACCGGCCTCGGCTGCTTGGGCCACCGGGTCGGCGGACAAGCCGATCTGCTTCTGCGAGAGAAGTGGTTCACCGGGGAGACGGCGCACCTGCCCACCCTCCTGGTCCACCATGAGAAGAAGCGGAGCCTCGATCGGGTTCTCGGGCGAAGCCGCTGCCTCGTTGAGCGTCTCTATGACGCTGCGTGTCTGCGCCTCGGTCGAGATGTTGCTTGCAAAGAAGATGACGCCCGCCGCCTCACCGCGGCTGATGAGTGAGATGAGAGCGGGTGGCGGTGTGAGCCCGGAGTAGCTGTATATGACCCGCTGCCCTGCCATCTGACGCGGGGAGAGTGTGGGGAGGGTGGTGGATGTTGTCATTGTTGTTACGGGAAGAACGGTGGTGGGGTGGTCGTTCGTGGCTGAGGAGGTCGATGTGAGAAGGCCACCGGAGGCGTCCTCCCCGCATGCCGATATGAACAAGGCAACCGACGCGATCATACAGGTGAACAGAGTTGCGGTCGCGTACTTCAGGAATGCCGGCCTTCCGGACGCTTTCAAGGTCACATCTCCTTCTACCTCATGCACGTGCGGGCAGGCTACCCTTGATGGAGCGGGGAGAAACCCACCGGCTGGGTGCGGTCAGAGACGCCGACCCTCTTCGAGAAAGGCGTCTTGAGGGCACCTACACTCTGTACTACACTGAATGCAAGTGAAGAATTGGGCGGAGGTCTTCGCCATGGCCAACCGGATTTCGCACGCCCAACAGCCTGCGGTGGAGTATCGTGGGGGCGGCTGCCGTCTTCTACTTGCCTATGCTCTTCCACTTCCCTTGATTGCCTTCCTGCTGGTTCTCCTGCTCTCCGGCTGCGGGGACACCATCATCCAGGTGGTCACAAGCAGCACAGAGGCGGCTGAGCGGACCACCACCACCCTGGAGAGCACCACGACCACAGTTCCGCCCTTCACGCAGGCCGAGGGGGAGATCTTCTTGGAGCCGGCCGGCACAGCCGGGCCGGAGTCTTTCGCCGGTGAGGCCTTCGTGACGGTGGGTCCCACCACCACTCTGAACATCCCCACCTCCACCACGGCCCTGCCTTCTCCTCCTCCCGCTCCCGCGGATACAGATGCTCGGCTGCAGGTGGCCTCCTACGCAGGAGACACGCCGGCTCTCTACGGGGGGTCCAAGAGCAAGGCGGTAGCCGACAAGGAGGGGCAGCTGCGTTTTCTGGAAGCGAATCCGGACAAGGCGGCCGCCTTCTGTGCCGCCCTCAACAGCGACCCCACCTTGCGCTGGAGCGGAGGCAACCAGGTGCGCCCCGACCAACTCCGCGACTACTTCGAGGAACTGACGCCGGTGATGCTCACCCGCGATACCCGGGTGACCAACCACGGCTA
>Ga0334889_1004391_pt1 | contig 12707 bp, 16 predicted proteins | sample GraSluR1_MG_2_FD_207222 | JGI IMG/M metagenome (GOLD analysis project Ga0334889, IMG submission 207222) | Sludge microbial communities from methane-producing bioreactor in Wageningen University, Netherlands - Granular Sludge_8_08-R1 | ecosystem: Engineered > Bioreactor > Anaerobic > Unclassified... | reverse complement strand
TGGCGATCGACGGCTGCCCCGTCCAGTGCGCGAAGAAGATCCTGGACCACGCGGGCCTTCCCGCCGCCCTCGCGGTGGTGGTCACCGACCTCGGGATAGAGAAGAGTCCGAGGCTGGAGGTGGAGGCTGCCGACTGCGAGAGGGTGGTGGAGAGGATCAAGGAGGGGCTGAGGGGCTAGTCCTCAGCCTCCACCCATTCGGGTCCTGCAAGCCCGCTGGCAACAGCTCTGCCGAATATTGGCCATTAACAGCTTTCAATCCGTCCTGGCGGAGAGCCTGGCTTGAAGGCGCTGACTTTTATACTGACGATCGCCCTTTCGCCCTGCATAAGCTTTTCGTCGGGCAGACCTTCCAGGGCCGCCCGGCCCGCCGGGTCGCTTGTCATGCAATCCAGGGAGAAGGGCGCCTCATCTATCACCCTCACCTCCTCAAACCCCGCCGACCTAATCGAGGCGAGATAATCGTCCTTCCTGGCTGCACCAGCGACGCATCCAACGTAGGCCTCGACCGAGTCCCTGACGAGATCCGGCAGCTCCGCCAGGAGGACGATATCGGAGACGGCGAGCCTTCCGCCGGGCCGCAGTACCCGATACGCCTCTTTGAAGGCGGCCTCCTTGTCGGGGACGAGGTTTATGACGCAGTTGGATATGACGAGGTCTACGGACCCGTCCTCCGCCGGGATGCTCTCGATCTCCCCCAGCCTGAACTCGACGTTCTTGAATCCACCGGCTTCGGCGTTGGCCCTGGCCCTCTCCACCATCTCTTCGGTCATGTCGATGCCGATGACCTTTCCCCTCGGACCTACCTTGCTTGCGGCGAGGAAGGAGTCGAAGCCGGCGCCGGACCCCAGGTCCAGGACCGTCTCTCCCTCCCGGATCGACACGAGGGCGATGGGGTTTCCGCATCCCAGCCCCAGGTTCGATCCCCGGGGGACAGAGGCGAGGTCCTCCTCCGAGTAACCGATCCTCCGGCCGATATCTTCAGGCTCTGAACTTCCGCAGCAGCTTGAGGAGGGGCAGCACGAACCCGCCTCTCTCGCCACGCGGCCGTACCTCTCCTTCACGGTTATTTTGACATCCTGATCGTTCAATCCATCACCTTCAAGGTAATACTTCCGCAAATACTCCGCCTCGCCTCATCCGAAGGTCTCGACGATCCACCCTCTGATCTCGTCCCTCGCCTGCCGGAAGGCGCAAAGCTGCTCCTCTTCCGTCCCGGAAACGGCGGCCGGATCCTCGAAGCTTTTGTGGATGACCTCCAGCGCCTTCGGCGCCCTCGATGGAAGGTCGAGGTCGGTGGTGCATAGAGGACAGGCCTCCCTCGCCCTGTCGCATACGGTGACGGCGACGTCGAATACGATATCCTCCAGCTCTGAGGCGGCCTTGGACCGCTGGCCTGAGATGTCGATCCCGATCTCCTCCATGACGGAGACGGCCCGGGGGTCGACGGCCGTCGCCTCGACGCCAGCGCTGTTGGCCTCATACCTCTCGCCGTAGAGGTCCCGCAGGAGCCCCTCCGCCATCTGAGACCTCGCCGAGTTGTGAGTGCAGAGGAAGAGGACCTTCTTCTTCCCCGTCTTTTGCTCCCCTTTCTTGTCATATTCTGGACAAACATCATCTGAAACCATATCCACCACCCCGTCAGTCGAAGCTTGGCTGGATCGGGCTCACCTGGATCACCTCGGCGGGGCAGGCCTCTTCCGCCTCCCTGAGGCACCCCTCAAATTGATCAGGGGCCGATCCTTCGTCCAGCTTTCCCGCGATCCTCCGCTCCTCCGATACCGAGCTTCGCCCGTCATCGGGGTCTTCGATGAAGAACTCGGGGCAGCTTCCCCAGCACTGGCCGCAGCTGATACAACCGTCCCGTTCTATTTTCAAGATGATCATGTGAATCACATTCTTGTAGCAGTGCAGTTCAAAACGAGAAGAACCTGCCAGTCGCCTCCATGACGTCCTCGACGAGGATATTGTAGAACTCCTCCAGAACCTTCACCTCCTTCCTCGCAACGACGCCCCGGGCGGCAACATCCTCTAGGCAGGCGAATATCTCGCAGGACGGCGGAAAGACCGCTTTATCTTCCAGCAGATGGTAGACTCCATCCCCTGCGAGGTAGAGCCGCGCCCTCTCCGATCTTGCCAATAGCTTCATGCAGAGCTTGGACCTATCGCTTTCTGGCGTCTTTGTCAGGAGAAATACGTCTGCGGATCTCAAAACCATATACTCTTTCACCTTCAAAGCAGGATCAGGCAGTCCGAATCTTTCACCGCCTTCAGGAACGCCTCCTCGTCGGCGAGCTCCACGGTCTCGATCAGCCCCTCGCAGAAGAGACCCCTCTTCGCCAACGAAGGCTCGTGGGCGACGACCCTCATCTCGCCGTAGGCGTAGAGGATCTCGGCGAGGTTGGGAACGCCGAGCCCCTTTGAATCCTGACCTCTCAGGGCGAGGTAGACCCCGTCCCCATAGAGCCCCACCGTGACCTCCATCTTCCCGAGGCTTGCGGCCGCGGCGTTCAGGAGGCCTAAGGCCTTTTCGCTCCCGTAAGGGGCGGAGTCGAGGAGGTAGAAGACCGACCTCATCGGCACAGGGTGATCACACCATCGCTTTCTGAGATCATATCGGGGAGGTCGTAGAGGCTTGAGATCTTTATCCCTTCATGGTATTCCCGACGGGTCCCGTCCTCCTCTGCCAGATAGCCCCTGGCGGCGGCACACCGGGAGCATGCCCTTATCGTCGCCCCCCTCTCGGCGAGGTCGGCGAAGAGCCCTCCCTCGTCTGCGAAGAAGGCGGGACGCTGCCCCCGGCGGGGGATGTGGACGGCGTCCAGGTAGAGGAATATGTTCACATGATACCGTTTCAGGGCGGCATCGGCAATATTCTTGGCGATCTCTGCGTACTCGGAGATGTAGGGGCCGTCGGCGAGGATTATCGTCAGGGTCTTCATGCCACCCTCCGGCTCAGATGTACTCGACCAGGACCAGGAGGTGCTCTCGGTTCTGTCTATACTCCGGATCTTCGAGGGGTTTGCAGAGGTCGAGGGATACCTCTCCAGCCATCAGCCTGATGGAGAAGGAGTAGCAGCTCTGCTCGCCGCACTCGCCGCAGTCCGTCTGAGGGAGGTATCGGTAGATCTCCATCGGCTCGACCCTCACCTTCTCCCGGGGGGCCGGAGCCACGCCTTTGGCTATCGCCTCGTTTATCTTCTCCCTCAGCTCGGCGAGGACCCCTCTCGCCTCCGCCTCGCCCTTTATCATCGTCATGGTGACGCTTCCCGTCCCGTAGGTGGTGATCAGGACGTCCCCCCGCTGGATTATCAGGGCCCCTATCCTCTCGGAGTACCTACCCCTCGGAAATAGCGGCTCCAGGGGCTTCAGGGCGCCGCCCAGGGGCGGGGCCATCTGGGCGATGATCCGAAACTTCGTCGAGTCGGCGATGCAGGGGAGGAGCTGCCTCACCTCCGTGATCTCGACGGGCTTCGCCCCCGAGAGGTCGGTGACCGCATCCTTGGGCTTCTCGACCTTTGTCTCCATGAAGTTCTTGCCGAACTCGGAGAGGCGGACCTTGCCGGCACCGATCTCGATCAGCCCCGCCTGTTCCAGGATCTTGAGGTGGTAGTCTAGCATGGACTTGCCGACGGCCTCTCCAATCTCCTCCGACGTCCTCTCGCCCCCGGCGAGGAAGGCCATCATCTTCCTCCGGGGGACGTTGGCCATGGCGTTGCTCACCATCTTGATCTCTTCTGGCTTTCCCGGCATATCAACACCTGCCATATATTTTGCGGACGGCATTATAATCTATTCGGCCGCTACCAGAGCTTGTAGCCGAAGTATCGGGCCGCATAGACGAGGCCTGTTATTATTATCATGATCCCGAAGGCCTTGACGATCGCCGATCCGACGGCCAGGTACTCCTCGCCGAGCTTCCCGCCGAAGGACCTGCTGAAGGTGGCTATCGGGATTATCGGGACCCCATGGCCCACCCCGAAGACGAAGAGCATCAGCCCTCCCGTCAGCGCAGAGATATCCTGGGAGATCAGCCATATCAGGGCAGGAAATACCAGGGATATGGCGCAAGGCGCCCATCCGAGGGCGAAGAAGACCCCGAGGGTGAAGGCCCCGATGAAGACGGAGTGCTTGAAGAGGCCTATGGAGAGGTTCACCGCCCTCTCCATCAGCCCCTTCCTCTCCCTGAACTCCTCCTCCTCCCCCCGCCGAGCCGGAAGACGGGCCTTGATCGGCTCCAGGATCTCCCCGATCGGCTTGAAGACGTTGATCCCCAGAGCCACCAGAAGGATCCCGGCCGCCAGGTCGAAGAACCGCGAGTCGCGGACGAAGACCCCCAGGTTCGATATGAAGAGGCCGAGGACGAAGAAGACGATCGCCATGCCGAGGGTGAAGGCGATCCCTATCCAGAGCCCCTCCCTCGCCGAGGAGCCGTAATCCTCCTCGTCGGAGAGGACCTTCCTCCTCCTGGAGGTCATGATGTAGGAGAACATGGCTATCAGGAGGGCGAGGGAGCAGGGGGAGAAGGAGGTGATGATCCCCAGGCCGAACATCCCGATGAGGGTGACCTTATGGAGGGAGACCGCCCCCTCCATCCCCACCCATTCGCCCCGCTCCAGGGCCTCGACCTTCGCCTGGAGGGTCGGGGCGTCCTGGACCCCGTCGATCATCCCCTTCCCGAGCTGGTAGACGTGATAGATCCCCACCACCATCCCCTCCCGATCGATCAGGAGGATGGTGGGGTTGGAGAAGCCCCCTTCGAAGTTGGTGAAGTCGACGTACCTCGCGGCGATCCTGTAGGGCTCGAAATCCTCGGCCCAGATCCAGCTGACCTCCGTCCCCCACCAGCTCTCGGAGAGGGTGCTGCCGTCCTTCGAATAGGGGTTCTTCCGGACGTTCAGGGTTACGAGGTTGACGTCGGGCTTATTCTCCACCAGCCTTTGAAGCTCTCCGACCTGGGATGCCAGGGCCTTCTCGCACTCGATGCAGAGGGGGCTCTCTATGTTCGTTATGTGGAGGACGACCACCTCCCCCTCGAAGTCGCTGAGGGAGAAGTTCTGGCCGTCCTGGGTCGTGCCGGAAAAGTCCGGAGCCCGGATCGGCTCCTGATCCGATCCCAGGGTGGAATTTAAGGAGAAGAGGGCGACGAGGACGGCCGTAAGGGTTATCGCACCTACGATTAAAAAATGTTTGTGATCAGACCTCATCTCCGATCACGCGTCCCAGTCGCCGACGTTCTCCTCATGATATTCTATGGCGTCCTCGACGTAGGATAGGAGCCAGTCCTCCCCCGTCTCGCCCTCGGCGCTCTTCCAGCCGACGACGACGTTCCCATCCTTCTCCACCAGGGTTATTATCACCGTCAAAGGTACCAACGACTTTCTTCCGTTGGGATCATAGACCTCAAAGAGGGCGTTGGCTCTTTCGTTGTTCGGGTCTGCGATCAGGTTCTCGAAGGCTATGGCGTCTTCACCGACCTCCTCCAGGACGGCGTTGGCGGCTTCCTCCTGATTTATGCAGGGAATGCAGTTGGTGCTGTGGTCCAGGATGAGGATCGGCCCATCTTCCAGGAGCTCGAGGACCCATGAGGGGTGGTCGACCTCAGAGCCAGCACCCGGATGGTGGTCGGGGTAGACGGTCCACCAGTCGTCGGGGTCGGGGCCCACCAGGTACTCTGCTGCCGAGACGGTGCCGATGAGGCCGGTGGCGAGGACGAGCCCTGCCACCAGGGCCGCAAGGTTATAACTGAGCGGATGCGAAATATCTACCAACTCCAATTATCGTTTATTGCCCCACTTCGCTTCTCACACCTTTTATCTCCAGCCGCAATCTTGGGCAGATGTATCGACGATCATGGATCTCTCTTTCGCCTCGATTGGCGCTCATGGCTGGATTGATCCCCCGGTGGACTATGTTGATATATAAAGCTGTTGGAAATTCTACGATATTATCTTCAATAATCAAATTGAAGCCCCCCATTTCCCCGTTTTAACCTTCCATATGGCTTATAAATGGCATCATACCGATCACCGCCACCGGCGAAAGGAAGGAGCTCCAGGAGCATCGATATACTTATATATCGAATTAGCTTGATATGAAAGCTGAAAGCCCCGGAGAGGACATGAGGTGCGATATCTGCGGCAGGGAAACGGAGACGCTCTTCAAAGCGAGACATCGGGATAGGGGCGGGGTGAAGATCTGCGAAGGATGTTTGAGACGGGAGGGGGAACGGCTCGTCTCCTCCTCCGGGTGCTCATGCTGTTGAGCCGATGGATATGAGCGACATCGTCGAACCCCAGGATCCCTCCATTGAGCGGCTGGCGAGGCTGATGGGGGATCGCTGTAAGGCTAAGAACGCTAGCAAGAGGCTTCAGACCCTCACCGAGAAGATAGACGAGGCCCGGATAGCGGCGGAGGTCGAGGTCTTCAGGGCGATGGCAGACCCCTTCAGGCTTGCGATCCTCCAGCTCCTCAGGGAGGGGGAGCTCTGCGTCTGCGAGATCATGACCGCCCTCAACAGGCCCCAGTCTTCCACCTCTCACCACCTCTCCATCCTTAAGAGGGCGGGGCTGGTGAAGGAGAGGAAGGAGGGGAAGTGGTCCCGATACCGCCTCTCGGAGGGGGCGGTGATCGAGATGATCAACCTGGCGGAGCTGGTGGCGGAGGGGCGATGAGGCATGAGCCGAACCCGGTTCCAAGGCCGCCAGGTCTCTTGGAGGGCATAAAAGATGCGAACGGATCATTTGAAGTGCGGATCTCTTCTATTGGTGTTGATGGCTCTTCTCGGCGGCGCTGAGGCGGGATGCTCCAGCTGCCGCGGGGGAGGTGACGCCACCTGGGGGGGCGAGGAGTGGATGGCTGAGACCCTCGGCGGGTCGTCGAACGGGTCCGTTTCTCCGATGGTGGAGGACTCCGGGGCCGACGGGGGCTGGGCGGCAGAGGGATCGGAGGGCGAGCCGTCGCCGTCGTTCATATCCGCCGAGGAGCTCCGGGAGAGGCTCGGGGCTGAACGGAGGCCCATCATCGCCTACGTCAGCAACAGCCCGCCCTCAAGCGGCTCCTACATCGGCGGATCGATATCCCTCCCATCAAAGGGCTTCATCCAGGCCGACGGCTCCCTCAAGCCCGTCGAGGAGCTGGCCGCGGTCCTCGGGAGGGCGGGGGTCACCGAGGAGGACGATCTCGTCCTCTACGGAGACTGCTTCTCCTGCGGAGATTTCACCTTCGTCTACTGGATCATGAAGTACCTGGGCCACCAGAAGGTCGAGATCCTCCGGGGCCCGGCGGCGGGGCTTCCCACGGCCGGATCGGTGGCGACGAGGCCCGCCGCTAACTACTCCCCCTCTCCCCATCCCGAGCTCCTCGCAGAATACGAATCCGTCGCCTCCGGCGGGCTCGTAGTCGTCGACGCCAGGACCCCTGACCAGTTCGGAGGAGGTCACATCGATGGAGCTGTGAACATCGACTTCAACAGGGTGATCGACGGCAGCTGGATCAAGGACGATGCCGCCCTCGCCGAGGTCTTCGCCCCCCTAGATCCCGATCGTCCCATAGCCGTCTACTCCAAAAATGGTGGCACGGCATCCATCGTCTGGTTCGCCCTGGCCCTCCAGGGGCGAGACGCCAGCCTCTACTCCTGGAACGACTGGCTGAGGCACCGGAGCTGAAAAGGACGGGCGAAAGAACGGTCCATGGGTGTTGGGGAGGGAGTATCAGCCCTCCAGCGTCGAGAGGAAAACCAGCCCCTCCGAGGAGGTCGGCATCGGCGGGGTCCCACCTCGTCCCCCCTTATCCTAAGCCCCTTCCTCTCCCCGTGCCGCCGTCGTCATCCGGATAGGTTCATCAGCCTCCTGGTGAGCCCCTCAAAGGTCCTCTCCAGGGAGCTCCTGTAAGGTCTGTCCACCTCCTTTCGGCTCATCTTATCCGAGACAAAAGGCCTATCTTCGACCCAGGGGACGTACTCCCACTTCCAGAGGTCCGGGTTTGTATCGTGCTCGGCCATGGCGTGGTTGGAGGTGTTGACGAAGATTATGGGGTGTCTGTACTCGTCGGCGTAGTATCTAACCCGATGTGGGGGAAGATCCGGTTCGGGGTCGCCGTGGATCGTGTCCTCCTCCAGGTTGTGGTGGCCGCTGTAGATCTTGGTGAATCGGAGGCCCCTTGCTTTCTCATCGGGGGAGTCCGCCATGATGACGAAGCTCTCGATGTCCTTCAGGCGGCCGTATTTTGCGAGCCTGACCCGTTCGTAGATCTTATTGAGGACCCTATGCTTCCTCAGCTCCTCGTTATTGAAGACCAGGGTCACCTCCATCTCCATCCCCTCCTCCGTCGGGGGCCTCTTAAAGCAGTGGATCTCCCGGATGAAGTTCTTCATACCGTCCACCGCCGGCTGATATATGACAGGAGAGCATTCATCATTCTGCCCTACATTGAGGTTGAATTTGTTGGTGTACACCAGCTCGTCTGCCTCTAAACTATCATTTATATATTTATACACATCTCCTATCGTGGCCTTCTGGTGGCCGCCCGATGATCCAGGCCCCTCCTCCGCCCATTGCCAAATCCAAGCGTTCTCCCCGATCTGGAAGGACCATCTCATCTTCGGGCCGATCATTATCCATCGATCTTTGACGTGATCTCGGACCTTGGCGGTGTAGTAGTCGGTCTCGATCTTGCCTATGCCCTTATCGATATTGATCCCCAGCATGTACCTAAGAGTTGCATCGAAGGGTTCCCCGTCGGAGTCGATCTTGTCGGGCCGACCGTATCTGGTCTGGACCTCTCCCCTCCTTCTCAGTATCAGCTTCTTCTTCCCGTCCTTGGTCCTGACCAGCTCCACCGTGGTGAGGTCCCTCCAGTCCCACGTCCTCTGCTCCTCCGTCCATCGGAACTCTCCCAAATCTGCAGAGTATTCTCGCTCGATTTTAGAGAACCACAGCCCTTCAGCATCCATAAAAATCACCCCGATAATACCAACCCTTTTAACAAGTTAAATGTTTCGATTGTTCAGCTCTTCCCGGCCGGCAAGGCTCATTAAACCGTCGAAATCAAAAGCAGATGGGGCAGTTAAATCCGGAATTTTTGGGCACCGGATCGGATGGATCTACCGCCTGCGGCATCTCTGGAGACGGGAGGCGGAATCGGGTGGGGGTCGGGGGATTCCGGGCCCCGGACCCGCCCCCTGATCCGCCGGCTCTGAGATGATGGTCCTGAGATCTCTCAGATGTTCTTTGAGAGCTTCATCAGCTTATCGATGAAGGCGTTTGTGGCATATCCTACGATGAAGCAGACCGCCATCCTCATATTGTCGCCCACTGCCGCCTCGAAGCTCTCTACCTTCTGGGCTGTGAGATTGGCGGCTCCAGTGGCCGTCAAAGTCGTATTGTATAGAAGGGGTTGCTCCAGCCCGAAGAGGGTCAGGTTTCCGGTTATATTCGAGGCGGTTAAAGATACGCCATCACCCGCCACGACCACCTCTCCCAGGTCTGTCAGGATGTAGGCGATGAAGCCGAATATCGCCGCCAAGAAGGGGAGAGCGGTATACCAGACCCGCTTATAATTCTGGACGACGCCGGTCGCCTTGATATCGTCCACGGTTCCGACCATGATCTGGGCCGATGCTCCCAGCCCTGAGATGGCGGGAGCCCAGAGGGGGACCGTCTCCAGAATATATTTATTCATATTACTATATAATAGTATGTAGCCGAAGAAAACTGCTGCGATCATCCCATAAGATAGGGAAAACAGGCCGTACTTAGCCATAAAGAATGATATGTAGGTCCATTTCGGAAAGCTCAGGAGGCCATATTTCTCTTGATTGAGGGCCGCGGTCAGCTCGGAGTTGGACCGATCTGAGATCTTCATCGACTCTAGGGCATTCTTATCCCGGTAAAGGCTCTCCCGAGAGCTATTATAAAATTCTTTAGCACTTTTGACGTCTAAGCCCCTCGACTCTGCTATCTCTAAAAGCATTCCTAGCTTCGTCAGACGCTCTTCCGCGGCTTCCCTCATATTCACTTCATCCTTCAATTCAGAGATCGAAGGGCCACCATCGCCCCTGGACTCCTCCTTCTTGAAACCTTTTTCGGGCTGGTCGCTGGGATCCTCTTCCATGCCATACTTTCAAGTTTTTTCCTTATATACAGGTTTCGGCCTTATTAATATATATTATCCTAATCATTTTCTCCGCCCCCTCCATCGGCAGACTTATTTATCTCCGGATCCATCCGGACCAGGGCCTGACCAGAATGCAAGCCCTCTGATGGGCCTTCTTTGAGGCCCCATATCGGCGGGCTTTTGGCGGTCGGGGATAGAAGGCGAGGGGGCACCGACCGGGTTCGGGAAACCGAAGGTGCCTTGGGGTCCCGCTGGGGGGGATCCCGGGAGAGAAGGGCTCATCATGGCAGAGGTCTCCGATCAGCTGATATTCTGGATCGTCGTCTCCGTCCGGTTTCTTCTCCCCCTCGCCATCCCCAGGTATCCCCTTATCGGGATCCTCGGCTGCATGATCGTCGATGCCGTCGACCAGTTGGTCTTCCAGCTCTTCACAAACCTCCCCCTCGAGGGCTACCAGGGCTACGACAAGTCCCTGGACATATACTACCTGACGATCGCTTACATCTCGACCCTTCGGAACTGGCCGAACCTCTTCGCCTTCAAGCTCGGCCGGATCCTCTTCTACCACCGGCTGGCGGGGGTGGCGCTCTTCGGGCTGACGCTCTACCGCCCCTTGCTCTTGATATTCGCCAACGTCTTCGAGTACTTCTTCATCTTCTACGAGGCGACCCGTCTCCGGCGCGATCCGAACCGTCTGACTGAATGGGAGCTCATAGGAGCTGCGGCCTTCATCCTGATCGTCATAAAGCTCCCCCAGGAGTTCTGGATCCACATCCTCGATATGAACACCCTCGACTGGATCAGGTCCAACCCCCTGGCGCTCCTGGTCCTCGTCGGCTGGGGGGCGGGGATCGTCATGGGGTTATGGTGGCTTTTGCGGGGGGTGCCCCGGGCAGTCGAGAGGCCTTCGATCCTCGATGACCCCAAAACCGCCCCGACCGCTGGAGATGCCCCCGGAAAGAATCTGCCTCAAGACCGGCTGATCAACGGGGCTCTCATCGAGAAGATCATCCTGATCTCCCTTTTGAGCATCACCTTCGCCCAGATCCTTCCCGACGTGAGGGCGACTAACCTCGCCATAGCTGCGGGAGTGACCGCCATCATAGTCATAAATACGGCGGTGAGCCAGGGGCTGGCCCGCCGCGGGACGGAGTGGAGCTCGATCATGGCGGAGTTTCTCGTGATATCCGCGATGAACCTGGGGCTAGTGGCGGGGGCGGCCTTCCTCCTCCCGAGCATCAACGGGTCGATCAACCTCGATAACGCCCTCTTCATGGTCCTCCTCTTGACCCTGAACATCACCCTCTACGACCGCTACCGACGGCTCCACCTGGAGCGCTTCGCCGTCGGCATCCGATAGGCATGTATCCTTTGGGCGGCAGAGACTGGGTCTACCGCAGAGCGGGAGATGATCTGATCACGGCTTTCGGAGGGTTGGGGCTACCGGGAGGGGGATGGTGACGAGGGGCGGCGGAGGACGGAAGCCCAGCACCTCTGTTGGTCGGGGCCCCGAGTTCACAGTGATGACCTACAACGTGGGAAACGGCCTCGCCAGGCCTGATCGCCTGGCATCGGCCCTCCGATCCTCCGGAGCCGGGGTTATAGGCCTTCAGGAGCTGGATCAATCGCAATCTCGGGCCCTCGAGGGGTCCCTTTCCGAAGAGTACCCTTACCAAATCCTCTTGCCGGGGGGGTTCGAGGGGATGGGCCTCCTCAGCCGCTATCCTGCGACCTCGGCGGAGGTGATCTCCCTCCCTCCCACCGCCGATCTGATCTGTACCCTCGACCTGGAGGGAAGGAAGGTCACCATCATCGTAGCCCACCCCCCGCCCCCCATCAGCTTTTCGGGGATGGGGTTCGGGGGGAGGACGGAAGCCCGGATCCGGAGAGTGATCGAGGCTGCCACCTCTGCCCCCCCCTCGGTGATCCTGGGGGACTTAAATGCGGCGAGCTGGCAGAAGACCTGCTGCCAGCTCAGGGGAGCGGGGCTCCTCGATGCTTTCGCCGCTGCCGGGAGGGGGCGGGGCTCCACCCTCCCCGTCCGCCTGGGGCGGTGGAGGCGGCTTGAGGCGGTGAACCGGATCCTTATGGGCTTGCCCCTCCTCCCTCTTGTCAGGGTGGATTACATCTGGCACACCTCCGATATTCAGGCCCTGGGGGCGTGGCTGGGAGAGGACGCCGGATCCGATCACCTCCCGGTCCTGGCCCGCCTCGCTCTCAGGGTTTGAGGCAGATCTGGGTGGGGTATCTCGGGCTCGGAAGACGCCCCCGTCTCCGTCGATATCTTCGGGACCTGTCAAAGTCCCCCCTCCGTCAAAGCCTTCCTCTCTCTTCGATTCATCCCCCCAGTAGATAGAGCGGCGAGACGAAAGGCTCAGATTTCGGATCCCGGCTTTCAATCCGACGGTCCGCCTCCGTTCAGGGACCTGATCGGTACGACGTAAGGGCGATCGAGGTCCTTCATTACGACCGCCTCGACTCCGAAGATGGTCCTGATGTTCTCTTTGGTCAGGAGGGAGATGGGGTCCCCGACGGCGTAAATCCTCCCCTCCTTCAGCATCACGAGGGAGTCGGAGTACCGGGCTGCGAGGT
>Ga0334889_1004382_pt1 | contig 12722 bp, 11 predicted proteins | sample GraSluR1_MG_2_FD_207222 | JGI IMG/M metagenome (GOLD analysis project Ga0334889, IMG submission 207222) | Sludge microbial communities from methane-producing bioreactor in Wageningen University, Netherlands - Granular Sludge_8_08-R1 | ecosystem: Engineered > Bioreactor > Anaerobic > Unclassified... | reverse complement strand
AAGTACGATTGATCCTTGTTCGCATCAATGCCCCGATGCAGCTCAAAGCGACCTGTCTCGTCGTTCAGGATACGCGCGTAATGCCCCGTGGCCAAAGCCGAAGCGCCAAGCTGCCGGACCCGTTCCAGCAACACCTGGAATTTCATGACCTCGTTGCAGACGATGCAAGGATTGGGCGTCCGTCCTTGCAGATACTCGTCAATGAACGGTTCCACCACCGCGGCACGAAACTCCTCGCGCAAATCCAACACCTCGAATTCGATGCCGAGCTTGCGGGCCGTACGCCCGGCGTCGAGAAAATCGTCCAAGGTGCAGCAGGGACGCTTATGCCCGTCCACAGTGGGCTCGTCCCACAATTGCATGGTCACGCCGACGACTTCGTAGCCTTGCTCCACCAACAGCGCCGCGGCCACGGAGGAATCGACCCCGCCGCTCATTGCCACCGCTATCCGCCCTAAACGTTCAGGCCTCGAACTCACCGCAACATCCCCTGCATTGCCCTGAAATGCCCACCAAAAAGTATTAAGAAGATCCAAGGAGCTTCTACCAAGAGCCCCAGCAAGGTCTCTGCTGCCCAACATGGGAGTCAATGCCATCGGATGAATCGTCACCCTTAATGGCCTCGTGGGCCATGGCAGAAACAGTCAACCCGTATCCAGCCAAAAAATCACTAAAACCACATCGCCTTTTGTTGATATACTACCACACAATTTAAGTCAACAAAAAAATATATCTTTTATCGTTTTGATGGGCTTTACCTCTTGCCCCCATAAATTTGGCAATACTTAATCTTTCTCTCTTGTGCCACCAACGACATCACAACCACGAATTACAGCGGGCACTTCAGTCGACCTATTGCTAAAGGTTCCCGAATCCCTGCCATGCGCTAACGATCCCGGCATAAAATCTTTTTTATCAATAATTTCAATATATTGCTAGAGCGTAAAAAGCTTATAGAAATAGTGCAAAACCATAAATTTTTTTCTTGACAGTGAAACTTTTATATGCGATTTTTTATCCATACAGAGTGAAGATGCAAATTTTTTAGCAATTTTACATTTTTGGTCGGAAATAAACAAACAGCGCCACCTTGATGCTTAGCCGCCCGATCCATGGATTGGAACACCAGGAAAACATTGCTCGCAAACAACTGAACATGCTGACCAGACAACTGGAGGCCGGGGATATTTCCCCGGCCTTTTTTCGTAGCACGCCACTCTGTCTTGATCACCATTTGTCCGGGAGAAACCCATTGGCCATCTGGCTTGACCAATGGACCCCCAAACCATCAACCGAAAAGGAGAGCACCATGGCATTGGCAAAACAGACATTCGGTTTTTTCACACCAGCTGTCTCGTTGCACGGAGTTGGGAGTGCCGATGAAGCCGGAGAGCAGGCGAAGGCATTGGGGGCGACAAATTTGCTGATCGTCACCGACAAAGGCCTTAACCAATTGGGGATTGCCGACACCATCAAAACCCAACTCGAGGCAAGCGGCCTGAAGGCGACCATTTTCGATGGTGCCGAACCAAATCCGACCGACAAGAATGTTGCCGACGGGGTCAAGGTCTATCAGGAAATCAAGGCCGACGGCATTGTCTCCCTTGGCGGCGGCAGTTCCCATGATGCGGCCAAAGCCATCGGCATTGTCGTATCCAATGGCGGCAATATTCGCGATTACGAAGGCCTGAACAAACTGTCCAAGCCCCTGCCGCCGTTTTTGGCCATCAATACCACGGCCGGCACGGCAAGCGAGTTGACACGTTTCGCAATCATCACCAATACGGACACGCATGTAAAACTAGCCATTGTCGATTGGCGCCTTACGCCAAGCGTTGCCATCAATGATCCCTTGTTACATGCCGGACAACCGCCCAAACTCACCGCCTCCACCGGCCTGGACGCCCTGACCCATGCCGTGGAAGCGTATGTTTCCACCATCGCCACCCCGCTTACCGATACCCTGGCCCTCAAAGCCATTGAATTGATAGGCGAATGGTTGCGTCCGGCGGTAGCTCTGGGTTCGGACATCGAAGCGCGCCAGGCATTGGCCTATGCTGAATACCTGGCCGGGTTGGCCTTTAACAATGCAAGCCTCGGCTATGTGCATGCCATTGCCCACCAACTAGGCGGATTTTACAATACGGCCCACGGAGCTACCAACGCCATCCTCTTGCCCGCGGTTTCCGAATTCAATCTGATTGCCAAGCCGAGGCGATTTGCAAGTATTGCTGTCGCTCTTGGCGAGGACATCAGCGGCCTGGCTCCTGTCGATGCAGGCGCCAAAGGGATTGCCGCCATCCGAAAACTCTCCAGGGACGTCGGGATCCCGGCAGGGCTGCGCGACCTTGGCGCCAATGAAAAAGATTTCGAAATCCTGGCCGAGAATGCCTTGAAAGACGTTTGTGGCTTGACCAATCCTCGCAAGGCAACCAAGGAAGACATCATCGGAATTCTCAAAGCCGCATTCTAAACAGGTACCACATTAAAGGGTCAACCAGCCCCGCCCCTGGGCGACCCCGAAAATCAACATGATTCATGGGTGAACAAAATCTGCGAGGGATCACCCATCATTGGGCTCCGGACCCAAATCCGGAGCCCATTTTTTCGTCCATAGCCTTGACTGCATTAATGGCGGCAGGAGCCCTGCATCTTTATCTCAACATCCGGGAGAATAGGTAGATGGTTGAACATCCGTGAGGCGCGATGGAAACGAGAACAAAAAAAAGGCGTTCCCCAGAGGGAGCGCCAATCGGGAAACCGAATCCATGGATAGGAAAAGAGTCAAAAAGATTGAGCCGCTATTGAGCCCGTCGTCGCAGGAAACGACCACGGTGCAAGCGCAGCAAGCCGGCCTCCAGGCGAACAAATTCAAGGCTGCGACGCGGCACCTTGCGCAGGTCGAGGGAGAACTTCTCCGCCATCTGCCAGACTTCCGGCAAAGGCTCAGGGTCGGCTTTGCTCCATATGGTCCGCAGTTCGCGCAAAAACAGATTGACACCCGGGCGACTGAATCCCCTCAGGGCGTTCAGGCGGCATTCCAGATCAACGGGGCCGCTCGCCATATCGTGCAACCGCACCAGACTACCCTGGTAAAATTCCTGCAGGGTCTGGCACATATCCACAAGATTGCGGGCAAAAAACCCATCGTACCGCAAATATCCGGCTTCGTGCAGAACAGGATGAAGGATAAAGGCGGCGCCGGCCAGAACGATTCGGTTGGGCTCCAGCAGGTGATGGCGCTCGAAGGTCCGAAATCCCCGGTAGGCGATTTCAGGAGCCACATCGGCCTGCCAGAGCACACTGGCCAACAGCCACTTGAAAAGCACCCGATCATCATGGCCGTTCAGAGCGATGCCCAACTCTTCGGAGAACAGGGGAAAGGTCTTCAAGTCCTTGACATGCATCAACCACTCCTTCCGCAAGCCGGTCTGCGCGGAACGCCGGCAGGACAATTTCCGACACCGGCAGACCCTGGGCGGCAGATGGAAGCTACTCTAAAAATTTATGACATACTGTAGTATCACACTAATTACTCAATGCCAATAAAATAATTATTTTGTTCAGAGAAAAGCGTACCAGGCGGATCCTGACGGCGGGCGGCGGGAAAGGGAGGGGGGAGCGCCGATAGGTGGAAGGCGGGAGATTCAGCGCCCTTCACGGCCGCCGCGAAACCGCCGCAACCAGGCCTGGAAATCCTTTTCTTCATGTTCCAGTTCAAAGGCATTGATCAAACCACGCCGCAGGGCCACGGCCACGGCCCGGTTGCGAAGATTGAAGGCGTCGCCGAATTTCTCACCGTGAAATTGCTCCTGGTCGATACCCAGTTTGTTGTAAAGGGAATTGAGCCGACTCTGTACACCGCGTCGGGAGAGATAACGCCGCTGGGCAATAAGGTTATCGGTCAGCCCCAGAGAGATGTCGAGGAGGGCCTCGAACTCGATATCGGACAGGGCCGTCTGGCTGTGCCCGGCGCGGCCCTGGACCTTGCGCACTTCAGGATCGATCCAGCACTGCTCGTCCAACAGCACGGTGCGGATGGCGGAGATGATCCGCTCGCGGGTGTTGGATTTGAGGATGTAACCGTAGACCGTTTCCGGCGGAACGATGCGCGACAGGGTGCGCACGTACATCTCGTCCTTGAACTGGCTCCAGAAAATGATGCGCGCCTGGGGCTTGCGCTGCCAGAGATTGCGGGCCAGTTCGATGCCGTTCATTTCCGGCATCTGAATGTCGCTGATGACCAGCGGCAACTCCTGCTTGAGGGCCATTTCCAGGGCCACCATGCCGTTGGGCGCCCGCTCCACCTGGCAGGGTTCCTCCCAGGTCTTGATCAACTGTTCGAGAAATTCGAAATCGCGCGGGTTGTCATCAGCAACCAGGATCGTCAAATCGGCCATAATCGATCATTCCTGCGGGAGTTCCGCCGCGACGGGCAGACTCAGTTCGAATCGGGTTCCGGAAGAAAAGCGCGATGGGCTCCAGCGCGCCTGCGCGCCAATGGCCCGGGCCCGTTCACGAATATTATACAGACCGCGGCCGCCATTGCTGGCGGCGGTCTGCGCCGTGTCCAAACCGATGCCGTTATCCTCCACCGTCAGGACCACCTGCCCGTCCCGACGATCGAGACTGACTTCATAGCGGGTCGCCCGGGCGTGCTTGATGATGTTGTGAATGGCCTCGACAGCAATCCGATAGAGGGTCAACTGTTGCAACCGGCTCAAATTGGCGCTGTCGACTTCGGGATTGATGTAGAGATGATATTCCGGCAGATCGCCGCGCCCCAGATGGCGTTCCAGATGAGATTCCAGGGCGGCGCCAAGGCCGAGGATGTCCAGAGTTTGGGGATGCAGGTTGTCCATCAACTGGCGCAGGTTGGCGATGGAGGCCACCAGATCCTCTTCGAGATCCCTGACCTCCGGCTGCACTTCCTCGGCGACCGGCAAGGTCTGCAGTCCCCGCAGGATAGCCGACAGATCGGAAAGGGTCTGGTCGTGAATGTCCATGGCGATGCGCCGCCGCTCTTCCTCGGCCCCTTCCAGCAGTTTTTCCGTGCCGACGACCCGAATCAGCTGCTCGGTCATGCGGTTGATGGACACGGCCAGATCATCCAGTTCGTCCTTGACGACCCGCGGCGCCGACGGCGGCGTCAAATCCCCCCACGCGATGCGACCGGCGCTGGCGCTCAGGGTCTGCACCCGGCGCAGCAGGCGACGGGCAAAAAACAGGGACAGCAGGATGCCGAAGCTCAAGGCCACGCCGACCACCACCACCGACACCAGCGCCGCCCGGTCCACCAATTGGTCGATGTCCTTGGCCCGCACTCGCGGCGATTCCTCCACCAGGGTCTGATAACGCTTGGACATGCCGGCCAGGTGCGGCTGCAACCGGGTCAGCTCTTCAATAACCCGGTTGGGATCGAACCCCTGCCGCGGGCTCAGGCTTTCGACGATTTCCAGAACCTCGCGCTGGTCCGGTACCGACAGCTCCATCAACGGCAGAATGCGGGTTACCGCCTTGGCCAGATGCGCATGCAGCTCTTCGACACCGGCGATGCTGGCCGTCGGCCGCGAGTACTGACGGGCCAAATCGTACATGCGCTGAGCGGCCATGTTGGCCTCGGTCAGGGAAAAAAGAATCATCCCCAGTTGCTGGCCGATCTGCCGCTTCTGCTTGAGATCCATATAGGTATACTGCAGAAAACCCAACTGCAGGGTCATCAGCAGCAGGACGACGGCCGGAGCCAGCAGAATCTGATGTTTGAGTTTCAGACTGAATCGCATGGTCGGCAAAATAGCACAGATTCCCGGCCGATACACTGTGCAATAGCACAGCCCGACCGGTCGGTCCGGATTTGTCGGCAGGCGCTCCGCAGCTGGCCGAACCGCGCAGGGTTGAAATCAATCGCCCGCCCGAAAGGCATTGCAAGCCTCCTCGGCAAGCAGTTCCGGAGAATGCTGATAGCGGGGCGAATGATGAAACACCTGCAGCCTGGCGACTCCCGCCAGGCGCCCCAGGCGGCCGGCCAGGTGCGCCGTCAGATGATTCCGCAAGCGGGCCCGCCCCAGGTCCCGGTGGGCAAAGGTCGCTTCGATGACCAGCAGATGGGCATCTCGAGCCAACCGCACGATGCGCCGATAATTGGCCGGGATCGGCGAGACATCGGTGACATAGGCGATCTTCATGCCGCGCTCCGTGGAGGCGATCCGGGCCCACAGATCTTTCAGGCCGACCCAGGCCATGTCACCACTCTGCAACGGCACTGCCACACGCACGTCCGCCGTCGGCGGCGCCAGCAGCATATCCTTGAAACGGGTCAGCCAGGGTCCGGGAAGATATCCCCGCCGCAGCAATTCTTCCTTGCGAATGGCGATATGGACGGGCTCCTGCAATACAAAGGCCAGGGAAGGAATGTCGCCATGCTGCAGGGCAACCCCTTGCACCTGGCAATATGGAGTCTGGAACAGCACCCCGTCGGGACAGTCCCAGTGCCGCTCCGTTTCCGGTTGAAAACCCTGACAGGCCCGAAAAACCTGCTCCCGCACCTGGGTGCCGGTCCATTCACGGACCGTCAGCGTCAGGGGATAGCCCGCCGTAAGGTTCCAGGTATAGCCCGCCAAGCGGCTGCCGAGGCGCGCCAGAATCCCCTCCGGCCCCACCAGCATCAGCCCCTGGCTGCGACACAGACACTGGCGCAGCAGGACGTCGAACCCAATGAGATGATCGATATGGGCATGGGAAATGAACACGGCGCGAATCTTGAGCAGCTCCCGGGTGGTCAGGTTGCGCAAGTCGCCACAGTCGAAAAGCAGCGCCTGGCCACGATGAGCCAGGCGCACATACAGGGCGGGATCGCCGAAGGGACCGTTGATCAGCCGAGGATAAAAGGACGAGCGCATCAACGGCCTCCACCGCGGAACCGGGATGGGGCGGCGCCGGGCAACGCCACGGACGAGGATTAAGGCACCGTCAGGGTGGTATAGAACATCTGCTCGCGACGCTGAGCCAGCACCCGCAGCACCTGTTTGGCCTTGGCCTGGGCGACGGCGGTCCGCATGGCCTCGGCATTGGCGATGGTGCGGCCGTCGATTTCCAGCACCACGTCACCCGGCTGCAATTTCCCGGCGGCGGGACCTTGAGGTTCGACGGCGGTAACCAGAGCGCCGCGTTCAGCCGTCAATCGATACAGGCGCACCGCTTCGGGGCTGATATCCCCGACCGTCAAGCCGAGCATCTGGGATGGACCCGTGGAACGTCGCGCCTCCCCTTCCTCCTGCTGGCTGCCGATGGTGACGCTGAGGTTCCGGGCACGCCCGTCCCGGAACACGCTCAGACGGGCGTTCTGCCCCACTGGCAGAGCCGCTATCTGTCGCGGCAGGTCATCCAACCGCTGCAGGGGCTTGCCATTCACCGCCAGAATGACGTCACCCCGCTGCAACCCGGCCTTGGCCGCCGGGGAATCGGCCACCACATCGGTCACCAGAGCGCCGCGAGCTTCCTGCAGTCCAAAGGAGCGGGCCAGTTCTTCCGTGACCTCCTGCACCCCGACGCCGATCCAGCCGCGCACCACCCGACCGGTTTCCCGCAACTGAGGCAGGACCACCTTGGCGGCATCGACGGGAATGGCAAACCCGATACCCTGGCCGCCGGCGACGATGGCCGTGTTGATGCCTACCACCTCGCCGCGCAGATTGAACAGGGGCCCGCCGGAATTGCCGGGATTGATGGACGCGTCGGTCTGGATGAAATCATCGTAGGGGCCGGCACCGATGACCCGGCCCTTGGCCGATACGATGCCGACAGTCACGGTCTGCTCCAGACCGAAGGGATTGCCGATGGCCATGACCCATTCACCGACCCGCAAACCATCGCTGCTGCCGAGTCTCGCCACCGGGAGTTTTTCTCCACCGACATCAATTTTGATCAGCGCCAGATCGAGTTTCGGATCCAGCCCCTTGACCGTGCCGGTAAATGAGCGGCCGTCCACCAGACGGACCTGGATCTCGTCGGCACCGTCCACCACGTGGTCGTTGGTCAGAATGTAGCCGTCTGCCGAAATGATGAAACCGGAACCCAGGGATCGCTGACGGCGCATCTCTTCCGGCATGCCCTGAAAGAAGCGTTCGAAAAACTGGCTGAACAGATCGTCCTGGGGAGTCCGGAATCCGGGCTGCATGGGGCGGCGGAATCTGACCTGCCGCGAGGTACTGATATTGACGACGGATGGCTTGAGGGAGGCCGCCAATTCGACGAAATCGGGCACGGCCGCAAGGGCGGACCAGGCCGGCAGCAACAGGAACAGCAACAGGCAGAGAGAACGACAACGCAAACGGATCATAGCTCCTCCATGTACCAGGCGATAGAGGGGGAAGGGGTAATGACCGAACGGCCACGGGCCTCCATGCCCTGCAACCGTCGGCAGGTTCTTAAGCCATTTGATTGAATGTAATCACTGCCGCCGCAGGTGTCAATGCGGAGCGATGCGCAACAGACGATTCAGCGGGAAGGAAAATCCTCGGAAGGCGGGGTCTGCGGGCCGGCCATGGGCAGAAAGATGGCAAAGGAACTGCCCTGGCCGGGCAGGGAATTGACTTCAATGCGTCCCTGATGAGCCTTGACGAAGGATTGGACGATGGCCAGACCGAGTCCGGTGCCGCCATCCTGGCGGTTGCGGGCCGAATCGATACGGTAAAAGCGCTCGAAAATATGCGGCAGATGCTCCGGCGCGATACCGACACCGGTATCGGAAACGGTCACCACCACCTCGTCCCCCGCCACGTCCAGGGAAATCTCCACCCGACCGTGGTCCGGAGTGTACTTGATGGCATTGGTAATCAGATTGAGAAAAACCTGACGCAAGCGCAGTTCATCGCCGCGGATGCGGATTTCCTAGGTAACATTCGGGTGCAGCAGGACCTCGATACCCTTCGCTTCGGCAAGGGTCCGGCCTTGCAGATAAAGCTCCTGCAACAGGTCACTGAGACTCAACTCCTTGATGGCCAGCGGCTTCTGGCCGGACTCGCTCTTGGCTAGCAGAAGCAGATCGTCGATGATGCGACTCATGCGATCGATCTCCTCCATGCTGGATTCCAGAATCTTGCGAAACTCATCGGGCTGTTTGGCCCAGCGCAGGCCGACCTCCGTTTCCCCCTTGAGGATGGTCAGCGGGGTACGCAGCTCATGAGAAGCGTCGCCGGAGAATTGCTTGACCCGGCGGAAGGCTTCCTCCAAGCGGGTCAACATGGCATTGAAGCCGTCAACCATCCGGGCGACCTCATCCCGGCCCGCGCCCGCCGGCAACCGCTGGGACAGGTTGTCGCCGTCGATGCGGGCCATGGCCCGCGTCACGCAGCGCACCGGCGCCAAGGCACGGCCGGCCAGGAACCAGCCGGCCAGGGCCAACACCAACAAGGTGCCCAGAAACACGGATATGAGCAAGCTGCGCAGATCGTGCAGCGCCTGTTGCAGCTGGCACATGTCTGAACCGACCTGCAGAAACAAGCCATTGTCCCGGCCCGGTTGCAGGGTCAGGGTCAGCTGTCGTACCGATTTTCCCTCTGCAACGGGGACCGTTTCCAGCACCGATCCCCCGCGCTGCGCAGCCGTCAGGCTCTGCCCGGCAACCGGCGGCACCCGGCCCGCCCCGTTTCCCACCAAGCAAAGGACGTTTCCTCCGGCATCGACCAGGCGCAGATAGCCCCCCGGCGGAGTTCGACCAGAAAACTCCGCCAGAGCCGAACAATCCGCCGGCGCTCCCGCACCGACGCGGCCCGACAATTCCCCGATCCCGGCCTCCATTGCCCGCAGACCCTGATCCACATGGTTCTGCAGAATGCGGGGGATCTGCCGGTAGCAGACCATGCCGCCGATGCCCAAAACCAGCAACAAGGCCAGAGCATACCAACAGGCCAGGCGAAACCGGATGGTGCCGGAAATCAATCAGCCCTCCTTGAGGACATATCCCACGCCCCGAACCGTATGAATCAGCTTCTTTTCAAAGTCGCGGTCGATTTTCTTGCGCAAATAGTTGACATACACATCGATGATGTTGGTGAAGGAGTCAAACGCATAGTCCCAAACATGCTCGGCAATCATGGCCCGGGTCAGAACCTGGTTGGGGTTGCGCATGAAGTACTCGAGGAGGGCATACTCCTTGGCCGTCAGATCGATTTCCTGGTTGGCCCGCCAGACCTTGTGGCTGACGGGATCCAGCCGCAGATCGGCAAAATAGATTTCCGCACCGCGATCCTTGGTGCTGCGCCGCACCAGCGCCTTGACGCGGGCCAGCAGTTCGGTAAAGGCAAAGGGCTTGGTCAGGTAATCATCGCTGCCGATATCGAGACCGGCGACAATATCCTCCACCGTATCCTTGGCGGTCAGGCTCAGTACCGGCGTTGAAATATCCTTGGCCCGCAGTTCCTGAATGACGGTCAGACCATCCTTCTTGGGCAGCATCAGATCCATCAGGATGATGTCATAGGGATTGTTCTCCGCCATGAACAGTCCTTCTTCGCCATCATAGGCCACATCAACGGTAAACTGCTCTTCTTCAAGGCCCCGCTTGATAAAGCTGGCCACCTTTTTTTCATCTTCAACGACCAGTACGCGCATGTTTTTCTCCTTTTGCCTGTAAGTAGGTATGCTTGAGGCTGAACGGCAACAGAACTTTCGACTCTGACCTGAGCGGTGGCAGCCATGAGCCAGACCGGACCGGCAGCCAACCGGCCCGCTCATGAAATTAACGTTAAGATATTAGCAATTCACCATTCTTATGCAAGGGGAATGCGTCAGATTAAATTGGCTTTTCGCAAAAAAAACGGTTAAAGTACCCAAATCGGGCTCTCGCGATCCAGGGCATTTCGGAACGCCGCCGGCGGGCCTCGGAATCAACAAAACTATATGGTAATAATTTCCCCTTCAAGAATTTTACTCATTAGACAATGTCGCGAATTACAATCCAAATGATGGGTTTTTGTCAAGTATTTTATTACCTTTCACTACTAACCTTCGATAAGCATCCACAATGACTGAATTTTGGCAGGAAGTTCATATTCGCGCCGCCGCCGCCATAGCCGACCAGGTATGCCATGAAATGGCGGAACTGGGTTGCGTGGGTACCACGGTTGAAGAACGTACCCTGGATACCTTTATCCCGCCCGATCCCGACGAGATCCTCTCCGACACCTATCTGCTCAAAGCCTATTTCCCGGCGCAGGACCATTCGGCCGACCTCAAGCAGCGCATCCTCGAGCGCTTGGCCTGGTTGAGCGAACTGTTTCCGGAGCAGGCCCCTTGCCTGGAGGCGGTGCTCGAAATCCGCAACGAAGACTGGGCGGAAAACTGGAAACAGCACTTCGGCCTGCAGCACATCGGCCGACTGGTGGTACGACCGACCTGGGAGGCTTACCGACCCGAGGCCGGGGAGGCCGTGGTCGTCCTCGATCCCGGCATGGCTTTCGGTACCGGCAGCCATGCCACCACCCGCCTGTGCCTGGAGGCCTTGGCGGACCTGTTCCAACAGCCTCCGTTCCCCGACCGGGTGCTGGATGTCGGCACCGGTTCCGGTATTCTGGCCGTAGCGGCGGCGGCCTTGGGCGCCACCCGGGTGTTGGCCTGCGACATCGAAGCGACGGCCTGCAGCGTGGCCCGGGAGAATGCCCTGGCCAACGGCGTGGCCGAGCGCATCGAAATCACCCTGTCCCCGTTGGTTGAACTCCCAGGGCAGTACCAGGTGGTGCTGGCCAACATTCTGGCCGAGGAGAACTGCCGACTGGCGGAGCAACTGGTCGCCCATCTGGCCCCCGGCGGCAGCCTGGTGCTGTCCGGAATCCTGCAGGAAAAGGAAGCCATGGTGATCAAGGCCTTTGCGCCCTTCGCCCTGGACGGCCCGCAAGTTCGCCGCGGCGAGGAATGGTCCTGCCTGGTGTATCGCAAGGGTTGAGGGATGCAGCGCTTTTTCGTTCCCCCTCCAATCCTGCGGGAGTGCCCCATCCTCCTACCCGAGGAGGTGCACCATCACCTTGAAGTCCTGCGCCTGCCACCGGGCACGGAACTGCTGTTGCTGGACGGCGAGGGCGGCATCCACCTCTGTCGCCTGACCCGCTGCGACCGGAAATCCGCCCAGGTCGAAAGGCTTCGGAGTTGGCGGGAACAGGACAGCGCCTGGCCCCTGCAGTTGCTGCAGGGACTGCCCAAAGGCGACAAAATGGAACTCATCCTGCAAAAAGGCACCGAACTGGGTATCGGGCATTTCAGCCCCCTGCACTGCACGCGCAGCATCCCGGCGCCGGGCCGTGAGGACCGGCGCCTGCAGCGCTGGCAGCGCATCATCAGTGAAGCGGCCCGACAATGCCGTCGTCCGGTCCTGCCGCGCCTGGATCGGCCGCTCCCGTTCAGCGAAGCCCTCCAACAATGCCGGGCCGCATTGCGTTTGATGCTCTGGGAGGAGGAAAGCCTGCCCCTGGCGGAGGTCCTGCCCGAGGCCGCGCCCGCTTCGGCGGCCCTGCTGGTCGGACCGGAGGGGGGCTTTACCGAGGACGAAGCCGCTCAGGCCCGCCGCTCAGGCTTTATCCCGGTCCGCTTCGGGCCGCGCATTCTGCGCAGCGAAACCGCCGGCTTTGCCGCCGCCAGCCTGCTGCAGTTCCGGTACGGCGACTTGGGAGCGAGGGCGGGCAAGGCATCGGTTCCCGAGGAGGAGAACCGGCCATGAAATGTCCGCAGTG